>ERZ773187.392-NODE-392-length-43014-cov-3.323448_pt1 | contig 43014 bp, 34 predicted proteins | sample MGYA00511242_ERZ773187 | MGnify/ENA primary metagenome ERZ773187 (study PRJEB29015, sample SAMEA2737744) | human gut metagenome | biome: human gut; feature: human-associated habitat; material: faeces | place: China | collected 2012 ...
CTTCAACAAATTTTCCTAATTCTTCCTCTAAACTTTCTTTCGTAATTTCCTCCTGTGATTCTCCTGCCAATAATGCAAAGAACCTCGTCTTTAACAATTCTGTCATAGTTTTTAAATTTAAAATAATAAAAAATCCCGGGCGTTATTACCCGGGACATATTCTTAATTTAAAAATCGGAATCAGGAAATCACATCATCATACCTCCTCAAATCTCTCAACCATTCACCCAAAAATCATCAAGCTCTCAATCTTTCAATCTAATATTTAAAATCTAAAATCAGAAAGCTGTTTCACAACTTTCGTAACTCTCTCCACGTCCTCATCTGTCAACGTCGGACCCGACGGCAAGCACAACCCGATCTCGAACAAACGTTCACTTGTCCCATTTCCGTAATACGGGGCATCTTTGAACACGGGTTGCAAGTGCATCGGCTTCCACAACGGCCGACTCTCTATATTCTCCTCATCCAATGCTAACCTGACATCTTCTCTCGTGAAACCCGCCTCTTCCGGTTCCACAGTGATACACGTCAGCCAGTAATTCGAGTTAAAACCCTCCCCTTCCGGCTGGCACATCACCTTCACACCCTTCACTCCGGCTAGTAACTTCACGTACAAGTCATGAATCGCCCGTCTCCGAGTAACGTGCTCATCCAGCACGAACATCTGTCCCCTCCCGATTCCCGCACAGATATTACTCATCCGGTAATTATAACCGATCTTCTCGTGCTGGTAATGCGGGGCTTGTTCCCTTGCTTGGGTTGCGTAAAATAATGCCCGTTTCGCTTTCTCCTCATTGGGACATATCAATGCCCCACCTCCCGACGTAGTGATCATCTTGTTACCATTAAATGACAGTACCCCGTATTCTCCGAACGTTCCACATTTCCTCCCCTTGTACTCAGAACCCAAGGCTTCTGCCGAATCCTCTAACACGGGGATTCCGTAACAATTCGCCACCTCCATCACCTCGTCCATTTTCCCTGGCATCCCGTACAAATGTACCGGAATAATCGCCTTCGGTAACTTTCCCGTCTTTTCCAACCGCTCTTTGATCGCCTCCTCCAACAACACCGGGTCCATATTCCATGTCTCCTTCTCACTATCCACAAAAACCGGAGTCGCTTCCAAGTAAGCAATCGGGTTCGCTGATGCCGCAAACGTGAACGACTGGCAAATTACCTCATCTCCCGGTTGTACCCCTAGTAATATCAACCCCAAATGTAATGCCGCAGTCCCCGCACTCAACGCCACGATTCGCATTCCCTCATTTTCAATTTGCAACCCTCCATCTCCAATTAAAAAATCTCTAAGAGATTTTTCAAAAGCATTTACATTTGGCCCCAAGGGAACCACCCAGTTCGTATCAAACGCCTCTTGTATAAATTCCTGCTCTCGCCCGCTCATATGAGCTAAAGAAAGCCATATTCTCGATTTCATCTTAATTTATTATTTTATACTCATTTCAATCATATCCAACTCTTTAGGTTTTTTGAAGTATTGTTTTCCAAAAAGCGTCATAACAATAACGAATGCAGTTTTCAGTATTAGCAGCATATCATATAACAAACCTCGATTTTTCACATAATATAATTCCAATGCCAACTTTTGTGGAAGAAATTCAGTTTCATACAATTTTTCATCTTCATATTGCTCTCCATGAGTATAATCATAAAGACTAGCAGGACTAGTAAGTCCTGGTTTAACATCCAAAATTCGCTTATACTCACCATGATATAAATTTCTAACATTTGCGACATCCTCTGGTCGAGGGCCAACAATCGTCATCTGTCCTAATAAAATATTAAATACCTGAGGCATTTCATCTATCTTAGCTTTCCTGATAAAATAACCAAAAGGAAATATTCTATTATCATTTTGTAAGGTCGTCAGTTTCACCTCACCACTATCAACACACATCGAGCGAAATTTATAACAAGTGAATACATTACCATGCAGACCAACTCTCCTAGCTTTATAAAAAACTGGCCCCGGGCTAACAATCTTAATTACAATTATTGTTATTACAAAAATTGGAGAAAAAACAAGCAAAAATAAGACTGCAAATAATACATCAAATACTCTCTTTACAACACGATAAAGGAACATAATTAATTTATCATTCTAAGTAGCACAAATTCTTCGGCAGCAAATAAACCTACACGTAAACCAGCAGCCCTATCCACTTCTTTCAAATACTGGACAGAACGTGGATGAGGATACTCCCTAAGTTCTGTCGTATACATACTAAATGCTTCATACTTTCTTTTCATGCACATTTCTATATCTACAAAAACATTAGGCATGAACATTGTTTCACTTTTGTTTGGAGTCCATTCCGTTGAAGATGGAACACTATAACAATAAAGTTCCTTAACGACTTGTCCTAAAACAGGACGAACAGCAACAAGAGTTGATTTATATACATTTTGATGATCAATATTTACATCTCCCCAAAAATGAGTAAAAATAGTATCCGGTTGAAACTCATCAACAGAACTCTCTATAATCTTATTAATCTCAACGTGTGGAGTACAATCAAGCCTCATATCTGGTAAACCTCCATACCTAATAGATTTTATACCCAAAATATCAGATGATTTCCTGGTTTCTTCTTTCTTATGACTAATAATAGCCATTAAATCCTCTGAATTGCGATACTGAGAAGAACTACCATCTGTAACAATGAGAAGTTGTACTTCACACCCTGTTGCTGTTAATTTAGCAATAGTTCCCCCCATCCCTAAGACTTCATCATCAGGATGAGCTGAAATTACTAATACTTTTTTCATACCTCTTAAACTATCGAACATCATAATTTAGTAATCCAAAATCCCAATTATTTATATCATATATATCAGAGAATTTGTCATTAGGAATCAACACATCACACATAAGAGGCAATTTTTTAGGTTCCAATTTCTTAGGTACTTTAATAAAAAGAGTTTGAAACACTCCCATCTTTCCTACATAAATTATTAAATCAACATTTTGTTGTCGTATTACTTTTATTACCTTCAAAAAAGCTTTCATCGAACGTTTCCCTTCTTGAGTTGCTTCTATGATATAAGCAGTTTTTACCCCCTCTTCATTCACTATTCTATAAGAATAAAATATATCTTGCACTGAAAAATTAGCATACTTAGTCCCATGAAATTTATTCTGAATATACCTATCATCTTTATCTATCTCGTAAGCATAATCTTTCGCTTTACTCTTCCCTAAAGACACCCAATAAGACAAACAAAGAACACAAAACAAATAAATCCGAGTTAATCCCTCAAACAACCATCCACAAAATTTTAAATTTAAAATTTTATTAATTTTGATAGGTATTACCCAATAACTTATTTCACCTATATCTTTCCATTTCACAACATTCTTCCAATAAGGATATGCTGTTGCATTAGGAACCGCTGTTACCACCTCAATACCTTCCTCTTTAAGTGTCCCTACAAGTTGTTTATATAACTTTCTCAACATCAAAGGATCTATTCTGAAAGACTCCCGGATAAAAACATCAACAGCCAATCCGTTAAGAAAAAATCCCTGATGACAACGATAATTGCAGGGAATTATTGTAATACCACCAACCACATCCCCTTCATCAGAAACTAATAACGAATGCAAACTATATCCTTTACAAACAGAAAAATATTTATTCTTAAAATCAGCTATCGTTTCATCCGTTCCGAATACTTCATTATAACCAATGACATAAGTTTCCCAATCTCGATCACTCCATTCTGTCGTCTTGCAAACTTTAATTACCATAATTTATATAGTACCAGAATCAACATGAATATTTTGACCAGTTATAGATTCTGCTGAATCCGAGAGCAAAAATTTTATTGTATCAGCTACAGACGTGATCGTGGTAGCCTTTTTCAAGGATGTCCTCTTATAAATTCGATCTTTTTGTTCTACTGTAAGTGTTGAACTCATATTTGTCTCCATAAAACCTGCAACAAGAGCATTAGATCTAACTCCCTTTTCTCCCCATTCACGCGCTGTATCTTTAGAAAATGCTTCTAAAGCACCCTTTGTTGAAGCATACATGGCTAACCCTTTGTAACCAGTGTGTACGCTTATCGATGACATATGCACAATACTTCCTTGAACTTGATGAAGTAAAAAATGTCTTATGACATATTTTGTCATTAGCATGGGTGTAAACACGTTAACTTTATACATTTGCTCTAGCTTATTATAGTTCAAGTTTGTAATTATATCATCATAAGCGATAGCAGCATTATTAACAAATCCGTGTAAAGGGACGTCAAAACCAATAAAATTTTTAAAAATAGATCTCACATCTTCAGTATTACTTAAATCATACCCTAACCATTTTAACCTATCAGGGAACTGCTCCATAAGTTGAGATAATTCTTCTGATTTATTTCTACTAATACCATAAACGACCACATTTTTTTCACCCAAAAGACTTCTTACAATTTGGACTCCCAAGCCTCTTGAAACACCCGTCACTAAAAAATTTTTATTACTCATAACTTTCGTGATATTTTACCTGTCCTTGTAACATTGAGTTGTTCCACGAATTTAAAAATTCGCGGAATTTTAAATTCTTGGAGTTTCTGCCGAAGTTGTTCTCTAATCATTTTTTCTGTAATATTCTCATTCTCCCTTACAACATCACAACAAACGATCTTTCCTAAAATTTTACTATCTTTCGCATAAACATAAACATCTATCACTCCTTGACATTCTCGAATACATTCCTCTAGTTCATGGGGATTTACCTTATATCCCCCAACATTGATCATCTCATTCTTTCTTGAAAGAAAATGGAAGGTAAGAGGTATGTCATGAACAATTTCAATAATATCACCCGTGTGATACCAGTCACCATCAACATCCACAAGAGAAGACTTCCCCAAGAGAGAACTATGAATTAAAAGCTCTCCATTCTCCACACGGACCAAATTTTTCATTTCTTCTTTAATTACAAATTCATTTCCCGCAGAAGCAAATAGCGTTCCCGCTTCTGTAGAAGCATATACATTCGTCAACTTAGCATTAGGAAAAAGACCGATTAACTGATGAAGAGTATGTTCATCAAACTTTTCTCCCCCAGAAGTTAAACGGGTAACTGATTCACACGTATCTTTAGGAGGTAAAAGCAAACGATAAAAAGTTGGAGTTGCCGAAATATTTGTGATATTATATCTTTTAATTTCATGAATAATTTCCCTAGTATCAAGGCCAAACAGTCGAATAATACTATTTCTATTTAACAAGGCTTGAAAAAATACTTGAAGCCCCGCCATATGAGTTGGATTAAACGCAAATCCCCAAATATCATTAATATGCCTTTCACTTTTCTTTACTTGCCTTGTAATAGAAGCAAACGAATGTGATACACTCTTAGGCAAGCCTGTTGTCCCCGAAGTAAAAAGAGTCATTCGCCATTTCTCCCTATTTGATAAAATAACTTCTTCAAAATTACCTTCATGGATTTCATTTCCAATTACAACCGGACGAGTCGCAGCCTTTATATCAACATCTCCCACTAATTTTCTCACCTCTACATCCGTGAAATCTGCATCCAACAAGATTATTTCCTCTCCTATAACAAGTGAAGTTACTATATTCTTAAACACCTCATAATAACTTTCCTCTTTACAATAAGGATTGTAAACAGATGTATTCCTAACATCCTCTATCAACTGATGATAAGAAATATTTACACCGTCTTTTACATCTATATAGAAAACATCATCCATTACTTTAATTTTTCCATTATTTCTCCAATAGTCGAGACAACACCCTCTCCAAAAATATCAATATCATATTCAGCCTCAATTCTAACAGTAAGTTCTGCCAGATCAAGAGAATCAAACCCGATATCACTCTTCAAAGAAGATTCCTCAGAAATAAATTTTACTGTGTTTTTACCGCGATTTTCAAGCACGGTATTGATTATTGATAATAATTTTTCCATAAATCATTTAATATTTCATACATTTTTCTCGTAATACCATTTTTTTATCACTCCGAATATTAAATTACGCATAGTGTTAAAAACTGCCACTATTACTGGTTCCTTCTCTACCTCCCGGAATAATTTATAGTGCCATTGGATTAAACTAGTTTTCTTTAAACGGCTAATAGAACCAGTACGAACTCTATAACTCGCCAAATTTTCATTTAATAAATAACAATCCGCCTTCTGTATCACTTTAAGCCACATGGCATAATCATTATTTTTCTTTATATCTGCGATTTGGATAAGCCCCACAACAGACATATCATATATAACAGTTAAACATCCTATCCAACAATAATTAAACATACCAAATTTCGTGATATGTTTTGGTCCCGTTATAACTCGATTCAAAGAATTTGATGCTTCATCAATCACCCCTAAATTCGTGTAAGAAAAACTAATATGATTATCCATCATAAACTTAATCTGTCTATCAAGTTTATTCGGCAGCCATAAATCATCACTATCTAGAAAAGCGATCCATCTCCCTTTAGCCTCACGCAAAGCCCGATTTCTTGATATTGCCGCACCACTATTTTCCACATTCTTATAATAATGAATACGTTGATCTTGGAACGACCTCACAACATTTTCCGTATCATCCGTTGAACAATCATCAACAATAATTAATTCCCAGTTAATATAGGTTTGGGCGATTACGGAATTTATTGTCTCTGCAATAAATTTAGCACAATTATATACTGGAGTTATGATTGAAACTAACTCTCCCATTCTGTTCGAATATTACCTTAACCTATTCTTAAATAAGCAATACCGCCCAGTTCTTTTTCATCAAACACGTTGCGCCCATCTATCAACACGGGCTTTTCTTTCATTGAACGTTTAATCACCTGCCAACTCGGCATTCTAAACTCTTTCCATTCCGTTACATGGAAGATTGCATCAGCATCCACCACCGTGTCATACATATTTTTAGCGTATAACACTTTTCCTCCAATTCGTCTTCTACATTCATCCATGGCCACAGGATCATAAACGGTAATTGAACAACCCGCATGTAACAAACTATCAATTAACACAAGTGCTGGAGCCTCTCGCATATCATCCGTTTCCGGTTTAAACGACAATCCCCACATGGCAAAACGTTTTCCCGTCAAATTCGGCCCGAAGTGTGAAGTGATCTTTCGGAACAACACGCTCTTCTGGTTCTCGTTCACCCGCTCGACGGCTTTCAACAATTCCAAGCTATGCCCGTGATCATCCCCCGTGCGAATCAACGCCTTCACGTCCTTCGGGAAACAGGAACCGCCATAACCGCACCCGGCATTCAAGAATTTCTTCCCGATACGGGAATCACTACCGATACCTTTCTTCACGGCTTCCACGTCAGCCCCGACAATCTCACACAAATTAGCGATGTCATTCATAAACGAAATACGGGTAGCCAGCATCGAGTTTGCCGCGTATTTAGTCATTTCCGCCGACAATATATCCATAAAATAGATCGGTGTATTATTCAATATAAAAGCATGGTATAAACGTTCCATGACCCGACGGGCACGATCACTCTCCACCCCGATCACCACGCGATCCGGAGAGATAAAATCGTTCACCGCATCCCCTTCCTTCAAGAATTCCGGATTAGAAGCCACGTCAAATGCCACCTCGACACCTCGTTTTTCCAAAGCTGCTTGAATTACTCCTTTCACCTTGTAATTCGTTCCCACGGGCACCGTTGATTTCGTCACCACGACAATATAATCATTTATGATCTCCCCGATTTCACGAGCCACATCCAGCACATAGTGCAGGTCGGCACTCCCATCCTCATCAGGCGGGGTTCCCACGGCAATAAAAACAGCATCAGCATCCTTCAATGCCTCTCTCAACGAAGTAGTGAAAAAGAGGCGTCCATCTTCCCGGTTCCGGGTCACCAGCTCGGCCAGTCCGGGTTCATATATAGGCATACCCCCATGATTCAACAACTCGATCTTGACATTGTTAACATCGACACACGTTACGGTTACTCCCGTTTCGGCTAAACATGTTCCAGACACAAGTCCGACATAACCGGTTCCAACAACAGCTATTCTCATATTATCTATTTTACCTCCCAAATTAGGGTCTGATTTTTCATTTTCGCAAAAATATAAATTTAAAACGAACAATAAGTTCCCATACCGTTTTTTTATTTAATTTTGTCTTAATGATAAATCAAACATTACCAGCATGAAAAAAAGAATTCTTCTTTTTCCTTTACTGTTTTTGATGATCACGATCTTTTCGTGCAAAGATAAAACCAAGGAACAAAGCAAGCTAGAGTATAGCAAATACATTTCCGACTTTACACAGGGAATGATAAAATCCTCCGACCCGATCTATGTTCGGTTGGAAAATAATGTTTTGCAAGTAGGGGACAGTCTTCCCACGCAGGTCGAAAAACTATTAAAGATCTCTCCGAAAGCAGAGGGAACCGTATCTCTACGGGACGGTAACATTATCGAGTTTACCCCCACCAAGCCGCTAAAAAACGGGCAAACATACGACATCAGTCTCTACTTGGACAAACTCTGCAAAGTCCCTTCCGACTTGTCAACCTTCCGTTTCAGCGTGAAAGTCCTCCCTCTCGTGTTTGCGTTCCAAGAGGGCAGCTTGAATATCGACCCCACGGATAACAACAGATTTTCTTACCGAGCCTCCATCACGAATTCCGATGCCGTGGCCCCCGCCGAAATAGAACTACTCGTGAAAGCGATGATAAATGGCTTGTCCCACAAATTAGAATGGGAACACACACCCTACATCCACTACTTCACGGTTCCGGACATCAACCGGACAGACGCAACACAATCACTGGAGTTAAGTTTCAACAAAAAGGTGAAAAACGGGAACGATTTGATCGTGGAGATCCCCGGTTCAAAAATATTTTCCGTACTGGAAGTCAAAGCAAGCGATGAAAACTCCCAGACCATAGACATCATCCTCTCGGACAACGTGGATGCCTCTCAGGATTTACAAGGATTAATCACCGTAGACGGAGTGAATCGCCTAAACTTCAACGTGCAGGGTAACATTATCCGAGTATATTCCAACGAACGGGACAAGATGCAAGGGGTCGTTCAAATAAATATCTATAAAGGTATCAAAAACTCATTCGGTGAAAAATTGAAATCGGATGCCACCTACAACGTCAGTTTCGCCTCCGCCAAACCCGCTGTTGCCTTTATTGGTGAGGGAACATTTACCCCGGCCGAGGGAAACGTGCTGATCCCCTTCTCCGCGGTAGCCCTGAAAGCCGTGCAATTGCGTGTGGTAAAGGTATTCAACCAAAACATGAACTTCTACCTGCAAGACGGTAATTACAATTATAGTAGCGATTACCAGTTACGCCGGGTGGGACGCATCATCTTGGATAAAAAAATCCCGCTTGAAAAAGAAGGTCACCCAATAAATGCCAACAAATGGCAGGACTACACGATAAATCTGGCAGACCATATACAATTGGAAAAAGGAGTTATCTACCGGGTTCAACTGAAATTCCAAAAATCCTACACGACCCTAGCCTGTGCTAACGAGGGATTGGATGGAATCACGGAAGACCATTGGGATTCCCAGTCTGATTATGACGATTATGATGACGACGATTACTACTATAATTACCCGTCCGACTACTCATGGGAAGAACGGGACGATCCCTGTTCCAACTCTTATTACTACGTGTCTGATCGTTTCCCCAGAAGAAACTTGATTGTCACCTCTCTCGGCCTTACCGCCAAAACCGGAAGTGACGGTAAATACGTGGTAGCCGTGAACGACCTGCTCACGGCCGCTCCCGTGGAAAGTTGCAAGATACTCTTCTTCAATTACCAGAACCAGAAGATTGATTCTGCCGTAACTAACAATTCGGGAATCGCAACCGCACGAGTACAAGGGAAACCGTTCATCGTGCTTGCCGTCAAGGGAAACGACAAGGCCTATTTAAAAGTAAGCGATGCAAATTCTCTATCATACAGCAACTTTGACATCAGTGGCGAAGTCGTGCAACAAGGAATAAAAGGTTTTATTTATGGAGAACGGGGCGTATGGCGTCCGGGAAATGAAATACATCTCTCTTTCATGCTGGAAGACAAAGAGCAGGTGATTCCCGTGGGACACCCCATCATTGCCGAACTCTACGACCCGAATGGTAACGTGGTGCAAACGAAACGGGAAGGACGTAACGAACACGGCCTCTATTGTTTCACCTTCAAAACAGACGAGCAAGCCGTCACGGGTTACTGGCGGGCAGTTGTACGTATCGGGGGAGTCTCCTTCTGGAAAACCGTCCGGATCGAAAGTATCAAACCGAATCGCCTCAGTATCGTGACCAACCTGCCGAATGACATTCTGGGAAATGGTATCCCGGATAACTCCATTCCCGTGCAGACCCGTTGGTTGCATGGAGCTAAAACCAGCTCGCTGAAGGTCAACACCGAATTAAAATTATCCCAGAGTAACACCACGTTCCCGGGATACAAAGAATATAGTTTTGATGACCGATCTCGTTATTTTAACGCGACCACAACAACCTTCTTTGAAGGGACCACCGATGCGGAGGGTAATTTTACCCTATCGGCTGATGAAATCAGCACGGAGAACGCCCCGGGAATGTTGAATGCACTACTCACGCTGCGGGTATTCGAACCCGGCGGGGACTTCAGCATCACGACAGCAGGATTCAAATATTCACCTTATAAAGAATATGTCGGCGTGAAACTTCCCGACTCCGAGGATAACTGGTACTCCGCCGGCAAACCGATCCCCATCGCGGGAGCCGTGCTTACGGCCGACGGGAAGCCGGTATCTGACAGGGAAATCGAAGTTGAAGTCTATACCTTGGAATGGCGCTGGTGGTGGGATTCCGAAAGGGACAATATCGGATCATACGTGAACCGCTCCTACCGGAAACCGATCTTCAATAAAACCGTGAAAAGCCAAAATGGTAAATTCAATATTGACGTTACCTGCAACCAATGGGGACGCTATTACGTGATCGCAAGAGATAAATCCTCCGGCCACTCCTGTGGAACGACCTTCTACGTAAGTTCTTGGCGGAATGACATGAATATCCCGGGTATGGCCACCCTACTCACCTTGACCAGCGATAAGAAAGCCTACCGTGCCGGGGAAAAAATAAAAATCACCTTCCCTTCTTCCGAGGGTAGCGTGGCACTCGTGAGCGTTGAAAACGGGAAAACCGTGAAAGACATATTCCGTGTACCCACATCTTCCGGTTCCACCTCTTTCGAGATCGAGGCGACCAGTGAAATGTGTCCCAATATCTACGTCAATGTCTCCCTCATTCAACCTCACAAAAACCGGAACAATGACAAGCCGATTCGTCTGTATGGAGTACTGAACATCAATATTGACGATCCTAACTTACGCCTGACCCCAAAGATCGATATGGCACAGGAACTTCGCCCGTCACAGGATTTCACGGTTTCCGTGAGCGAAAAGGACGGAAAACCGATGACTTATTCCATTGCCATCGTCGATGAAGGATTGTTATCCCTGACCTCCTTCAAAACCCCGAACCCCTTCCCCGCATTCTATGCCAGAGAGGCCCTCGGCGTAAAGACGTGGGACTTCTACGATGATGTCATCGGAGCATTCGGGGGACGTTTGGAAAAAGCATTTGCCGTGGGAGGTGACGAATCCTTGGAACCGGAAGAGAACCGAAAAAGCAATCGTTTTACTCCCGTGGTAATCTTCAAAGGCCCGTTCACCATCAAGAACGGGGAAAAGAAAATGCACACCTTCCGGATGCCGGAATACATCGGGGAAGTACGCACAATGGTCGTTGCCGAGGACAACGGACGTTATGGTTCCGCCTCGCAAAGCACGAAAGTCAACAAACCGTTGATGCTCAACGTCACGATGCCTCGCTTGTTCACCCCGGGAGACATGATCGAAATTCCGGTAACCCTATTTGCCATGAAAGAGAACATCAAAAATGTTACCGTAAACATCAAAACCGACGATAAGATCGAAATCATTGAACCCGCAAGCAAAGAAGCCCACTTCTCCGGCACGGGAGAACAGATCATATTCTTCAAGGTAAAAATCAAAGAAAACATTGGTAAATCCACGTTGACCTTCACGGCACAAAGCGGCTCGGAGAAAGCCCATTTCAGTTGTGATGTCGACATCCGCATACCGAATCCCAAAGTAACCCGGGTAGACGCGCGGGAAGTGGCAAGTGGAGAATCCATCACCTTCAACAACACGATGGAAGGTTTGGAACCCGCCTCGTTCCTCGAAATCACCTCCATCCCGGCGCTTAATCTGGAACAACGTCTCGGCTACTTGATTCGTTACCCGCACGGATGCGGAGAGCAAATCACCTCTGCCGTGTTCCCGCAGCTCATGCTCGACCGAATTATGGACCTCAGCGAGGCTCAAAAAGTTACCGCAGAATTGCACGTGAAAGACGTTATCACCCGCTTGCGCAACTACCAAGTAAGCAATGGTGGGTTCAGCTATTGGTCGAACTCCAGCTACGTTTCCGACTGGGTTTCCACCTACATCACGGATTTCTTAATTCAAGCAGAGAAAGTCGGTTATCGAATCCCGACTTCCATGAAAAACTCCGCTCTTGATTACCTAGCAAAACAAACAAATGCTTGGCGACGGGGAGATTATTACTCGGAAATCGAACAATCCTACCGCCTCTACGTGCTTGCACTTGCCGGCAAACCCAATATGGCAGCCATGAACCGGATGAAGGAAGATACCTACAAAAACCCGATTGCCCGCTGGCAACTGGCGGGAGCCTACGCCTTAGGCAAACACGAAAAGATTGCCAAAGCGCTGATCGCCAATCTTCCGGCAGAAGCTGAACTATATCGTCAGCTTGGCAGATGTTACGGTTCCGACCTCCGTGACAACGCGATCATCATGCAAAGCATGATCAACATGGATATGAAAAACGAGGCATACAAGCTCATGCAGAAAATGGCCCGCAAATTTGCATCCAACGAATGGTTAAGTACACAAGAAAGTGCCTTTGGCCTGTGTGCCATCGGTAACTACGTGGAACGATACTTCAAGGATGGTAACGGTATTGATGTCCAGATCGGGAAAGACAACTACAAGACGGCAAAAACCGTGTTGCAAAAAGAGTTGGCTGTGAAGAACAACAAATCGGAAGTGACCGTGAAAAACAACTCTTCGGGAACGCTCCACGTGCGCACCATCAACAGCTCCACGCCATTGGGAGTGATCACGCAAAGCGAAATGTCCGGGTTGAAAATGACGGTCAACTACTATCGCAACGGCACTCGGAACAACGAACCCAATTATAAACAAGGAGAAGACATCGTGGCCGAAATCACGATCCAGAATACCGGAAATATCGGTTTATACGAGGAATTGGCATTAACTTTCATGTTCCCCTCCGGTTTCGAGTTCCTCAATGAACGTCTCACGACAGGCGTGAACCCGTTCCAAGGAACCGACAACGTGGACATCCGGGATGACCGGGCATACCTCTATTTCTCGTTAACACAAGGCCAATCGAAAACTTTCAAACTTCGCTTTAACGCAGCGTACTCCGGAACTTACCTACTTCCGGCCATCACCTGCTCGGCGATGTACGATAACTCGATTACCGCCACTCTTCCGGGGAACACGATCACGATAAACAGAGAGTAATTAATTTTAAATTTTAGATTGAATGATTTCTGAATAAACAAAGGCCTTGTGTACCAGTTTTCAGTTTCTTCAATCTAAAATCTAAATTAATAACCTGCAACTTGTAACCAACCAATCTGTAACTTGCCTTCGGCAACATTTAATACATTTTTAAGAAAAAATTCATGCTTATTATTTAGAAATAATCTACATTTGTCAAGCAAACGATTTAGATATGCGTCGAGAAAATGTAAATAAACTGATACACTTGTTCCTGCTAGCTCTGTTTTTGAGCTATTACGGAAGTATCACCTTTTTCTCGCATTATCACGTGGTTAACGGGGTCACGATTGTCCATTCCCATTTCTTTTGCGGTCACGCCGATACCGACGGGAAAGCCGATCACACGCACTCCCCCAAGGAGCTGACATTAATTGCCTACTTAACCACTTTCATCACCTTGATCAGTGCCGCATTGCTCATACTGATCTCTTTCTCTATAACCCAGAGACATTACCATATCCGAAATCAGGCAGATGAACCGGACAAACATATTTTCACCTTAAGCCAACTCCGGGCTCCTCCCATTCTCGCGTAATTATTTCATCCAGACTAAAAAGCATTTCTCAAAGAAATGCAAGGGACTATAATTGTCTCCAAGCGGGTACGTCTCATGCCAAGCCATACTTTTTCCAAGAAGGGAGAATTATGGCCCAATATTAGGACATCCCTCTTGTTATCAGTCTAGTATGCACAAAATTATGTGCTTTCATTCTTAGAAAAAAACACCCCTCTTTCCCAGACAGGAATGAGGTATAAAATAATTACGTACAAATGAAAAACTTACTTACACTCGTTATATTACTTTTCCCAGCCCTTTACGGTTGGGCTGATGAAGAAAACACCGTGAAGAAAACCACGGACGCCCATATCACCGGACACATTATCCTGAAAGAAACCGGTGAACATCTCCCCTTCATGACCATATTGTTGAAGGGAACCAACATCGGCACGGCCACGGACGAAACCGGGCATTTTTTCTTGAAAAACCTGCCGGAAGGAAAATACACACTCCGCGTACAAGGGGTTGGTTATAAAAGTGCAGAGAAAGAAATCGTGATCGTGAGAGGGAAAACCCAAGAAGTTAACTTCGAAATCAGCGAGGATGCCGTTATGCTTGATGGAGCTGTGGTCACCGCTAACCGGAATGAAACGGATAGAAGGGAAGCCCCCGTTATCGTCAACGTACTATCGCCCAAAGTATTCGAGAATACGAACTCCGTATGTTTGTCCCAAGGATTAAACTTCCAGCCGGGTCTACGGGTTGAAAACAACTGCCAAAACTGCGGTTTCCAGCAAGTGCGCATCAACGGGCTGGATGGCCCCTATTCCCAAATATTGATTGACAGTCGTCCCATGTGCAGCTCGCTTGCCGGAGTGTACGGCTTAGAACAAATTCCCGCCAATATGGTCGAACGAGTAGAAGTACTACGGGGTGGAGGCTCCGCCCTCTTCGGGTCAAACGCCATCGCCGGAACAATCAACATCATCACGAAAGAACCCTTGTACAATTTTTTTCAGGTTGGACACACTCTTTCCGCCATTGACGGGGAAAGTTTTGACAACGTGACCTCCTTCAACGGGGCCATCGTCAACGATCAACGGGATGCCGGAATCTACCTGTTCGGAATGGTGCGTGACCGCCAAGCTTACGACCACGACGATGATGGTTTTTCCGAGCTGGGAAAAATAAACAGCACGACACTCGGTTTCAAGACTTACTACAAACCGACCCATTTCAGTAAATTCACCCTAGAATACCATCATATCAAGGAATTCCGTCGAGGAGGAAACAATTTAGACAGACCACCTCACGAGGCCGACGTGGCAGAACAAGCCGATCACAACATTCATGGCGGGAGCCTGAACTACACACTCTCATCAAAGGACTACAAACACCGCTTGAACGTGTACTCTTCCCTCCAGAACATAGGACGTGAATCCTACTATGGAGCCGGACAAGACACGAACGCTTACGGGAAGACCAAAGACTTCACGGTTGTGGGCGGAGCCCAGTACTCCTACGACTTCGACAACTTCCTGTTCATGCCCTCTTCTCTCACCGCGGGAGTAGAGTACTCCTACAACAAGCTGAACGACCTCATGTTGGGGTACCACAGGGAAATCAATCAAGAAGTTTCCGTGTACAGCGCATACCTTCAGAACGAGTGGAAAACCGGACGATTCAGTTTTCTATTAGGCGGACGTCTGGATAAAAACTCGGAAATCGACGATCCGATATTCAGTCCCCGCTTGAACATTCGTTATAACCCGATCCCCGATTTAAGCCTGCGGGCAAGCTATTCCGAGGGATTCCGGGCTCCACAGACCTACGATGAAGACCTCCACGTGGCAGCCGTCGGCGGGGAAGTGACCCTAATACAAGTGGCAAAGGACTTGAAGACCGAACGTTCCCGCAGTTACAGTGCATCCGTGGATTACTACACCGCTTGGGGCCCCGTACAGATCAACCTCCTACTGGAAGGATTCTACACCAGCCTCCACAACCCCTTCGTGCTGGAAGAGATCGAATCGGATGACGAGAACAAAATACTGGAACGTCGTAACGGGTCGGACGCCGTGGTGAAAGGATTCAACCTTGAAGGCAAGATCGCCCCGCACAAATCCGTACAACTACAATTCGGGGCCACCCTGCAAAACAGTAAATACGATGAACCCGTTGCATGGAGTAAAGACCCCGACGTGGAAGCCTGTCGCAAACTGTTGCGCTCACCCGATCAATACGGTTACGCAACGTTAAACCTGCTCCCGTTCAAAAACTTCTCGGCAGCCCTCTCCGGGACTTACACGGGTTCCATGTACGTGGGTCACTCGGCCGGGTACATCGAGAAAGACGTGTTGGAAAAAACGGACTCCTTCTTCGACGCCACGATTAAACTGGCATACGACATCAAGGTTGGCAGGGGTTACACAATTCAGTTCAATATCGGGATGCAAAACGTGTTCGACAGTTACCAGAACGATTTCGACAAGGGGGAATTCCGGGATTCCGGTTACATTTACGGTCCGGGCTTGCCAAGAACTTATTTTGCAGGCCTGAAATTCGGAATATTCTAAAAATACAGTATCAAGATTTCACTTTATCGACAAAGGGCCGAACTCGCAAGGTTCGGCTCTTCCTCTTTAGTATTAAAGCGTACTTGCCTCGGTATCTCACTGGTGACTCGTTAATATATCCTTCACGTTTCAAGATAAAATCAAATAAAAATACACCACCGCCATCCATCCACTTCCCGTTAACTTCCCGTTGACTTTCCATTGACTTACTAACGAGACACACCTACAACACCTATTCAACCACGGCAAGATACCAACGAAAGTACATGAAAAAAGCCATACCTTTTCGGCATGGCTTTTATTGAATATAAAATGTTGGTTATCTGATCTTTCCCGTTATTCAATCACACATTCACTAACTTCTTCTGTCGCCACCATCTTACTCTTATCCTGGTTCAAACCCTTGTTTTCACCCGTTTCACCGGTATTTTTCAGGGTATAGGTACCACTATCTTCCCGGTTAACCGTTTCTGAAGTGTTTTTCCCGTATTCAGTCCAGAGTAGTTTTACCGGTACAGACGTCTGTCCCTCAGGCACGATAGAGGTCAAGTCGAAAGAAACCCGTCCCCGACCCCATGAATAATTTCCTTGATCGTTACCCGTGTCAGGCCTTTCACCGTAAGCGTTATGGCGCAAGGTCACGTAAACCGTGTCATTATGAGCCACCACGTCACCCTGTACCAAATTAATGAAGTGTTTCTCTTTAGACCCGTCTTTTACTGGAATCCGGAACTCGACATTCAAGTATCTTCCACCGAACCACGCTTCCCGCACGTTGATCGGATCATTACCGATACTATCTTGCCGTACTTCCTTATCTTCATTAATGAAAGACTGTTTTACCGGCACCTTCGTCAACACGTCATCAAACCCGTAAAGACGAATGTAATAATTCATATTACCTTCCAACCCGGTCTCGTCACGTTCGCTACCCACGATAGAGTAATTCACGTACACCCGAAGATCTTCCTCCGCCCCGTCAAAATTAATAGGCATCCCTTCCGTCACGATCAGCCGGTTACCATCGTCCCGACGAATGGCAAACTTGGAACGGCTCCCATTATCAATTTTTTCGAGGTTACCATAACTAAGCCATGAGCTACCTCCGCCCACGTAGTAATATTCGTCATCATCGTCACAAGCCGTAAAACCCATCACGATCAACGAACAAATAAGTGCAAATTTCCATGTTTTATTTTTCATAGCTGTTTTTTTTAATACATCCAATAGATGCTTATATTTTTAAAAAGTTGCGTCAACAGGCTATATTATTGCTTTTTTTAAAATTCATTTCAAAATATTCAGACCCTCAAAAGCAACAAGTTACTAAATATTAAAACACCCCGGAACAAGGCCAAAACCTACAACTTGTAACTTGCAACCTACAACTAAATCTATATCTTTGTAACAAAATAATGCCTATGAAATACTCTCTCGTTATATTTTCTTTCTTATTTCTGATTATTTTCACGTTTTCCTCCACGGCACAGGAAACGGCCAAGGCAAACAAGGGAGAAGGAGTTCTGCAATTTTTAAAACGTTTCAATCGCACGAAATCATTTCATTTCGACCGTTTCGTCGAACTGAACCGGGATAAGCTGGACAAAAATAACGGGCTAAAACTCGGTGTCACGTACACCCTTCCCCCTTTGAAAAACGAGGGCAACGAACCTCTATTCGGAGAGAAACTGGCAAAATACACCATTGATTCCGACGAGTTAAACGGGGCCTGCTTTTATCTCGTGAGCGGACACGGGGGACCGGACCCCGGGGCCATCGGAGAATTACGGGGCCACCCGTTACACGAAGACGAGTACGCTTATGACATCATGCTCCGTCTGGCCCGTAACCTCATGTCAAAAGGAGCCAAAGTACACATCATTATCCAAGACGCGAAAGACGGTATTCGCAACGATAAATTCCTTGACGTCAGCGACCGGGAAACCTGTATGGGACAAGCCATTCCCTTGAACCAAGTCAAACGTCTGCAACAACGTTGCGACAAAATCAATGAACTATTCAAGAAAGACAAGGAACACTATCGCCGGGCTCTTTTTATTCACCTCGACAGCCGGAGCGAGAGTAAGCAAATAGACGTGTTTTTCTATCATTACGACGGAAGTGCCAAGGGCAAACATCTGGCAAACACGCTACAAAATGTTTTCAACCGAAAATACGACAAGCACCAACCTCTCCGGGGTTTTTCCGGCACCGTGTCCCCACGTGACTTGTTTGTAATCAAACAATCCCTGCCCGTTGCTGTCTTCGTCGAGCTTGGCAATATCCAGAACAGCCGGGACCAGCAACGTTTCCTACTGGACGATAACCGACAGGCTCTAGCAAACTGGATGTGCGAGGGACTTATCGAAGATTATAAAAACTACAAGAATAAATAATTTATCAAATCTGTATGCATCACAATTGTTCTATCTCCTCACGAGAAAGACCCGTTATTTGAATTATCGTCTCTAAAGCTATCCCCGAGGATTTCATTTTTCCGGCTATCTCCTGTTGTTTCCTCTTTTCTCCCTCCACGAATCCTTCTGCCCTACCTTCTGCCTTACCTTCTTCCCTGCCTTCTTCCCTTCCTTCCGCTCTTCCTTCCGCTCTTCCTTCTATCCGACCAGTTTCAATGACGCTTTTTTGATAACGTAAAGCTTCCATATCCCGGTAATAAGCACGTTTTTCATGCTCCGGCAAGGCATCCACCCGCAAACGTTCACGCGCTTCAGGCAATCCCTTCGCCGTGGCAGTTCGGTCAATCTCTCCGGTCTTGAGAAATTTGACCCATTCATCCAAAGGCGTCCGAGCCACTGTATCGAAATCATTCACTCGCAACACGTAATACTCCGGGAACACGTCTCCAGCATCTTTACCCACGAATAATTCCCGTTGCCGGACAGACAATTTCAACTCGTCGTTCGGGTCATGCAATCCCCGGAACAAAGTTTTCCCATGATACACGTAATCCTTACCCTGTCCCAAATCGAAATAAACAATATTTATTGAGTAGACTTTTCGCACTTCACTGTAAGCATCACCTAACCCTATATATTCCGAGATCGTTTTAGACACCCCGTATAGCATCCGATGGAAGTAATCCAATTCACGGTTATTTTGGATCTCAATAATCATTAATTCTCCTTTAGTATCCTCCACCAGAATATCTGCCCGATTGAACTTGTTGCTCGCATCCGATTGATTGGATTCGCTTTCCAAGAACCGGCAAATATGTATATCTTCCTGCAACAACGTTGACAAAAATCCTTCCAGAACGACATAATTACTCTTGTCCCTAAGCAAGCGTTTCATCGCCCAATCGAAATGTATTAAATTAGATCTCATGGCTATTCTTTTTATACCTATTACAAAGATAGGCATTATTTCGATAAATCCATCATTTAGAGTCGCTTTTGCTATTGCAGAGAAGTCTTTTTCTTAACCATCAACCCGAACCCTTTCCCCCACGACGTGGCAATCTCAACCGGATCACCTTTCGGGAAGAACTTCCTCAAACGAGCGATCACTCTATCCAAGTAACGATAGGACTCTTTAAAATCATTCCCCCATCCCTCTTTGACCAGTTCATCCTTACTCACGTATTGATTTTTCTTCAAACACAAGGTTTTCAACACTCTTGTTTCCATGGGAGTCAGCTGGTTCGTCTCCCCTTTTATAATCAAGTAACGACGAATCGGGTTAAACGAAACATCACCTGAAATCTTCATGAAATCGGTCTCGACTTTCAACATTCCCATGTTCCTCAACCACCGATTCACCCGAGCAACCACTTCATCCAGAAGTACCTCTTTACGTATGTAGTCATTCGCTCCGAGGTCAAAACCATCAATAGCGTGTTGAGAATGTGTCAAGGAACTGATAAACAGGATTGGTGTCGAAAAATCCTCTTCCCGAATCTTTTTGGCCACCTCGAACCCGCTCATCTTGGGCATAATCACATCCAGCAAGATCAAATCAGGAGTTTCCCTACGGTACAACCACAAGGCCTGTTCTCCATCGGCAGCATGAACCACCTTATACCCGGCTCTTTTCAAATAATCAATACACGTTTTCGCCTGCATGGCGTCATCTTCGGCATACAAAATCTTAATCATTTTCCCGTTTGTCAACTGTTAATCGTTCTCATCTTTCACCAAAGGGATCATCACGGTGAAAGTCGTGCCAACACCGACCTCGCTTTCCACCCGAATCACGCCTTCATGCGCCTCGATTACCTGTTTCACGTAGCTTAACCCGATCCCGAAACCATGCACATCAGTCGAACGCCCGCGGTGAATCCTGTAATACCGTTCGAATATCTTCTCTTTCAACTTTTCCGGAATTCCAATCCCGTTGTCTTTAATGGCAATCACGACCATCCCGTCCACCTCTTTACACTCGATCTCTACTTTTGCCGGATCACCCGAATACTTGATAGCATTCTCTATCAAATTACTTATGGCATTCGGGAAATGAATATCATCCGCTTCAATTACATCAACGCTCAACTGATAGTCAACCTTGATAGAGACATTCTTTCCCATTAACATCGGATCAAACAATGCAACCAGTGAATCAATAGTTTCTCGCAAATTTAATCTATTCCACGATATTTTAAACCCTTGTTTCCAAACAATTAATAATTTATACACGAAATTATTCAATTGATCCACCCGTTTATGTGCCGCATTTAACAATATTCTCTGTGCATCCTTCAAATTTTCAGTTCCGTACGAAATAATCCCGGAAAAAGCATTTTGCACGGCAGATAACGGAAGCTTCAACTCGTGAACCATACTACTCATAAATTCTTCCCGAATCTTGGATATTTGGTACTGAACGAGGATCGTTTTGATCTGGTAAATAAAACACACAATCAATAACACGAACAAGACGAAAGAACTAATCAACACTCCCGTCATTTGTGTAAAAAACGTTTTATAGGGCATATCAAAATAAACAATCACACCATGATGACTTTTTAAACCTAATTCTACCATATTAGACACAAGCCGCCTTCTAATTTTTGAAAACCCCGTATCGGTAGAAGCAATAATATCACCAGTTTTAGTATTTACAAGCTCTAAAACATATTCATCCTCAATCCCATTACTTTCAAAGATAGACTTACATACACTATCTAACATACTAATATTTTCCCCTGACTGTTCCTTCACCAAATCATAACAGACTTTCCTAAACACACCTAAATATCCGGCATCTTTATCATAGTTAATGATTGTAGTATCTCCCTTCCAAACAAATTTCACGATTTTATCATCAGGATTCACACTAACACTTGGAGGTTCTTGCACAATAACCCGATTACCAACCAAATATTCTTCGAACCCAGATTCAACTGCTCCAGACAAAATATTATTTACGGTATTTAAATATTCAACCTGCTTGAATTGAATCAATCGATTCAACCAAAAACCTTGAAAAATCAACAAACACAGTATCGCAAATATCGAAACACCCCAAACCACATGAATTTTTCTATTCATAAACATAGTGTTATAAATCTATTCAAAGATATAGAAATTATTTTCTATCGTGTCATCCAAAAACATTTAGATAAATTAACAAAAAATCGATACAAATTAGATACAATTTAAGTCATTCCGATCACTTATTTTTGCCTTGATTTAAATACCAAGACAAATGAAAAAGATAATATTAATAACTATTTTCATATCTATTGTTCTAGTATTTACATTACTAAATGTAAATATAAGAAAAGATTCGACGAATATAGATATAAAAATCCAAAATATCGAAGCATTTGGAGACAAGGAAGACGGAGATGATAATCCATGCAAAGCTCCCGGAGGAGTATGTATGACATATGGCAGTGACGGGTATCCTATTTTCCACCCCGGTTTATCTATCCCATAAACAATTCACTATGAAAAAGACAGCATTTATAATTATAGCTTTATTGCTTGCCTTCGGTTGTTCCGACGAGAAACATGAAGTGCCAAAAGAAGATAATCCATTATTCAGTACAAGTCGTGCTATCTCCTTGAATCAACTGGGTGAAACGATTAACTTGGAAAAAATTGGAATTTACAACCCGACAAAAGTTATCAAAAAAGACTCCTTACTTATCGTATTGGATCTAAACGGACTTAATAAAATCTCCATATACCAAGAAAACGGGAAGTTACTAGGCAGTTATCTGCCAACGGGAATGGGTGCGGATCGGGGACTCTATATTCTCACGATGACCCTCGACGACAAAGGAATCCTTTCCGCCTATGACTTTGGAAATGACAGATTAGTTGAATTCGATTTAAATCACTTCGGACAACCTGAATTCGGACCTAAATTTATTGATATGCCCAAGGATAAAAAACACCTTTGCGTGGCAAAATCAGGCTCGACAATTATCTCTACCGGAATGTTTGACGAAGGTAGATACGGTTTAATGAACAACAATAGCGAAGAATACTTTTTAAGTTACCCGGAAATACCGAGTTATCGCACCATAAACGATACTTTAAGAAGTGCTTTATTTGCCAGTAATATCATCAAGATAAAACCCGACGGAACAAAATTTGTCTGTGCGAATATGCAGAGTGGCATCATCGATTTCTGCTCTCTCATACCTTGCACCAATATCACTCGCGTTGCCGAGCTGAATCTTTATTCTCCGAAAGCCACAGTTAAAAATATGCGGAGAACGCCCGTTGCCTATTCCACAGACAATCTCTTCGGGTTCTGTGATATTGAAGTTACTGACGAGTACATATACGCCTTGTATTCCGGTAGAAGTTACCGCAAATATAAAGACCAGATAGTATACGGTGAACGGATTGTTGTGTTCGACTGGGAGGGCAATCACGTCCACACTTATTTATTAAGAAATCCGTTCACCTCTATTTCTTTCAACAAAGAAGAGAATGCAATTTACGGTTTGACAAACAACCCGAATTCAGTGTTAATCAAATATACATTGGATTAATTTCCGCGTGAGACCGCTCCTTGGAAGGATGTCTCGATAGGTTTCCTTCCAAGGACCTTTACCCGGAAACGGCAAATAATACCACGGAGAAATAAATCGTTAGATTAAACCATGGCAAGAGAAATACGAGACATAGCATACCCGATCGCTTTCGCCGGATTCATATTACTGGTTATGACCATACTGGTAATTGATCCTACCAGAATGAACGGGCTAACGCTTGCCAAATATTTCTGGTTCTACTCCACGTTATTACTCACGGGAGTTATAACATTCGGTCTTGCTTTTTACTCTATGTCGGTCGCGAGTATCGACATAACCAAGTCAATAATGATAGGGATTTTGACTGTAGTGATTATTGACATATCCCGCTACTCTAACATGGAAATGATGAACGCGAAAATATTTTTGCTAGTAATCATTTCCTTTTTCTTCTTCGACATCTTTTTCCACCACTATAAAAAAGCCACTAAGGTATTCCAATTCGTGCTGATCGCTTTCGCACTACTGGAGGTAATCTGGGGATATTGCCAGTTGTACGCCTATATCCCCGATATGCAAAAAGACTTCACGCTCACAGGTTCGCTACCCCACACGAACTCCTATGCCATGTTTCTGGCCATCACTCTACCCATAGCCCTCTACTGGACCATCACGTTATTCCAAAAATTAAAATACGGTTACTCTCGTCTCCTTACCGGAACCGATGAAGAACATGTGAGACTGGAAATTGTTGACGACATTCTTTTATTCCTTCTTTCTGCCCTCGGGCTAATCGGGATTCTATCCATACTACCGCTTACGGGAATCCCATCCGCATGGTTTATTGCAGGATGTAGCGGGCTATTTGTTCTGTACTTTAAATTGGACCTTCACACCTTTATAAAAACCTCTATACTCCGAAGTCACAAAAGAACTACCATATCCGGGATCACGCTCTTACTCGTGATAGGCTTGCTTACCACCGGTTTTTATCGATTACGGAAGGATGAAATAAACAAACATCTGTTAACTTGGAAAATATCCCTGCAAGTGCTGAAGGAAAAACCGATCACTGGTGTCGGGATCGGAAATTTCCGGAAAGCATTCGGGGATGCCCAAACAACCTATTTTGAACAAGGAGAACCAACCGAACAGGAAGTAGCCCTTGCCGGAAATCCCAACTGCCCGGAGAACGACTTCATTCAACTGGCAACCGGCACGGGAATCATCGGAATATTATTGTTTATCGGCCTCATCGTTTCCGTCCTGTTCTCCGGATTCAGGAACATGGATAAACACCCGGAGAAACTGGCTATCACGGGAGCCTTAATTGCTTTTATCCTCGCGGGATTCATCAATTCCCCTATTCAATCATTATCCCTCTCGATCTTGTTGGTACTGTTAATCGCTCTCGGGACCTCAGACATTCAGCCCGCAAGAAAAAGAATACCCAAAGTTATACCGATCATGACCTCGCTACTTTTGATCGGGATCACGACCACCATCGTTTACCCCCAGTTCACGATGTTCAAAGCATACAAACAATGGGCCCATGGACGCCTTTATTATAAAATGAAAATATATGCCACGGCAGCTAAGATATACACCCCGCTAACAAACACGCTACGTCACCCCTATTTTTTCATGGAATACGGGTACGCCTTGTCACAAACCGGGCAACATGAAGAGAGTATCGCCATCCTTCAACGAGTGGCACAAATTCTCCCTGACCCGCAGATTTATAATCGTATCGGCAAGAGCTACCAAGCACTGGGAGAATATCAACTGGCAGAACAGTATTTTCAAAAAGCACATCACATGGTCCCCAACCTTGTGTATCCCAATTTCCTACTGGCCCAATTGTACCTTGAAATGGGCCTGCGGGACAAAACACTGGAATGTGCCCGTCAGATACTCACGTTGAAACCTAAAAAAGAATCAGAAGAAACACTATATATAAAAGCACAAATGGAACAATTAATCCAACGACTGGATTAATCCCGCCGAGGGATCGACCGGATCCCATTCACACCATAGTACATCTAAATCCATCACTTTGGGGAGACATCATAGTCTCCCTTTCTTTTATTCTGACAAATAACTATATTCGCGACATCATAAATCAACACGCATGAAACATACCCGGTTACTCATTCTATTTTTGATCTTAGGTATAACCACCTTATCGGCACAAAAGTCCCCTAAGCGAGAATTTCGCGGGGCATGGATTCAAACCGTTTTCCAGAGTGAATACGCTAAAATGACACCGGACGAAATGAAAGCCGATTTTATTCGTAAACTCAACCAATTGCAAGAATGTGGGATCAACGCCATCATTTTCCAAGTCCGCCCGGAAGCCGATGCATGGTACTTATCGGAAATAGAACCTTGGAGCCGTTTTTGCACGGGCAAACAAGGCGTTGCCCCCGATCCCCTGTTCGATCCCATGGCTTTCCTGATCAAGGAATGTCACCGCCGTAACATGGAATTTCATGCTTGGCTTAATCCTTTTCGCGCCGGGACTTCCGGCACCTCCACGCTGGCTGAAACCCACGTGTACCACGAACATCCCGAATGGTTCGTTACCTACAACAAACAGTTACTTTTCGATCCGGGCATACCCGCTTGCCGGAAGTACATTTGCCGGATCGTGGAAGACATCGTGAGCCGCTATGACGTGGACGCCATTCACATGGACGATTACTTCTATCCCTATCCCGTGAACGGGATACCCTTTCCGGACGACAACAGTTTCCGCACCTACGGGAAAGGCTACAAACCCGAAGAACGGGACGAGTGGCGCCGGGAGAATGTCAATAAACTCATCCGCGAGCTGAAACACACCATCGTGGCAACCAAAGAATGGGTACGCTTTGGGATCAGTCCTTTCGGTATCTACCGAAACAAAAAAACTCCCGATGGTAGCGGCAGCAACACCAACGGGTTGCAGAACTATGACAACCTGTATGCCGACGTAACCTTATGGGTCAAAAAGAAATGGATCGATTACAACATACCCCAAATATACTGGGAAATCGGCCACCCGGCCGCAGACTATATCACGCTGACTGAATGGTGGGACAAAAATGCTCATGATATTCACCTATACATCGGGCAGGACGTTGCCCGCACGATGAAAGCCAATGATCTCACCCCAAAGATGGAACTCGCTCGTTCCTTACGTCACGTGAAAGGCAATTGTTTCTGGCCCGCAAACGAGATTCTTTGGAATAACGGTGGGATTGCCGATAGTCTCCGGGAACATTACCACCGTAACCCCGCATTAATCCCCGCCTATACCCACATGTACAACGGCCGTCCCAAGAAAATAGCCTCTCCCCGAGCCGAACGCACGGAAAAAGGCTACACGGTGAAATGGTTCGCCCGCGGTGACCGGGAAGATCCCCGTAATCCCCAGTATTTCGTCATCTACCGTTTCTTCCCCGGCCAGAAAATCAACCTGAACGACCCGGCTCACATCGTCGCTGTCACCCGCTACACGGAATGTTACATCCCGAAGAAAAAATTCAAATGCCGTTACGTGATCACGGCTGTTGACCGCTTTCACAACGAATCGAAAGGAAAGAAGATAAAAGGTATACGGTAAATTTCACCGTGGTGAAATTTACCGCTGTTTATTTTGCACTCACCTTTATTTCAGCATTTCCTTCAACAACCTCCCTGAGAAGCTCCTTACAATTTAGCTATATGCATACCTGCGATATTATTAACCTGTTGTTACTTTCCCAAGACCTTCTCCACTACTGTCAACAGCTCCTTTTTTTCCATGTGGGCCCGCACCACGATCTTTCCCTCTTTGTCCACGACCACAAACATCGGCACAGCCAACACGTGATACAAACCTCCCACACGAGACCTCCCCTTCTCGATTTCATCTATCACCTGCGGCCACGGCAATCTCTCCTCATCCAATGCTTTCTCCCATGAGGCCTTATTCTCATCAATACTCACCCCAATAATCTCGACCCCTTTCTCGCGATACTCTTCATAAAATTCCCGCACCCAAGGAAAAGACGCCCGACACGGACTACACCAACTTGCCCAAAAATCAAGCACCACCACTTTACCCCGGTAATCAGCAAGGCTCACCAATGAACCATCACGCCGGGTTAGTGTAAACTCCGGAGCCGGGCGTCCCGGTTCAATCCGTTGCCGCAACTCGATACTTTCCCTGATCGCTTTTCCCCACTCGCTCTGCTGCACTTCCACGTCGAACTGTCCGAAAACCTGCTCCAGTTGCTCCAATGTCATATCATCCTTCATATAACCCAATTCATAAGCTACCATTTCCACGGACGGATTGGCCGCCATTATTTTCAACTGCTCCTTCTTTACACGTGCAAACCATACATCAAACTCTTTTCTATACTCCCAATAAAAAGTAGTATCTTCCAATATTTCCGGAACTTCCAGCACCTTTTTTACCATCTCTGCAAATTTTTTAAACTCCGGCAATCCCTCTACCTCTTTATACTGCCCCTCCACTTGTTCGTACACGTCTTGATTCTTCGAACCGATAATTTGCATCCCAAGGACAGCCAACTCCTTGTTTTCATCCATTCCTAAATTCTTCCAATCGCCCCGCATCTCGATCCGGCTATTTTCCAATGCCAACATCATTCGCACCGTCTCCTCCCCCTCCGGTTCCACCACCACGGTTGCCCACACGGCTTCCGGTACTTCCCCCTCGAACACGAACGTCCCCTCCTTCATTTCCACTGTATCGCTGATCATTTGTTGGTTCACTCCATTCACCGACAACACAGCACGACCGTTGCCCGCACCTTTAAACACTCCTTTCAACACGTATCCCGCTTGACTACTACAAGAGAATAACACGCTAATTACCAATAACATCAAAAAACTTTTCATTTTCATTCTATTAAAATTTATTTTTCTCTATTTATCCAATAACTCATCAACCAACGCTTCCAATTTCTCCCGAACAAAATACCCGGAGGCAACCAACCTTCCCTCCTGATCGATCAACACGAAGTGCGGAATACCTTCCACATCGTACAAGGCACTTACCGTACGTTCTCCCCCAGAGTGTTTTTCGTCCCTCACGTGAAGCCACGGTAACTTTTCCGCCTCCAAGGCTTTTTCCCAAGCATTTTTATCATCATCCACACTAATTCCGAGAATTTCCACTCCATTGTCATGGTACTTTTGGTAAAACTCTCTCATCCAAGGAAACGAAGCACGACACGGCCCGCACCAACTTGCCCAAAAGTCCAACAACACCACCTGTCCCCGCAAGTCAACAAGCGACATCTCCTGTCCATCAGCCCGTGCCAACGTGAAAGCAGGAGCCTCTCGTCCCGGTGCCAAACGTTGACGAGTCTCCAACTCCTTGCGTATAGCGGTCAACATCTCGCTATTCCTCACGGTCTCGTCAAACAATCCGAAAGCCCGCTCGAATTCTTCCAAATTCATCCCGTCGATCATGGGCGTCAGGTAGAATGCCGCCGCTTCCAATGACGGGTGAGCAGCCATGATCTTCAATTGTTCCTCGAATCCAAATAGCGCTCCTGCAACGCTTGCAACGTATCCGCCCTCAAATAATCCTCTTCAGTCAACTCTCCATTCTCATCCAGCGAAACAAACCACTTCTCCAAACGATCGTAATCTTTGAACTCCGGTAACTTCCGAATGGCCACATAGATCTCATCCAAAAGGTTGCTCACCTCCGTATTCTCACCCCCTTTAGTCGTCATGTCCCGAATAAAAAAGTTACCTCCCGCATCCCGGTCAAGATTTGCCCAGTCTCCTTGCAACTCGATCTGACTATTCTCCAGTACCATGATCATATTCAAAACATCCTTCCTCTCCGGAACCACCCGTAAAGTACACACTGCCACGAAAGGTGTCTTACCTTCAAAACAGAACGTTCCCCCCTTCATATCAACCGTATCGGCAATGACCAGCTTGCCCGTGTGATCCTGCACCAAAAACTCTACATACCCATCCCCAGCACCTTTCAAACTACCTTTTACAACATACCCCTCCCGTGTGCCGCAAGTCATAAGCAGGCTTGCGAGCAGCACAATTATATTTATTTTCATATTTCCTTGAAATCTATCTATACATTATCTCCAACCTTCATTTTGCTCCCAGCCCATCATTTCCGCTTCAAAAGAGTAGAAAGGCAATGCCCAACGTGGATCATCCGGGGCTATTTCCAATTGGGTACGAGTACTCAAATCGGCAGGATCCGTCAAAATCTCTCGGCGCACATAAATACCGGCATCCTCCGCCCCGTTCAGACGCTTGACATCATAGAACCGCCAAAAAGCACCCATTTCCCGCAATCGTTCATCCAGCACGTCCTGCACACTACCGGTTACCCCGGCCTCGGCAGACACCTCATCCATGAAACGAGTGTATCTCAACGTTCGCAACGTCTCTGCCGCCGCACCCGTATTGCCACTCCGAGCCTCGCACTCAGCCTTGATCAGATACATCTCGGCCGTGGTCATCCCGATAAGCGAGTTACCGGCAAAACGTGAATAGCTATACAAATTCCAAGGCTTCAAACGTTGCCAATTTTCATGAGTGATATATTCGGTCCATGTCTCTGGATCCAATTCGACAAGATTAGCATAAGCCATCAAAAGAGGCGTACAAGAACTATAGAAATAAATCCAGCGGGCATCATTCTCCCGATCCCAAAGCTCATAAAAAGACTCCGATATCGGACAAGTTCCCCCTAGCCCTTCCCAAGACACGTTGGGTAAGTACAACTCTTCATACTTGGCTACCGCCTCCACATCCATATCGTCCAACTCAAACATAGAACTTATAACAATCTCATCCACCGGTTCTCCCTCTTCATCTAACACACTAATCCAACTCCACTCTTCCAACTCGTACTCCGGTTCGTTTTTGAAATCCACTAGAACATTATGGGCTTTCAATGCTTCGGTCGCATTCGCCAACGCCAACTCGTAATTCCCCCGGTACAAGGCAACCCGCGCCCGGAACGCTTGCACGGTCGGTACTGTCGGACGGAAATTACGTGTCTGATCAAACGTCGTACGTCCTGCTCTCGTTAATGCTTCTTCCGCCAACCTTAAATCTTCATAAATATGCTCCAACGTGTAACCAACAGTCTCCCGTCCCGGAATCTCTCCCGCCTTGGCATTATCCCGATAACCGATCCCCGGTTTATCTTCATCCCACAAACAATATTGCGTCAACAACATAAAGTGGTAATACGCCCTACCGAAACGGGCCTCACCCTCCACTTGATCGTGTACAGCCGCTGTCGTCTGCACGACCTCATCCAAATACTCCAGCACCGTATTGAAACGATAAATCCGTTCCCAAACCGGAGTCCAAGTCCATAACATCCAGTCCGAAGTCATCAACGTCTCCCCTTGCCAACAATACGCCTCGTAAGTCGTAGGCTCTCCCGACAACAACCCGTACACGTAAAACTCCGGCGACAACTCCACCGCATCCGACAGTGGCAGCGCTTCCGTCAAGTAAGCCCCGGAAGAAGATCCTTCCCCCGTATCCGAGTCTATATTTTCAAACAAATAAAGATCAATACTTCCCATCAACCCGTAAAGCTGATCCATATGGTAAATGTAAGCACTACCCGACTTGTCCGTTGTCTCATCCAAAAAGTCACTACACGCCCCCAATATCATGGTTCCCAACAAGGCGATAATTACATATATCTTTTTCATATTTCTTATTGTTTTATCCATTCATAATCATTCTACCAACTTTTAAAACCGAGTCTCAACCCAAATGTGAACACGGGTATTGGTTTCAAACTTCCAATAGGATAATCGGGATCCATCTTCCCGTTAGCACTCCAAATTAGCCCCAAATTACTTGCTTGTGCGTAAATATTCACCCTACTGAACACCCCTTGTTTCGCTAACAGGTTTTCCGGTAGATCATACCCCAAGAACACTTCATTCAAGCGAATATGATCACCTTTCACGAAACTGCTCTTAAAATACATCGCTGCCCCTATTGTGGCCGAATATGTTTCCCCACTCCGGAATGCGTCCACGTTACTATCCGTGTAAAGCGGCAACTCGGAATAAGACGTCTGATTGGTATATCCTTCGTCATATACCTCCAAAGCCCGGTTCAAGCGTTTAGAATAGGCTGCCGAATTTCTACTATCGGGCGAAAAACTGTCAAAAGAAGTCGTACTGACATAATAACCAAACTGCCCCGTGATCATGAAAGAGAGTGTCAATCCTTTCCAGCTAAACTGGTTACTAAAACTCAATGAACTCGTCGGGGCCAACGTTCCCAAATAATAAGCCCAATTACTATCATTAAACGTCTCTCCTTCCCGAGGTATCACGAAATCCATCACGTGCGAGGAATTATAATCCATGATAGTCTCTCGTGTACCGTCTTTCCCTTCCAGCAACACGTATCCTTCCTGCGTGTACCCCACCGCTTTCAGCACTCCCACAGAACCGATCGGGTGTCCCACCACGTATGAAGGTCCCACCGGCATATAAGGCCCCGTGTAACCGAATTTTTTCAACTCATTATGATTATAGGAATAATTCAACATCCCGCTCCAACTCAAATTCCCCGCTACCGGAAGATCCGAACCGATAGTAAACTCGATTCCCCTGTTCAATATCTCTGCATTATTCAACAACATGGATGTCTCTCCCTGTGAAATCACCGGCACCGTCGTGTTCGCCAGTACATCGTACGAAAACTTGTTATAAAACTCTATGCTACCGCTCAACTTATGCCCGAAAAACGCCACGTCCGCACCGATATTCAGTGTCCTCGACTTTTCCCACGTCAACGTGTTGTTTCCGCGTGCCGCAATCGTATTAAAAGACTCGTTACCAGAATAAACCAAGCTACCCGGATATACAGCCACCGTCGTCACACTGGACGTTCCCTGTTTACCGGCTGCCACACCCGCAATACCATATGATACCCGCAACTTCAACTGATCCACCCAAGAGACCTTTTGCATGAAACGCTCGTTCGAAATCAACCAACTAGCTCCCATCGACCAAAACGGGGAGAATTTATCACGCACGTCTTCCGCTTGAAAATTGGACGCATCCGTACGGAAACTGGCAGTCACCGAATAACGATCGTCATAAGTGTATGACGCATTCGCGTACACCGAGAAAAAACGATCCTCCAATGTTGACAGACTTCCCAATTTTTCGAAAGGCATATACTCGGATACCCCGAAAATATTATTCCGTTTCGTCACGTAATCCAACTCTGTCAACACGGAATTAGTGTATTTGTTATACCCGTAGCGTGTCACTTTCGGATCCACCTCCGTCGTGGCGGAAATAACCTCCGTCCCCACCAAGGCATTGAACATATGTTTATCTTTTATCATCGTATAGTCCACCTGCCCGCGCAAATTATAAGCCTCATACGTGTGTCCCTCGTTGGAAAACACGCCCCCGGTCGGGAAATAAGAAACGTACCTCCCGGACTCTAACGGCTCGGCATACGTGTTATACAAATTTCTCACGTAAAACGATTCCGGCTCGTAAGACACGTGCTTGGTATATCTTCGCTGTTCATATTGTCCCTTGGCACTCATGTTCAATCCCCAATTTGTCCGGTATTCAAAACCTCCCTGTACCCTGTAATTCATCGTTTTCGAATAGTTATCCGTGTATTTCCGGTCGGCAGCAGGATTGTACGTCCAGTCCGTCGGAGTCTTTCCTGCATAATATTCCCCCGACATCAACAAAGGCTCATATACCGTCTGAGAGGTTGCCACGTGTACGAAATTTCCCTCGTCATCCGTCAGTCTCGTCCACGGACTAAGCCACCCCCGCATACTTTCAATGCTCGTCCCATTGTTCTCATCCCGATCAAACATAGTACTCACCGCAAACTCGAACGTCAAGTTCTTCGTCAACCGGGCATTACTCGCCAAGTTCAACAACATACGTCGCTTGCCATTTTCTTGCAAGTAACTATCTTCATCATCATAAGAAGCCGAGAATGCGTAATCCAACTTCTCCGAACCTCCCCGCAACGACACGTTATATTGCTGACGCATCATCCGCTGGAACATATACTCGTTCAAATCATCTTTCCACACCTCCCGGTTTCCTAATTCGATAAGCTCCTGTTTTTTAGCCTCATAATCTCCCGCTGAGAGATTCTTTTTATTATCCCGCTCGTACAGCATACCGAATGGAGCCGACATATATCGCCTCCGGGAGGAAAGTTTCGTGTAAGGATCATTACTTGCAAGATTAATCGGATTATATTTATGCATCAATTCCTCGAAACGGAATTGATTCTCCGCCGAAGCCATATTGAACAAATAGTCCAAATCTGTCCGTGAACTCACAGACCAGTACGCATCTGCCGCAATCTCCAACTTACTCCCCGTTCGTCCCTTTTTCGTGGTGATCACGATCACCCCGTTGGCAGCACGTGCACCGTAGATAGAAGTTGCCGCCGCATCTTTCAACACCGTCACCGATTCTACATCATTCGGGTTAATCGTTGAAAATGGATCGCTATCAAGCCTATATCCACTGATCGGGAACCCGTCCACCACGATCAATGGATCGTTGTCCGGCTTAAAATTAGCATTTCCCATAGAGACTTGCGATATGGTACCCTGCCCCCGAATAGCAAACCGCACCTGCCCATCCACGGGGGCGCTGACTACTGTTAATCCCGGCACCAACCCAACCAACGCTTGTGCAAGATTGGACGTCGGTTTCTTCTTTAACGTCTCCTCATCCACGATCGAATAAGCCCCCGTTGCCCGCTCCTTGGCAATCGTCTGGTATCCAGTCACCACCACATCTGCCAATGCCTCTCTATCCTCTTCCAGTACAACTTCAATAAATTCCTTATCGGTCACCGAAATCTCCTGCTTTTTCATTCCCACGAAAGAAAACACAAATACCACATTCGACTGCTCCGCAAATGACAACGAGAATTTACCGTCAATATCCGTGGGAACTCCCAGAGTCGTACCCTTTATCACCACGGAAACTCCCGGCAAAGGTATCCCGGCCTTATCCACCACACGACCGGAAACCGTTATCTTTTTCACTTTTTCCACCGCCTCACTTTTGGCCACGATCGCAATCGCATTCCCTTCAATCGTGTAAGTATATGGCGTACCGGATAAAATCAGATCCAACACCTTTTCCACCACTTCATCCTTCACGTTTACCGTCACCTTCTTCATTTGATCCATCTGATCATCACTATACACGAAATTGTAAGTCGTTTGTTTACGAATTTCGGCAAATACCTGCTTTATTTCCGCATCTTTAAGATTAATTGTCACCCGTTGCGGGGACCCCGAATTGGAAGATGCCCAAAGTGTTGTTATCGAACACAAACCCACCGCCAACAACATAAACACTCTGCAATAAATTCCCGAAAAAGCTTTTTTTTCTCGCAAATTTTTCATACTCTTGTTGATTATTAAGATGTTTAAATTACCTAAACGACAGAGTTTAGGCGATTAATTTATTGGACGGAAAGTGCCGCGAACACTTTCCGTCTTTTCTATTTAGAAACTATAATTCTATTTCCTTCAACCTTGAATTTCACCAAAAGAGTCCGTTGCAACAAGTTCAACACCCCCTGAAAGTTTTCATTTCGATCCACCCGTCCGGTGAAACGTTGTGTTCTAACCTCCTCGTTCTCAAACACCACCTGTACATCGTACCAACGACTCAACTTTGCCATAATCTGTTCCAAAGTCTCTTGCTCAAAAGAAAAATACCCCTCTTTCCAAGCAACATATGCGGCCGCATCCACGGTCTTCACTTCACACACTCCCGTGGATACATTTACTTCCACCATCTCATTCGGCCGAATCATCTGCTCCACACTCGGATTTTTTAAAGAACTTACCCCCACGCTTCCACTCAGCAAAACCGTTTGAACCCGCTCATTATCGTACCCGTTCACATTAAAATGAGTTCCGTAAACTCTCACGTACACGTCATTCACCTGTACTTCAAAAGGTTTTGCATCTTTAGCCACCTCAAAATAAGCCTCACCTTTCAACTTCACCGCCCGAAGCGAATCCGTGAAACTTACCGGATAACTGAACTCCGTCTCAGCGTTCAACCACACGATCGTCCCGTCCGCCAGCGTCACTCGATATTCTCCCCCCCGCGGGATTATCAATGTATGCAGTCCTGCCACAGCTTGTCCTTTTCCCCCGGTCGGCTGGTTGTAAACAATCGCGTTCTCCTCTGAAGTAATCCTTCCGTCTGAAATCTTCTGCAATAAACCTCCCTGCTGCTCCAACTCAATGCGTGTTCCTTCCTCCGTCACCAAAATCGGTTGGACCTTTCCCTTTACAGCCAACACCATCGTTTTCTGAGATGTTTCCGACACACCTCTTTCTTGATACCAAAAATAAATCCCCACGGTCAACAGAACAAATAACACAGCCGCATATCTCGTGAAAATGATGAAATGCTTTTTCTGTTGCTCCCGTTTTCCTTTCCGGATCAATGTTACATATTGGGCAAGCTCTTCCTCGCATTGCTCTCCTGACAATCCGGACACGCCCTCTGAAGGATCAAAACCGACAATCCGATCATAATATCTCCGGTGAGCGGAAGACTCATTCAACCACGTTTCTAATTGTAACCTTTCCTCCGTGGTCAATTCCTCTGTCAAACTGCGTTTGATCAACGTCCATTCCAAAGATTCATCGTTTGATTTTTCCATAGCTCTGCCTTAATTTATTCCTAAGACGCTTGGGAAAAACAAAAGGTTAAAACGAAATACAAATATTTTCAAAAAAATTAAAATAATTTCTCCAATCACACACCAACTACCAGATTATCAAAAAGAACAAACGCTTTTTCAGATCTGGCAATTTCTCACGGATCATACGAATCGCACCATTCATCTGCACCTTGGCATTATTCTCCGTAATCCCCAATTCCTCGGCAATCTCTTTGAATTTATAAACCTCAATCACCCGCAAACGAAAAACTTCCTTCATCTTAGGAGGCATCCTATCCACCACGACCTGCAACTCTTCGAGTAGCGAAGAATTCTCTATCGCATCCACCGTATCCGAATAAAGATGAGCCTCCAACAAATTCTGATTATACGAATCCTTGATATTCAAACTTCTCAAAAAACTCAGACAACGATTGCGAGTTGCCATGAAAAGATAAGACTTCACCGAGGTAGTGATATTCAATTCCGCACTCTTCTCGAAAATATCCGCAAACAACCCTTGCACTATATCATGAGCTGCATCCGGATCACATAAATAATGGGCAGCAAAACGATACAAACGATTATAATATTGCCTAAACAGGAAAACATAAGCTTCTTCTTTCCTGTCCTTCAATTGTCTCACCAGCAACACATCATTTGAATCCATGAACTAACACGTTTACTGAAAACAAAGTTATTGAAATATTCTGTTTAGCGGATAATTTCTACAAGTTTTTGATTTGTTATCGAAATAATATCGTTATGTGATTACTACTATCGACCAACTTCACCTTGAATCAAAAAGAATAAAAATAAACAGCGATAAATTTCACCATAGTGAAATTTATCGCTGTTCATTTTGTACACGCTTTTATTTCAGCATTTCCTTCAACAATCTTCCCGGCTGGCTAGCCTGTATCTTTGGGGTCAAGGCCTCATATGCTTTCTTCCCCCATTCAGAAGCTTTTTTCACCTCCTCCATCAGCCGCACGGGAACATACAAATCGTCCGGATGTGTTTTCACAAACTCTAAAAGATGAGTTCGCCAATTTGCACTAGCATCCCGAATTACCTGCCCAATGAACCCCTCAGCCTCCTCGATTTGCTCGTTTTCTATCATTTCATAATATTTCCCCAATCCCTCATTCACCACCATATCAAAACTCTCGTAGTGCAATTGATCCAATGCCAAACGAGTTTTCACGGCATCCGAGCCTTTCAATAACTTGGTATCCGGTTCCAGATAATCACCGTAAAGCATCATCTCCCTGCCATCCAGCACAATCGCAAATCGAGCTCCCGCCACATCCAACGTATAAAGTCCGGGCTCATCCAACTCTCCCGCAAGCGTGAATAACCCGTCCTTCATATCCGTCGTCAATAACGCTCGTACACTATCTACTGGAGAATACAAACAAACCTTGCCATCCTTCACATTTATAATATCTCCTTTCAGTGTGAAAGAATACTTCTGAGCCGAAGCGGCATGTGCCATAATGCTCAATAATATAAATAATACAACTTGTTTCATTACCAGTATCTTTATTTCAACAATTCATTCACCTTATCGATTAACTTCTGATCTCTCAAATTCTTCCCGGCAATCCGGCCTTTCTGATCCACCACCACAATAAAAGGAATCGCCTCAATCCCCAATTGTTCGGCAATCATCGATTTAAAATTCTCTTTCAACCAATAACTTCCCCAAGGAATTTGTTCTTCCTCGTGTGCCGGGAGCCAAGCCTTCTCCGTGTAATCCAACGAGATACTGATAAAATCAACCGATTGTCCGGCATACGTCTTGTACAGCTCTTTCAACTGTTGCATCATGGCACGGCATGGACCACACCAAGAAGCCCAGAAATCAATCACGTACACCTTCCCGTCTCCAAATTTCAAGTCCACCATGTTCCCTTTGGCATCCTGAACGGCAAATGTAGGAAACGTCGCACCCACGACAGTATGTGATAAGTTATCAAGTTTTTCCTTCAGTAACCGTCCCGGCTGGCTAGCCTGTATCTCCGGGCTCAACAAATCATACCCTCTCTTCCCCCAATCGTAATCGTACTCGGACAACTGATCTTCTATAAATACAGGCATATACAAATCATTTGCATGCTCTTTCACGTAAGCCAGAATCGTCTCTCCACGTTCAATAAATTTCTGTCCGGCAAGCTTTTCCAACTCGGCCTCTTGCTCCGGAGATAAATTCCGGCTCCCAACCTTTTCGTAATACTCATCATAAAGAGCCCTCGTCGGTATCTCGTACGTCTCCCGAACTACCCCCAATATATCCAACATACTCTTCGTTCCCGGAGAATTTTTTACATATCTCGCATCTACCATATTATAATCCGACGGCCAATACATATCCGGTGCATCCAACATGACTTTCACTTTCCGTTGATTTCCCATATCGATAGCATAATATCCCGGGCCGGGAAGAGTTCCTTGTAACACAAATTTTCCGTCTTTCATTCTTGTTGACAGCAACACTTCATCTTCCGGGGAAAGCACGTTCACGGTTGCCGTATCTACATTGATAAAATCCCCTCTCAACTTAAAAGTAAATCCTTTGGGTTGTTCCGCACACGCAATTAACCCTATTAATAACAAACTTATCAGTAATCTCATCATCATCATCTTTTAATCGTTGTCCTTCACCATTTTTTCAATATCCCGTAAAACTCTGTCTTTTTCGTCCCTTCATTAGCAATTCTCACGGTAGCCGTCCCCTTCTTGTGAATACATTGACGATCGTCACACATTTGCCACTCGCAATCGGCCACCACCTCGAAAGCCGTTTTCGGCAATTTCTCTACCCGAATCGTTACCACCACGAAACAACCGTGGAAATACCCCATCTTATCCATACCCTCGGAAAGCTTCACCGGTTTCTGCCATTCCACTTTTTCAACCTTACATCCCTCCGGCACGTTCCACTCCACCCTCGTGGGCAAATACCCGTGTCCTTCCGGGTTATTATCATAGATATTCCATCCCTCTTCAATACTGAAATAAATCCCCACTTTCACCACGTCCCCCTCTTTCACCGATTCCAAATCGGAACAGGCATATATCCTCACGTGCTGGTGATTGGTATAATTCATTGATTTCATGATCTTCATCACCTCCTTGGCATTCAAAGCCACGTGTTCTTGTGCTTGCAGCACCACACCCATCAAGCATAATACCGCCAAACAAATCCATTTTTTCATATATCACCTATTTCCTATAATAAACCCAAATAATACCATTCAAATTCGTACTTCCACCGGTCAACTCATTCATGATCCGTTGCATTAAACCGTCGTACTCGTTATTCGCAGCCAGCCACTTTTCGTATAAATCCTTCGGGATTCGACTATCCGGTTCCGTATAACTATTTTCAGGAATATTATCCGTGTACTTTCGCATCTTTTTCACCAGCGCATCCAACGTTTTCCTCGGTTTCACCCAACGCTCATCCTTTATCAACTTTTCAAACAAATCCGGAGTCATCTCACATCCAGTGTTCTCCCATACTTCCGTTGCCAACACCAAATCCTCCTTCCCATCACCGTCATAATCGTAAATACAAATCTTCGGCTTATCACCATGCCCTTGGCCCGGTTCCAGCCCAGCACTCACCTCTTCTGGACGCTCAACCAATATTTCCGGCTCTGCATACGTCCCGTCACCCAGATTTCGACACCAGCTCACGTTTCCGCCATAACCGGCCCCGAACACGATATCCAACTTCCCGTCACCATCCCAATCATACAACACGGCATGATTCACTCCAATCTTTTCTTCACCTAAATTGCAATTCATCCGTTCAACCTTCTCAAAACGAAAGACTTCTTTCGTTCCCGTGTTACGAGCCCAAAATAAACCATCGTATAAACCGGCAATCAATAAATCAATTTTCCCGTCACCATCCACATCTCCCGGAAACACCGTTGAGGCATTCCCGATATTAATTGGTTTCCCATCCGCCAACTTGATAATTACCTGATCTACATATTCGCCATTAGCACCCTTTTTCCACATATAAATATCCCCGGGATAACATCCAGAAAACAATTCATCCACGCCATCCCCGTCAATATCTGCAAAAGCCGGAACCATGGGTACGCAACACGTGATCGGCACGTACAACGGTTGACCGTTCGTCTCCAGCCATTTGAAATCCTTATACACAGGGCATTCTTTTGTCCCGTAATTCAAATACACCCGGCAACGCCCCTGCACGAAAGGTTTCTTTTCCTTAGGATCTTGTCCCGGACACAAAACCTCTCCAAATTCCCCGACAACCAGATCATCCTTTCCATCCCCATTCATATCATAAAACGTGGCACCACAACTTCCCGTGTTAATCTTCAACACGGAAGAATCTGACATGTGTAATATCTCGTACCGGGAAAAATACTTCTCGTATTTCGCCTGCCCGTAACCGGAATGCCACCCAATACATACCAGTACAACTAAACTTAAAACATACTTCATAACATACAATTTCTTGATCTAGTGATTCCCGACTCCATAATTTCCACCCGCCACCCAACAAGTCAATGAATCATTAAATCGGCAATCACTAAATCTGTTTTACTTTAAATTTTAAACTATCACAACTTCGTGTCCCTCGGGTACCCCGGATTTTGTTGCACTTTCGTGTTCAAATAACATTCTTGATGAGGGATCGGTAAAATCCGACTAAAATTGTCCGCCGCAATCGTCTGAACCGGCTCTTCCGTCCAAGTATCCTCTTCCGTATAATACCGGACAACAGGCAATCCTTTCCGCAGTAAATCAGAAGCACGATGCCCTTCTCCGGCCAATTCCCGATGGCGTTCCATCAAAATTTCCTCTAACAAAGCATCTCCGGTAAGAGTATTCACATAGGTCACGTCTGCCCCGGAACGACTAGCCACTTCCAACAAATCTGCCCGTGCCAGATCATATTCTCCTAACTCACAATAGGCCTCCGCCCGGTTCAGATACACTTCTGCAATTCGTAATGCTTTATAGGTCAACCGGATCTTATCAAATTTAGAAATCTCTATTAATACGAGATTCCCCTCATCATCAAACATATAATCACCATTTTCATCCAAGGCAAAATCAATATCTTCGACAATATAACTATCAAAACGATAATCTCCATCATGGAAAATATCTTTAAACTGTCCGGCTGGTTGTCCGTAAGGGTAGTAAAATCCGGATGAATAGTACGAGAAATCCAACGTAAAAATCTCTCCTTCACCATTAATTTCCTCAAATTGTCCAGCAGGATCTGAAGGGAATTCATATTTACCAATCAGTTTACTAGCCTCTTCAACCACCATATCCCAATCATTCATAAAAAGGTACACCCGGCTCAAAAGAGCCGTGGCACCATCTGCTGTGAAACGAGCCGGTCCATCCTCCTCCAACGTCATCAAATCACGAGCTCGGTTCAAGTCGCTCACGATCGTGTCGTACACGGTCTTCACGCTCGTACGGGCAGCCTCTCCCAAATCAAATTTTGTTTTCAACACAATTCCCAGATTCGTCTCCGGCTGATCGTAATACGGACGACCGAAATAATTTACCAGTGAAAAATGGTCAAACGCTCTTAACGCTAAGGCCTCTCCCCGTACCTGTCTCCACAACACCGTGTCCGTAATGACACATTTATCCAACAAGTTCAATGTTTGATTACAAATGGCAATAGATTCATAAAAACCGCCATACAGTGAACTCACATTCTGATTCTTGTACATACCACTTGCATCCATCTCATAAAAATCAATGGCCTGATCTGCAGATTCGTAAGCCGGAATTATATCATCAGCCAATCCCCGATCACAATCAATTTTGGCACTAATCGCATCATGCAACTCGTAAGCAGCTATAAAAGTCTTTCGTACATCAATCACATTCTTCAAAATATCTTCCTCCGTGATCTCTGTTTCCGGCAATAATGTCATGTCACATCCCGCCCCTAAGGCCAGCAACATCATGTAATATATCAATCGTTTCATAAACATATATTTTTACAAACCTAAAACACTAAATTAATTCCAAACTGGTAATTCCTCCCTGCCGGCACGGACACCCCATTCGAGAGAATAGACAACATTCCTGATTTTGCATCCGGGTCCAAATTCGGATGATCGGAATAAATGTACCATAAATTATTCCCCCTGAAATAAACGGTCGCGGACTTCAATATTTTGCCCATCCACTTCTCCGGCAAATCATAAGACAAGTTCATGGATTGAATACGGGCGAAGAAACCACTGATAATATAACGCGTGGAACTCTGATTAGAATCATTATTCCCGTAACGCATCGGCTTCGGACGGGAAACCACATCCCCCGGTTTCTGCCAATATCCCTTCGCCGCATCTTTCAAATAAACACCACCAAAATTAGCTCCGTCAGAATCCGTGTACCCCTGAGCCAAGTTGTCCATCATCGTCGTGTTAGCGAATATAATATTCACGCCCAGATTTATGCCATTCCAAGAGAAGAAATTGTTCAAACCTCCCCGATATTTGTCTTCACGGGAAACAAACACCTTTTGAGCAGAATAAT
>ERZ773187.396-NODE-396-length-42862-cov-8.306702_pt1 | contig 42862 bp, 21 predicted proteins | sample MGYA00511242_ERZ773187 | MGnify/ENA primary metagenome ERZ773187 (study PRJEB29015, sample SAMEA2737744) | human gut metagenome | biome: human gut; feature: human-associated habitat; material: faeces | place: China | collected 2012 ...
ATTTCTCGTTCACCTTCGGGAAGGTAATCTCGAAGGTTGGACGCTTGTATTCCTCAACTCTGAAATATTCGCTTGCTGTACCATTCACGGAGATGGAATACTGTCCTGTCTTTCCCTCCTTCGGGAGTTCGAAATCTACCGAAGCCGTACCATATTCATCGGTCGTAACCTTCTGTTCTGCCACCTGCTTCCAGTTGGCATCACTCAGGACAAACTTCAGTTCCATACTCTTTCCTGGCACGCTGGCATCCAACCCCTTCTTGACAGTATAGGAAATGGCTGAGGCATGCACCTTCTGTCCTGGGCGATAGAGAGCACGGTCGGTATAAACCTGATATTTAGTCTCATTATCCTTCTTCTCATAATAGCGGGTACGGCTGAGATAGATGTACTTGGCTGGCGTAAATTTGTCATTGTTGGTAGAAATCAATACCTCTCCATCCACATTTTTGAAGTAAGCCTCACCGTTCTCATCTGTTGTCAAGCGAGCATGAACTATTCGTTTGTCCTTCTTCGTCTTGAAATCATACCGCTGGTCATAGAGTTCTATCTTCGCCCCGGCGATAGGCTGTCCGTCTGTAGCATTCACCACCACATAGCGATGCTTATCATCCGGCAACTGCTGGATCATCACCGCCAGATTGCTGACATAGAAGAGTTCTCGCTGCGGAGCGATGCCGGTATTATCCGAAGTCACCTCCATCAGATAGGCACCCAGCGGCAGATTGCCACCGATTTCGATGGAATCCTTTACCTCTTCGTAATCCGGGCGACCATAGTAGTTGCGGCTGAAATCCTTCTGATGCAGCTTCGTAGTCTTCTTCAGGAGCATCTTATAGGTAGCCTCATCCTGCGCATTATAATCGTTATCTGCCGTAATATTGAGGCGGGAGATGCTGATTTTCAGATTCTGGAGATTGCGCACATTCAGATGCACCCACTTCTTTTCTGTAGGGCGCAGCACCAAAGGCATATCCTCCACAGAGAACATCGGTTCAGTGAGTCGCTTCTGTGCATTCCTAAGCACATTCATTCTCGACCATCCACCCCAGTGGCTCAGCGCATAGTTGATATAGTTGAGCTTATCCTGCGGTTTGGCATCGGTAGCACCTTCCATGAAGCGGAAATGCTCCACAGCAAGTTCACCAGCCTCCGGAATATCCTGATATACATGGATGAGCGAGTCGATGGTTCTGAGATACTTCGATTTCTTCACCTCTCTTACATCATCCTGACGGTATTTCTCAATAAGCTTGTAGGCACAGAGACAAGCCGCACCCCGATTTCCCACCTTATTATAATAGGTGTACAGCTGCAGATACGCCTCCTTGCTGTCTGCCTCGAATCCGATGAGATGCAGCAAATCATTCTTGAAGGAACTTCCGTCCACCCCTTTCAGAGTCAGCGGCACATACTCAGTAGAAGCATGCTTGGCAAGAAGCTCTGGGTGCGCCATCGCTTTCTTGAAGAACTCCCGGCTCTTCTTCAAGTTTACCTTTCGCTGACTTTGATAATAAGAAGCATCCTCCCTTTGTTCCAAAGAAGCCTCATCCACTTCTATTCCATACGGATTATCATGATATACCTTGCCGAGCACAGCATATCTCACCGCTTTCAGCATCGGGTCATTTGTCTTCAAAGCTTCAGCCTCCATCCGCTTCACATTCGGCGTCAGTGAGTCTGCAGAAATCTCTTTCCAGAGCATCACCTGCCTCATCTCAGCCGCCAGCAGCTGACCGTAGTCTTTAGCCACAGAAGCCTTGGAGATGATTTTCTGCATCACCCCAATTTCGCTCTTCGGCTGGTCCTTCTGAGCGATGATGTCAGCTTGCTTCCACAAGTTGTCATAAGTTTGAGCCGTAGTTTGCATCATGGCAAACACAACTATGATAAGTGTTATAATGTTTCTTTTCATAAGCCAAGTGCACATTATGTTAACAATTGTCAGATTTCTAACCTATTTTAATTGCAAAAATACAAAAAATATCCGTTATCTAACCTTATAACTGAAAGTTTTTGCTATCTTTGCACTAAAATAATGTTATTTACTAAATTAAGCATTCATTATATAATACTAAATTAAGTAATTAGAAAACAGAATCAACAATTCAAAACAAGAATAAATAACAATATAAATACTAAAAAGACAATGGCAGAGAAAAAGTATGGTCATTTTGATGACGCCAATCGCGAGTACGTGATTACAGATCCAAAGACTCCATGGCCTTGGATCAACTATTTGGGTAACGAGGATTTCTTCTCGCTCATCTCAAATACAGCAGGTGGTTATTCTTTCTATAAGGATGCCAAGTTCCGTCGCATCACCCGTTATCGCTACAATGGGGTTCCGATGGATAATGGCGGACGTTACTTCTACATCAAGGAAGGCGATACCGTCTGGAATCCTGGTTGGAAACCTTGTAAAACCCCACTCGACAGCTACGAGTGCCGCCATGGTATGAATTATACCCGTATCACAAGTAGCAAAAATGGTGTGGAGGCAAGTGTACTCTTCTTCGTTCCTCTCCACACTTGGGCTGAGGTACAGAAGATGACGCTCAAAAATAATTCCAAAGAAGTAAAATCTCTCAAGGTATTCTCTTTTGCAGAATGGTGCTTGTGGAATGCAGCCACTGACATGGAAAACTTCCAGCGCAATTTCTCTACAGGAGAAGTTGAGGTAGAAGGTTCTACGATTTACCACAAGACGGAATATCGCGAACGCAGAAATCATTATGCTTTCTATACTGTCAATACCGACATTCAAGGCTACGATACCGACCGCGAAAGTTTTATCGGTCTCTATAATGAGTTTGCAGACCCAGAAGCAGTCATGGAAGGAAAACCTCGCAACAGTTTCGCTCATGGCTGGAGCCCTATCGCATCACATTATATCGAAGTTACCCTGCAACCGGGAGAAAGCCGCGACCTGATTTTCCTCTTGGGATACGTGGAGAACGAGCAGGACAAGAAATTCGTAGCCAAGAAAGTAATCAATAAGGAAAAGGCACACGAACTGATGGCTAAGTTCGATACCACCGAAAAGGTGGATGCAGCCTTTGCTGAACTCAACCAGTACTGGGAAAACCTGCTGAACATCTTCACCGTGAAGAGCGGTAACGACAAGCTCGACCGCATGGTGAACATCTGGAACCAGTATCAGTGCATGATTACCTTCTGCATGTCCCGTTCAGCAAGCTTCTTTGAGAGTGGTATCGGCCGAGGCATGGGCTTCCGCGATTCCAATCAGGATCTGGTAGGCTTCGTTCATCAGATACCTACCCGTGCCCGTCAGCGCATCATCGATATTGCCAGCACTCAGTTCCCTGATGGTGGCTGCTATCACCAGTATCAGCCTTTGACCAAACGAGGCAACAATGATATCGGTGGTGGCTTTAACGACGATCCTTGCTGGCTGATTTTCGGTACAGTAGCATATATCAAGGAGACTGGTGATTTCTCTATTCTTTCAGAGCAGGTACCTTTCGACAACCAGCCTGGTAGCGAAGTAAGTCTCTTCGAACATCTGAAGATTTCGATGAATCACGTCATCAATAATCTCGGTCCTCACAAGTTGCCACTCATCGGAAGAGCTGACTGGAACGACTGTCTCAACCTCAACTGCTTCTCTTGGGATCCAAACGAGAGTTTCCAGACTACAGAGAATAAGGGTGAAGGCAGCAAGGCAGAGAGTCTGATGATTGCAGGTCTGTTTGTTGTAACAGGCAAGGACTACGTGGCTCTGTGCAAGCAACTCGCCAAGGAAGCCGTGAACAGCCATGAAGGCACTATCGCCGGACTTGCCGAGGAAGATTATCTCGTAGAAGCCGAGCGCATGCAGCAGGCGGTAGATGCGATGAGCGAAGCCGTAAAGCAACATGGTTGGGATGGAGAATGGTTCCTCCGTGCCTATGATTTCTTCGGAAACAAGATAGGTAGCGATGAGAACGAGGAAGGCAAAATCTTCATCGAGAGCCAGGGCTGGTGTACGATGGCTGGTATCGGTCTGGAAGACGGACTCTGCGACAAAGCTTTGGATAGTGCCAAGGAGCGATTGGAATGCGAACATGGTATGGTGCTCAACAACCCTGCCTATACAACCTATCATGTAGAAATGGGCGAGATTTCTTCTTACCCAGAAGGTTACAAGGAGAATGCCGGAATTTTCTGCCACAACAATCCATGGGTCATCATTGGCGAAACGGTAGCCGGACGTGGCAACGATGCCTGGAAGCACTACACCAAGATACTTCCAAGTTATGTAGAGGAAAAATATCAGACCTTACACAAGGTGGAACCATACGTAAACTGCCAGATGGTAGCTGGTAAGGATGCAGCCAAACCTGGCGAGGGCAAGAACTCATGGTTGACGGGTACAGCCGCATGGATGTGGTACACCGTGAGCGAGTTCATCCTGGGCATCAAACCAGACTACGAGGGCTTGAATATCGACCCTTGTCTGCCAAGCACGGCCAAGGAGTATGAGGTAACCCGCAAGTTCCGTGGCGGCGAGTATCATATCACCGTGAAAAACCCAGAGGGCAAGGAGAAGGGAGTGAAGCAAATCATCGTAGATGGCAAACCTATTGAGGGCTGCGTCATCCCTTGTCAAGCAGGCAAACACGAGGTAATCGTAGAGATGTAAATTGCTCAAAACTCATAAATACATATAAAATCGGCAAAATAAGCAAACGTTTATTTTGCCGATTTTCTTATTTTTTATACCTTTGCGGCAAATTAGAAATAAAAAATGAGATGAAGAAGATTTTATACTTTGTAGCAGTCCTAACTGCCACCGCCTTTATCACAACAACAAATACAAGTTGCAAGTATGCTCCCGACCAGCATGATGGCGACACGGTAGCTGCAAGCGAATTTTATCCAGAGGACACAACTGCCGCTCATGCCAAGAAGATGGCGAAGATAGCAGCCATAAAAGCAAGCAAGGATAGTGTAGGCATATATTATGTAGGAAGCGGTTCCACCAAAGACCAGATTCAGCTTGTCTCCTACCCTTCCCGTCGTGACACCTTGTTATATAGTAAGACCCGGCACGTAAAAGTAAAGGGAAGTGCAGACATCGACCACGTGGTTCGTGTGGATTTCTATCTGCTTAATGGCAAGGATTCGCTTGTGAAATACGTGGAGGAAGTGGATTTGAAGGAGCATCTCTAAGAGATAGCTTCATCGTTCTCATATCATCATATCTTGCCTATTTCTATAAAAAACATATAAAATCGGCAGAATAAGCTATGGTATATTTTGCCGGAACAATTCTTTTTTGTATCTTTGCGGCAACTTTAAACAAAAGATATAGTATGATTGTAGGAAGAAAAGAAGAAATCGCAGAACTTGAAAAGTTGTACCATAGCGACCGTCCCGAGTTCGTTGCCATATATGGACGCCGACGTGTTGGCAAGACTTTTCTTATCAAACAAGCACTGAAAGGACGCATTACCTTTCAGCATACAGGCGTATCACCAGTTGACCAAGACAATGAAAAAAGTCGCATGAAGACTCAATTGGAAAGTTTCTATTACGCCTTGCTCAACCAAGGCCTGGAAGGATACAAAGCACCCAAAACATGGATGGAGGCATTTTTCCTACTCGAACAACTCTTGCAGAATCTTGACAATGGTGAGCGGCAAGTAGTATTCATAGACGAGTTACCTTGGATGGATACCCCACGCTCTGGTTTCCTTCCAGCCTTTGAGAACTTTTGGAATGGCTGGTGTAGTGGCAGGGACAATATCATGTTAATCGTTTGCGGTAGCGCAACCTCTTGGATTCTTAGCAATCTCTCTAAAAACAAGGGTGGGCTATATGGACGCTTAACTGCAGAAATCAAACTGTCCCCTTTCACATTGAAAGAATGTGCCATGTACTTTGAACATGCCAATATACAGATGAGCCAGTATGACATATTGCAAAGTTACATGGTTTTCGGTGGAATACCTTATTATATTAGCTACTTCCAAAAAGGATTGAGTTTTGAACAGAATACAGACAAGATTCTCTTTGGTAACAAACCGAGACTAAAGGATGAGTTCAACCGATTATTTGCTGCTATCTTCAATAATCCAGAAGATAGCAAAAAGGTTGTACGCTTATTGGCAACTCGGCACAGTGGGTTTACCCGAGAAGAAATCAGCAAAGCTACAGGATTGCCTTTAGGTGGTGGCTTGAGCAAGACTTTAGCAGCTTTGGTTGAAAGCGATTTCATTACATGTTATTCCCCATATGGTATGCCGAAAAGTACAATCTGTTACAAACTGATAGACAACTTCTGTCTATTCTGGCTAAAATATGTAGAAGAAAACAGCAAGGATGCAGGATTCATCAGTGATAATATGACTTCCGACATCTTGAAGGCATGGCATGGTGTTGCCTTCGAGGAAGTTTGCTGGCAACACATCCAGCAAATCAAACGAGCCTTGGAAATCGGTGGTGTCAAATCATCACTCTCAGCTTGGAATGTAAGAGGAGACGAAAATCAAGATGGCACTCAAATAGACCTCTTGATTATCAGAAACGACAATGTGGTGAACTTATGTGAAATGAAGTTTGCCAGTTCCCCTTACACCATCAGCAAGGAAGAGGAAATACGCTTGCGCCATCGCATAGAAGCACTCAAAGCCACTCTTTCTCCCAAGCAAACCATTCACCTCACTATGATTACCACCTATGGTGTTGCTTATGGCAAGCATAGTGGCATTGTACAAAAAGAGGTTACTATGGATAGTCTATTTGAATAGAATCGAAACGATAATCCTTATTGATGGCAAACTCTCCTTCCGAGAATTTCATTCCACATAGATTGATGGTGTTGTCGCCACGCTCTATCACCATATCTATCTGAGCGGCCCGCTTATCAGCCTCCCCACTACTCCTACTCCGCCATGAATATAAATTGGTGGATACACCAGCTATACCCAACCGCTGCTTGACCTGAGAGTCATGTAAAGCTCTGCCATCTCGTATCTTGACCGCATCATCCCCTTGGTCTTCAGAAACGCTTCCGATTCTCCAAGAGAAAAAGGTTGCAGGAATAGACGATGGGTAAGACGACCATAAAGTCCACCATGATTATTGATGAGTTTGTCCATCATCCAGGAAGTGGCAGAGCCACAGACTATCAGAACGATGTCGCGACGTGCCGAAGCCCATCCATTCCAGAAGTGCTCCAAGGCAGAGATAAAACAAAGATAGCAAGAAAAAGCAATTATTGGCTATATCTTACACAGTTTTAAGCCAATAATACATATTTTTAAACATTATTGGCTAAATTCCACATTCCTTTCAGCCAATAATGCATATTTTTCTGAAAGAGCAAAAGTATTTAAAGGATCATGCTGCAAAGATACATCTTATTTTCAAAAGTCCAAACGAAAATAAGCAAAATCAAGCATTTCCAAACCAAAAATTCCATTTTTTAGATGCATATCCAAACCAAAAATTATCATTTTCATTGCATTTCCAAACCAAAAAGAACTCTGCTTCGATGCATATCCAAACCAAAAGCCTATACTTGGGCTATTACTACTATAGCAAAAAAGGTGGGTGTACTACAGAATACCATAATACACCCACCGCTTACATTAAATTTATCTTACAATAATCTTTTTCCCATTGTGAATATATACACCAGGAATATTTGGCTTAACAAATAGCTTAACACCCTGTAACGTGTACCATACACTCTTCTTTTCCACATTTATATTAGAAATACTCGTAGAAACATTTTCCTCCACAATGTGAGTAAAGTATTTCCATACCTCAGAATTAGCATAAGATTGCTTAGTGCCAACAGGAACATAGAGAATGCAATTGTCGTAATCAACAGCACCATTAAAAATGCCTTCATCGACAACATAAGGAATGGACGAACGGCAATGTATCTCCCGAATTCCTCTATCACAGTTAAACATCCAATTATGTGCAAACTCAACATCAGCAACTGGCAATGTGACATTACATAAGTTTATACTTGCTCCAAAAGCCTCATGTCCGCATTTCTTCACATTGTCACCGATAACGAGTTCTTTCAGGTAATAGCAGGCATACATAGCCAGCCCGTCAACTTCAGTCACAGGAAGACCATTAACGGTTGCAGGTATTTCCACTTTTCCTTGATAAGGATTGTAGCCCCTTACCACCTTCAGTGCAGAGCCATCGTCGGTATATTTATAGTAGATACCATCAATATACATCAAGCCCTCATCGTCACTGATTGCACAGACATCCAATGTGTCCGTAGCTGCCGCATATTCATTATTTCCGTCTTGAATAGCAACCAACATATAAGTACCCTCTTCTGGGAATGTTATGTTATTGCCTTCTATCTGAGGAACTTGATAAGCAGTTTCCACTCTTGGTACCAGAGCGTACGAATATCTTACAGGAAGACCAGAAGATGCGGTTGCATTCATTTCTATAGTAGAGCCGACCTTAGCTTTTATCTCTTGGTCCCAAGTGATTGTTTGCTTCTTTAACTCTCTCTTTAGAACCGTAAGAGTTCCAGCAACGTAGCTAATAGCATTGTAATTATCTGCCTCTACACCATATACGTTAATTGGATATTCACCAGGAGCACTTGCTTCATTTGCATCACAAGAGAAGACTGGTTGCTTGGTCAAAACAGACACATCCTCACCATTCTTGAAGCCACTGTAACTTGCCGTAAACTCAGGAAGTTTATCTCCTTGCGTAATGGTATAATTTTCAGCAGTTACAACTAATGGTGCTTTTGTCACCGTCAAAGTACCTGGGACAAATGTCACATAATAGTTTTTAATCGTTCCCTTGTTTATCTCAATCTCATAAGTTCCTACTTTTGAATTTTTATCAGCAGTGCAGATTATTTCTGGTTCACCTATAAGAGCAGCACCCTCTGTCTCAAATTCAAGTGTAGGATTATCATCCCCATACTCTCGAGAACAATTTCTCACCTTGATTGTAGCAGGAGACATATCCATTTCTACAATATGACCTGCAAAATAATCCCAACCAGGAGCTGTCTCGTAGGCAGACTTTGAGCCAAGAGGGACATAGAGCGTAACACCTTCTGGAAGGCTCTCAAATGTACTATTAGGACTATCACATATAGCAGGAACAGGATTAAGACTTACGATAGTCTCCAATCTATGAGATACCGCCCAAAAAGCAAGATACTTCAATCGTTCCAACCCAGAACCTAAGACTACCGTTTTTACATTATGACAATCTGTCATAGCAGCCTCCCCTAAAACCTTAACTGTATTTGGAATTACAATTTCATGCAACCCATAACACCATCTCATTGAATGAGAACTTGTATATTCAAGCCCTTCATTCAACTTCAATGAAGTGACATTTTCTGCCCAAACCAAAGCACCACCTCCTAAACCTATTACATTATAGGAAATTCCCTCATTTTTAACAACAGACGGAATTTCTATATCACCAGAGAGTTTATCTTTATTACTCCATCCTTCAACATAATCTTCTTTATTCTCCATCTCAACATTGAAAGGATACACACTCGTCACCTTAAATATCATAGGCAAATTTTCCTCACCATTGTTGATGATATTGGCTGTAATAATATCACCTACCTTCACGATGTTAGGATATTCTGCATCATGATATTCCGCAGAGGACACTTCTGACTCTGCATCACCATTGACAGCTATCGCCTTGATTTCACAAGATGCATACAGATTAATAGGTTCTGTATATTTTCTTGCGTTCTCATTAGGTTCAGTTCCATCCAAAGTATAGTATATGACTGCATTATCTGTCTCTGTTGTGATGCGCAACGTTGCTTCGTCTGTTGAGATTATCGGCTTCGGCATACCTGTCACAGTCAACACACCTTGCTTATAACTGATTTTGTAATTCTCAGCATCGGCACCGCTGATTGTAACGGCATACTCTGCTGGAGCACTTGCCTCATTTGCCTCACAAGAGAAGACTGGTTGCTTGATCAGGACTGATTCATCCTCGCCATTCTTGAAGCCAGCATAACTTGCCTTGAACACAGGCATGGCGTCACCCTGCTTCTTGGTATAATTGCCAGCGGAGATAGACAATGGAGCCTTAGTAATCACAAGACTACCTGATTCGAAGTGGACATTGTAGTTCTTGATGCTGCCCTGCTTTACCTCAATAGTATAAGATCCTACAGGAGAGTTGGCAACTGCGGAGCAGACAATCTCCGGAGTACCATCCAAGGCTGCACCATCGGTCTCAAACTCGAACACAGGATTCTCGTCACCATACTGACGGCTGTAACTCTTGGCACGAACAACTACAGCATCTGCCTCGACTACTGTCAGGCGTCCCTGCTCGTAGCTGATGGCATAGTTTTCTGCATCGGCACCGCTGATTGTAACGGCATACTCTGCTGGAGCACTTGCCTCATTAGCCTCACAAGAGAAGACTGGCTGCTTGGTCAGGACTGATTCATTCTCGCCATTCTTAAAGCCAGCATAACTTGCCATGAACACAGGCATGGCGTCACCCTGCTTCTTGGTATAATTGCCAGCGGAGATAGACAATGGAGCCTTAGTAATCACAAGACTACCTGATTCGAAGTGGACATTGTAGTTCTTGATGCTGCCCTGCTTTACCTCAATAGTATAAGATCCTACAGGAGAGTTGGCAACTGCGGAGCAGACAATCTCCGGAGTACCATCCAAGGCTGCACCATCGGTCTCAAACTCGAACACAGGATTCTCGTCACCATACTGACGGCTGTAACTCTTGGCACGAACAACTACAGCATCTGCCTCGACTACAGTCAGGTGACCTTGCTCGTAGCTGATGGCATAGTTTTCGGCCTCTGCACCACTGATTGTCACGGCATACTCTGCCGGAGCACTTGCATCATTAGCCTCACAAGAGAAGACTGGTTGTTTGGTCAGAACTGATTCATCCTCGCCATTCTTAAAGCCAGCATAACTTGCCTTAAACACAGGCATTGCATCACCCTGCTTCTTGGTATAATTACCAGCAGAGATAGACAAAGGAGCCTTAGTAATGGTAAGAGTACCAGGAATATACGAGATTTCATATTTATCAGAAACTGCACCAGAAGCTACAATGTCATACTTTCCAACTTTACTACTATTATCTACAATAGTAGAAATGGATGCAGGAACAGAAAAGCCAACCTCAGAATCCCCATCTCTAAAACCAGAGTAAGTAATATTAAACTCAGGATTAGCATCACCATAAACCTTAGTAGTATTAGCAACATGAGCAGTCAATGGTATTTTCACTACAGTAACTACACACTTCGCTTGAATCAAATTATCTGCAGTGGAAGCAATAATACTACACTGTCCAGCAGACCTTGCGATAATCATACCGTCATCACTGACAGTTGCCACTTTCTCATTATCAGATTTCCAAAGTATCGTTTTATCTGTGCAGTTTTCTGGCAACAAAGAAGCCGTCAACTGTCGAGAATCGCTAACCTCCAACTGCATGTTACTTTCACTAATAGAAACTGAAGTTACAGGAACATACTTCACATCAACAACAAAGGAGAAAGGGTCCATCCGATAGGTACGAGCCTTGACATCAGAGAAAATGATATTTTCTAATTTAACAATCTGATTGCCCGTTATGCCTTTCTCTGCCTTAATCCACAGATCAATGACAGAACCTATCTTCCCTGAAATTGATGTATTGTCCGAAGACATACAAATAATGCGAACTTTACCATTGCCCAATTGCTTTGTTTGCAATTGATGATTACCACATCGGCCAGTCAACCTTGTTTTGCTTAAATCCAGAGACAAGCCATTCGGCAAAACTACATCCATCTGAAAAGCAGTCATCTCACTCTCGTTGGACAATTCAAAGGAGAAAGCTTTACTAACTTCTGGCGAAATCTCACCACTCTTGACAAATACATCATTCTGTTCTTTTGTTCCCACAAAGAGTTGTGAATTATCCAATTTCACATCTCGATTATTAACATCTGAAAAAATAGAATTCTTCAGCTTAATATAGCCACCCGAAAAATCACTGGAAGCTCGCACAGAAATACGTACTAAAGCACCCTGATTTCCTTTTATCGACTCACCTTGAGTAGAATAGCCCAAAATTCTAACAGAGCCATCCGACATCAAGTTAGAACTCACAGAGAAAGAAGATGATCCCCTATCTGTAAGAGAGATATCAAAATTGCCATTCGACCTCGAGGCAATTTTTAAACCTTCAGGCAGTTCGATATCAGTCTGAAAGCCACGAAATACCTGACTATTATCCAAATTTAGGGTAATCGTCTTCGACTCACCAGGGACTACGTTCACTGGCTCTATATAAAAGGTATCCTTTGCTCTTGATGCAAGCGGCAAAGCCAACAACATCAAGAACAAAAGTACCATTGTTTTATTTAGTCTTATCATACCTTAACCATTATTTTACAGTAATCTTGACTACCTGACCGTTCATCTTCACAAGATAAGCACCAGCTTGCAAAGCTATCTTAGATGTCTCAGAAGCAAGACTGAATGTCTTCACAAGGATACCTGAAGTGGTATATATATAAATAGGTGTACCCTTCAAGCCTGTAAACATCAGACCGTCTGCAACAACCTTGACAGAAGTTCCGTCCACGCCAATACCATCAATAGAAGTTACTTCATTATTACGAGAGGTCAAACGATAGCCCTTAGCCTCAACATCAGAGCCGATAGCATTGGTTACACCTATACTCTTTGCATTCAAATTCTTCTTTGAAGACAAACAGAAGATAGGCTGTCCATTCATGAAAGTACTATTGCTAAGTGAATAAACGACAACACGCAAAGTATGAACATTCAACTTAGAGTAACTCAACTGATGGGTTGTAGCCATCACTCCACTCAACTTCACTTCCACATCATTTACATTTACTGGCAAAGTAATATCAGCCTGCAAAGCAACAAAGTTACTATTATTGTCTAATGCTATATCAATATTAGACTTGTCTTGTTGAGACAATACTAAGCAATCCAAAGAACGGTCTGAAGACGAAGCATCATCCATTGCAGAAACACCATAGCCCTTAGCCATTGCAACCTGCTCTTTCACCTGCAAAACCTGTTGCATAATCAAGTCAGTTGTACCCGTTACATCGGAAATTGAGATATGGTCATCACTATTCACGTCGGCAGCCTCAAAAGCGAATGTTCCTGTCACCTTATTAAATATATAATTGACGGTATTAACAGCATCCACGACATTGATCTCATCATCATCATTAGAGTCACCTTTCAATACCGGCAAGACCTTTACCTGGCAAGATGCCTCCACCTGACTTCCATCCTGTGAAGTAGCCTTAATGACTGCATCACCAGGAACTATTGCAGAAATCACTCCATCCTCGGACACCTTAGCTACGTCCTCATTGGTAGATGACCAGATAAAACTTGCATTGGTAGCATCAGTTGGAGCAACAATAGCAGAGAGTTGCGCCGTATGATTTTTTCTGATTTTCAAGCTTTCTTGACTCAAAGTGATAGAGGAAACCATTGTAGGGTCAACAGTTATAGTACAAGTTGCCTTGGCACCACCGCCATCATTTGCAATAGCATGAATAGACGTTTGACCTACCTTATGAGCTGTTACCACACCATCGGCAGATACCGATGCCACAGTCTCATCATCCGACTTCCAATCCACCTTCTTATTGGTAGCTTCATCAGGACCTACAGTTGCTGCAAGAGCAAGAGTTTCACTGGCTTTCAAATGAGCGTCAGATTGGTTCAGGGTAAGAGAAGACAAGAGTGTATTCTCTGTGATTCTCTTGAATGTTCCCCAATTCTCCCACGTAGGAGAATATTGATAATCTCCCAAGACATCAGGATACTCGTCATTATCCTCAGGGACAAACAAAGTGCCATTAGTTTCTACATCTGAAGGGAAATTCACCAAGCCCTCTGGTGGAGTCATAGCATATGACTTCACATACTTGATGCCGGTACATCCCTCAAAGGCATTTTCACCTAAAGATGTAATATTCTCGCTCAAAGAAATCCATTCTATACCATTACATCCCTTAAATGACTCCTTACTTACCGTAGTGAGGTCACCCTTAGGAATCTTCACGTAAGGAATACTGACGCAACTTTTGAAAGCTCCCACACCAAGACCATACACAGTCTCTGGTATATTAACCTCACTAAGAATTGAATCATTTTCGAAAGCCGAAGGACCTATTACCAACAAGTTCTTACCCAAGTCAAGATTTCTCAAAGAACTACAATTTGAGAAACTGTTGTCTGAGGTACTTGTCATACTCGCTGGGAAAGTCACATTATCAAGGGAAGTACATTCCGAGAAGCCATAATCACCAATTTGACTAAGGTTTTCACTGAATCTTACAGACTTCAAAGCAGAGCAGCCACGGAATCCCCACATATTGATAGAAGTGATATTGTCAGGTACATACACGTTCTCCAAGCCAGTACAATAAGAGAACATATATTTATCCACCACTTTCAAGTACTTGCCCAAAGTCAAGTTCTTCAATTCTGCAATTGAATAGAATGGAGAACGAGAAGGAACTTCCGTATTATAAGATAACCAACGTCCCAAATAAAGGGTTTCGACAGGGCAATCCCTGAACAATCCATTGTTGGCATCAGAAGAACCATACGCCATCTCTATCAAATCTTTATCATCGTCAAATGTCACAGTAGCCAAGGATGTGCAGTTGGTAAACATTTGGGTATCCATCTTATTCACTACCATTGGGATCGTGATAGCTTGCAATTTTCCACACTCAGAGAATAAACCTTCTTTAAGCCAAGGGCATGAAGTGGATAACTTGGCACTTTCCAATGCTATGTCATCCGCAAAGGCGTATGTTCCGATTGTAGTCACAGCGTTAGGGATCACGATACCCCCAAGTTTACTCATACCACGGAAAGTCCAGTTTCCTATGGTAGTCAAGCTTTCTGGCAAGATAAGAGACTCACAATTATTCACCTTATAGAGCAAGTAGTCCTTACAATAAGTCACAGTACCAGCTTGTGAAAAGCGAACATCGGTCAAGAATTGCTGATTGTAGAAAGGAGAATAACTATAATCTTTATCCGCAGTATAATCGACATTTCTTCCCATATAGAGAGAAGACAAATTGCTATTACCAAACAAAGGCAGCATATATCTTCTGTCAGTTTCGCCAGTAGCACCACTACCTAATGTTACAGCCTCATTAGAATCTTCAAAAGTCAAATTTGTAAGATAAGTACAATCTGAGAACGTATAGTCTCCGATGGATTTCAATCTTCCTGGAAATGAAAGTGCATTAATCAAAGAACACTGAGCAAAAGTATAATTACCAATCGTCAATGTTGGCTGGTATTGATCATTCTTGTTGAATACAACATCCTTCAATGCCGTACATCCTTGATAAGTATTATTTCCTAAAAGAGAAAGTTGACCAGGAAAATTGACCTCAGGCAATGCAATGCAGTCCTTAAAGGAAGCATCGTTTATTTTCAATTCATGATCAGATGCCTCTTGAAAAGATGTTGAAGTAAGTACCTTGCAATTTGCAAAAGCATAATTACCTATAGTTGCAAGCGAAGTTGGATAAGAGATCTTTGGCAATTTGACACAATTAGCAAACGCATAACCACTGATATCTTGGAGCGCATTACCTAATACGACATTAGTCAAATTGCTACATCCATCACAAAGATGATTATACACGAATGTTACCTTTGGTCCAACTGTTACTCTTGCAAGAGTCGTACTATTGACAAATGGAGCGGACGCTCTCGTTTCACTATTCCAAGTTCTATCTCCTACTTTCTTATATATACTAACAGAACCTGAATAATCATATTTCAAGTTTCTTCCTAAGTACAATGTCTTAATAGGACAGTCATAAAAGTAGTCATATTTTCGATCCCCATATCGCTCACGATCATAAGAATATGAGATATTGGAAAGCATATCGTCAATCTTGCGACTTTGAGTTTTTTTTGTATCAATCGTCAAGATGCCATCTCCATCCTTGAATCTCAAAGTTGAAGTATTAGTACAACCATAGAAACTATTGGTTCCGATAGTCTGTACGGTTCCTGGGATAACGAAGCTTCTTACGCCTGAGTTGTTCCAGAATACCTCGTTGCCGATGGTTTCCAATCCTTCCCTCATCGTAACGACTGCAATAGTGGAGTCGTTGTAGAACGCTTGGTCACCAATAGATTTCACCGTCGCAGGAAGATTCATCTCAGAAAGAGCTATACAATTTTTGAAAGCACGTTCTGGCACAGAAGTCAAAGACTGACCTAACTTTGCATTAGTCAACTTTCGACATCCTTCAAAAGCACTTCCACCCATGGTCGTAAATTTATCAGGCAGAACTAATGCTGTAAAAGACCCACAATCAAAGAAAGAGTAATCTCCTACAGATTTCAATCCTTGACCTACTGTAATTTCCGTTACACTTGAACAACGAGCAAACGCACTACTTCCGATCGCTGTCGTTGCATCAGGAAAAGTCAATTTTGTTACATTTGTGCAATTTTGGAAAGCACAATCACCTACGATCTCCAAAGCTTGGCCTAAGTTAAGTGTTGTCAACTTCGAGCATTCTTCGAAAGCAGAACGTCCAATCTCCTTTACCTTTGGCAATTCTGTCATTGTGATAGCTGCATTTTTATAGAATAAGTAAGGAGCTATCTTTGTTACAGATGGAGAAATCGTAATCTTTGCCAACTTAGGTTGATTATAGAAAGCAGAACAACCATAGCAGTTAGGATTTGACTCAAAAGGACAATTCCCCTTCTCTATATACTTAATATTACGTCCAATATACACCTCTTCCAAAGGACAAAAAGAGAACAAAGCTTTATTAACCTCCAATACACTAACACTATTATTGGAATTATAGTAATTAAAAGAACCAAAAGCTATTGGTTGTAAACCGTCTTCTAACCTTACTTTTTTAAGAGATTTACAATTATAAAAAGGTAAAGTATTAGGCTCTTCATTACTTGAATTCCATTCTAAATTACCCACTTGCGTCACCGTACCTGGAATGCTTATTGACTCCAAAGAAACACAATCGGCAAAAGCTGCATCAGAAATACTTGTAAGTCCTTCAGATAGCTGAATTTCTTTCAACTCAGAGCATTCACTAAAAATACTTTTAGGAAGAACTCTACAACCATTACCAATAACAACACTATATAATTTTTTATTTTCTGCAAAACAAAATTCCCCTATAGTTGCGACATGATTAGGTATCACTATACTTAGTATTCCACTTTTATAAAAAGCTTTATCGCCAATAGAAGACAAACTTTCAGGAAGAACAAGAGTTTTCCAAGTAGTAGTTAAACCAACTGATTGAAAAGCCTCCTTGCCTATTGTTTCCAAAGCAGTTCCAAGATTAATATCAGTTAGAAAAGTACAACCACTAAAAGAATTATCACCAATACTCTTTACAGAAATGCCCAAATTTGCAGATTTCATGCCAACATTATCTTTAAAAGCACAATTTGAAATCTTTTCAACAGTATTGGGTAAAATGAGTGTTTCTATATTACATCCATCAAAAGAATGTTCTGGAATGTTTGTCAGAAAACCATCTATTACTAAAGAATTAAGAACTTTACAACTTTTGAACAAATATGAAGGAATCTCTGTCACAGAAGATGAAATTATTACTTTTGTTAAGTTTATTTTATTATAAAAAGCAGAACAACCATAGCAGTTAGGATTTGACTCAAAAGGACAATTCCCCTTCTCTATATACTTAATATTACGTCCAATATACACCTCTTCCAAAGGACAAAAAGAGAACAAAGCTTTATTAACCTCCAATACACTAACACTATTATTGGAATTATAGTAATTAAAAGAACCAAAAGCTATTGGTTGTAAACCGTCTTCTAACCTTACTTTTTTAAGAGATTTACAATTATAAAAAGGTAAAGTATTAGGCTCTTCATTACTTGAATTCCATTCTAAATTACCCACTTGCGTCACCGTACCTGGAATGCTTATCGACTCCATTACCGTACAATTTGCAAAAGCCTTGTCAGCAATCTTCGTCACAGTAAAGGTCACACCATTATACACGACGCTCTCTGGAATCTTGACATTAGCCGACAAAGAGGCATAATTGCCCGTTCCATCTACTTCATAAGTCACTGTGGCTGTACGATTGGACGTATCCAAATCATAGTACAACCCATCAATCAATGTACTCGCTTGCAAAAGAGCACATTGCACGATAAGTCCAATTATTAAGACAAATCGCATGAATAAGCAATTACTTTTGTTCATAAATTTGCATTTTAGTTTACGATTTTTGGACAAAGGTAAGGAGAATATTTGAAACTATCAAGTTCATAATGGTTCATAAGGTAAAAAAGTTGCCTTGCGCTGGTTCACTGCTATTTTCCGCAGCCATCATTTCGGAAAACAAACAATATGAGAACGCATAACAAATCATAAAAAATAATACTAAGAAAGGGCAACTAAAAACGGTAAACCACAAACTAAAATCGTTAAACCACATGAATTTGTTTCCGCATCCTTATTATTTCTCTGTTCAAAGACGTTGAACAGACATTCAAAGACGTCGAACCGCCGTTCAAAGACGTTGAACGGACATTCAAAGGCGTTGAACGAAGATTACATAAGGATATACTAACACTTTCATAAGGGTGTATCAACTCTCTTATAAGGATGCAGAAACCCTTCCATACGGTTTCTTCCCCTTTTGATTGCAGTTTTTCAACCCATAAAAGCAGTATTATAACACAAAAATAAGGAAAACACACAAATGAACCAACGTGAACTTGCATAATTCCAATATTCTTTCTACCTTTGCACTAAATTAATTGCACGCTAACTGCATAAACATAATACACATAACTATAAATCATAAAAGTAAATGGTAAACTTCAAATACACATCTCTATGCATTTGCACCCTACTAACAATGGGTGCATGCTCTTCAGAAGGCGGAAGCGGGACAGACCCTTTACAGCCTTCTCCTACAACTAAGGAGAAACTGCCCATCAGTATCAATACGTCTGTTGCGACTCGCGCAACGGACGAAGCTTTTGAGGTTGGTGATCAAATAGGATTGTTTGTTGTCAATCGAGAGGCAAATGGTACTGCCAACAGTTTGAAAACCCTCGGCAATTATATAGACAATATGCAGTTCACCTACGATGGAACTTGGAAAGCAGCCTCATCTATTTATTGGAAAGACGAGACTACCCATGCCGACTTCTATCTGTATTACCCTTACCAGAAATACATAAACAATGTGACTGCCGTGCCTTTACAAGTAAAAGCCGACCAAAGCGACCTTGCCGATTATAAGAGCAGCGACATGCTGATTGGCAAGACTTTAAATGTCGCTCCAACAGATCTAGCTGTGAAGATAGAAGCCAAGCACATGATGAGCCAAGCCCTCATCACGCTGAAAGCTGGCAATGGCTTTACCGACGCATCGCTTGCATCCTCCCTTGTGAATGTCAGAATCAATGGACTCAAGAGTACTGCCTTGGTCAACCTCGCCACCGGCGTGGTCACCGCAACAGGAAATGATACAGACATCATTCCATTAAAGGAAGATTGTATCTACAAGGCTATCATCGTACCTCAAGACGTAAAAGAAGGGAATTTCATTACCATCAACGTAGATGGCAGCAACTATTACCTTACAAGAAATTCCAAATTCCACGCTTTCGAGAAGGGGAAAAAATATAATTTCACCGTCACACTCAGCAAAACGAGCAGTGGAATCAATGTCAACATCTCCCAATGGGAAGATGACGGTATAGACTACGGCGGAACTGCCAACTAAAAAGGAAATATCAATGAAATTATCAAAATACACCTTATTATATATATTACTCGTCGGAATCGTGATACTGACAGGATGCAGCGACCACCTTTTCGATGATGAAAAGCAGCCAGATAGCAATCGCATCTTATTGTCAGGAGACATTGAGCAACTTGCCGTTACCCGAGTAAACGACAATGGGTTCTGTGATGGCGACAAGATGGGAGTCTATATCGTAGATTATGAGGGTGACTACCCTGGCACATTGAAAGTGAGCGGCAACCGTGCCGACAATGTACAGCACACCTTCGATGAATCCCAGAACAAGTGGAATTCTGCCTACGACATCTACTGGAAAGACAAGCATACCCACGTAGATATCTACGGATACTACCCTATTGCCAATCCCGAGAGCATAGAAGACTGCTCATTCGAGGTACAGAAAGACCAAAGCAAAGAGTCGAAAGATGACGAAATGGGAGGATATGAGAGTAGCGACTTCCTTTGGGGAAAAGTTGCTGATGTCACTCCTACCGCCAACACGATTCGTTTGCCTTTGACTCACCGTATGTCGAATGCCAAGGTGACCTTGGTGAAAGGTTCCGGTTTTACCGATGAGGAGTGGGCAAACACCGAGAAGACGGTTCTGACTGCCAATGTAGCTCGTAAAGCAAGCATCAACCTTTCCACAGGAGAAGTAAAAGTAGCAGGCAGCGTGGAGAATACAGCCACCATTCCTTCTAAACATAACAATGAATGGCGCACGATCGTCATTCCACAGACTATACCTGCAGGCACTACCCTCTTCAGTATAACCATAGGAGGAGAGCCATACAAGTTTTCTAAATCCGGCGACTTCACTTACCTAGCAGGAAAGATGATGAACTTCGGCATCAAGGTGGATAAACTATCTACAAGCGGAGATTACAAGTTGACATTGATCAGCGAGAGCATCACCCCTTGGGAGAGCGACCTCGTGAGTCATAATGCCACAGCAAAGGAATACATTATCATCAACTCTACTCCTGGAGGATTGAAAGATGCCATCGTGGCAGCCAAAAAGGACTATACCCAAGTAAAAAACCTCAAGATTACGGGAGAAATCAATGCCAAAGACTTCTACTTCATGCGTGATTCCATGCCTCGCCTTTCTGCCTTAAACCTAAAGGAAGTTCGCATCAAGGCTTATGGAAGAAATGAAGAATACGAAGAAAATCAGGACGATCAAATCCCTAACAGTGCCTTTTACTTCATCCAAACCACAGGAGGAAGCAACAGCCTCAACAGGCTTATACTGCCAGACCACCTCAAGTCTATAGGCTCAAATGCCTTTTATGGTTGCAAATACCTCACGGGGTCTTTGGTCATTCCGGAAGGAGTAACTGAGATACGTCGTGGAGCTTTCAAAGGATGTACTGGTCTCAATGGCACCTTGACCCTTCCTTCTACTCTCAAGAAATTAGGAAATCGAGGCGAGGATGACATGCAAGACGAAGGAACAGATTACTACGGAGGAGTTTTCCAAGGTTGTAATAATCTCACAGGAAATCTTAGGTTACCAGACAATCTGGAACTTATCAGAGGATATTGCTTTGCAGGTTGTTCGGGATTCTATGGTGAACTAAAGTTGCCTTCACATCTTAAGAGAATAGCGAACTGTGTTTTCCAAGGATGCTCAGGACTCACAGGTTCTCTGACTATCCCACAAAATATTACCACCATACCTTCCGAGGCCTTCCACGGATGCGGTTTCAATGGAACACTTACCTTGCATGATGGCATCATCAACATTGCCAATGACGCTTTTGCCGACTGTCATTTCAGAGGAGAGCTACACTTGCCCAAAAGCCTGAAAGTCATCTCTGACAATGCTTTCGGCAACAATGATTTTTCCGGCGAATTGAAGTTACCTTCAAGCATCGGTCATATAGGCAGCAGAGCCTTCGCCAACGACTGGAGATTAATGGGCACTATAGAATTTCCGGAAGACATGCAAAGCATTGGGGAATTTGCTTTTGCCAACTGTAATATGATAGAAGGCATCATCTTTCCGGAGTCCATGGAAACCATACGACAAAATGCTTTCAGTGGATGTTACGGCATCAACTCCATCATTTGTCGTGGCGACATGCCTGCCTATATAGAGGAGAATGCTTTCGAGGGAATTGCCAAGGACAATTTCACGGTCGAAGTACCAGAGTCTGCCATCGCCCAATACCAGACTGCCAACGGATGGCGTGACTTCAAGCGCATTGCTGCCCACCATGAGTTGGTTTGTCGCCCATCCGTGGCTTGCGCCCTCAACACCGAACACAAGCAGACCTTGACCATCAATGCCGAGGGAGAATGGGAGGTAGCGAGCAAACCAGACTGGTGCGAGGTCTCTCCTTCCAACGGAAACAAGAAGACAGAAGTGACATTGACCATCAAGTCGATGGCAAAAGGGGGTGGCAACCGTAATGGAAAAGTAGTATTCCAACTGAAAGACAAGGAATACACCCACGAGTGCAATGTATCGCAATATGGATATGAATATGGTGAGGACGAATGGGTTACCTTACAAAAGGCAACAAAGGGCAAAAACGGTGGCATCAATATCGTATTGATTGGTGATGGATACAATGCCAAGGACATTGCTAATGGTGATTATCTGAAGAATATCCAGCAAGAAGTGGAATATTTCTTTGGTATCGAACCCTACAAGACATATCGTGAATATTTCAACATCTACACAGCCATGCCGCTATCTACAGAAAGTGGCATCGGAACAGTGAACACGATCCGTTACAATCGCTTCAATACGACCTTTACTGCGGGCGTAGGTCTGAAAGCTGATTACGATGAGATCTTCTCTTACGTATTAGGTGCACCTACCGTCAACAAGGACAACTTGAACCAGACGCTTATCATCATCATACCGAATTCTACCGATTATGGTGGTATCACCCAGATGTGGGCAGATGGCTCAGCCATCGCTTTTTGTCCTCTTAGCACGTATGACTATCCACTCGACACTCGTGGAGTCATCCAGCATGAGGCAGGCGGTCATGGATTTGGCAAGCTCGGCGATGAATACATTTACCACAATGCTTTCATTGATGCCTGTGGATGTTCTTGCTGTGGGCACGTGGATGAGTTCAACTGGGCTAAGAGTCTCGGATGGTACGACAACCTTTCACTTACGGGCAAAATGCACGAAGTGGATTGGAGCCACTTCATCTACGACGACCGTTATAGCGATATCGTGGATATTTACGAGGGTGGATTCATGCACACCAGAGGCGTTTTCCGTTCGGAACCGAACTCTTGCATGAACAACGACATTCCTTACTATAGCACCATCAGCCGTGAAAGCATCGTGAAGCGTATCAAGCAGTACGCTGGAGAGACTTTCACTTTCGAGGATTTCGTGAAGAATGACAAGCGAGACGCTGGTGTGGTGGAGAGTCGTGCCTTCGGAATGAATGGAGATGAACGAATAGCTGGAACCTACCAGCACGCTCCTGTTTTCCACAAGGGAAGTCCTCTGAAAATGCAAAAAGTAAGAAGACGCAAATAACTTCTTCTCATTCATAAGAAAAAAGAAATATAAAAAGAAGAAACATGAGACGAAACCATATCATCAAACATACGTGCATAGCATGGAGCCTCATCTTAGGTTTAGCATCTTGCGGAGACGAAAATCTTCAAGATGCTCATTCCCTGGATGCCAAATCGACTCCGATGACCTTTACGGTAAGTCACCCAGGAAAGAAACTTACCCCCAAGAATACACGTGCTACGGAAACTGATTTTGAGAAAAATGACAAGATAGGACTTTTCGTAGCAAAAGCCGACTCACCTCTCGAAATCGGCGGAAACCTCGTGAACAATGCTGCCCTTACCTACGATGGCGGCAAGTGGACCCCTGCCCATACTCTGTATTGGGACGAAGGCACTTACAATGCCTATGCTTACTACCCTTATATCAATAAATTGAGTAGTATCGAGGACCAACCGTTCAATGTGAGTACAGACCAAAGCACCCATAAATCAGGGACATCACTCGGCGGATACGAGGCAAGCGATTTACTCTTTGCTACAACCAAAGGAATAGCTGCGTCAACAGCACCAGTACCTCTCAATTTCAAGCATATCATGAGCAAACTGACCATCAGGCTCATCAAGGGAGAGGACTTCGAAGGAGAGATGCCTACAACTGCTGCTGTATATGTTCATAATACTGTTCCTTCTGCTACCATCGACCTACAGGCTGGTGTAGCAACGCGCTATATGAAAGGTTATCGCCAGTCCATCATTGCCCACCAAGATGACAACTACATATATTCCGCTATCATCGTTCCGCAACGAATTGAGAATCGTATGCCGCTCATCGAAGTCGTAATGAAGGGCGTAAGCTATCTTTTTGAAAGCAAGTTCCAGTTCAAACCGGGAACAGAGCACCTCGTCAACCTTATCATTTCGGACAACCCTGACCAAGTAAAGATTGAAATTGGTGGAGAAATCCAGAACTGGCAATAGTATCATCTATACAAAGAAATTATCATAGAAATAGGAAATAACAGACTATCATAACGAATGAGAAAAACGATATATGTTTTGTCTTTACTAATTCTCACTCTCGGAACATGGCTTGTCGTTTTGTGGCTTCCGTCATTCACGTCCCAGGAAGATGACAGACAAGAAACAAGGTATGGTTTGAACGAAGGACTGGAATTAGTGGAACAAGACTACGGAAAGGATGGCAAGCGCTATGTCGTGGAGGATGCCGATGGTAAAGAACTGTTCGTCATTCCCCTACGCAACTGTCTGCTCGACACTCGCTTTCGCAACGGACTGTTACGATTTCGGGAACAAGTCTCGCATCGAGAGGGTTTCATTGACCGACAAGGTATGGTGACTTTCACTCATGAGGGATTTGTTTCCGTTCATGAGAACAATAAGAACTTGAATACAAGTTCCGCCAACACATCATCAGAAAATCCATCTAACACAAGTGCAACCTACCAAGGGACAACAACCATACACGAAGGAACATCTATGGTGCAATCAACCGAACAGTCCAATAGGAGGAAGGTGCTCTCGCAAGTGGATCTCCACACGATGGCACAAAACAACCCCTTCTACAAGGAAGCAGCTAAAATCATGCAAGGCAAGTTGAACGAAACCGACGCCAACCGTCGCCACACTATCCTCAACTACTGCGAACATTTCCGCACCGCCTACACCACCAAAGACATTGATTTCCTAAGACAGGTGTTTAGCGACAAGGCACTTATCATCGTGGGCAATGTAGTAAAGACTACAGCAAATGACAATAAGATACAAGCTGAGAATAAGGTGACATACGCCATCCATTCCAAGCACGAATATATCAACCGTCTCAACAAGGTGTTTGCAACAAACCAAAAGATAGAGGTCAAGTTCTCAGGCTTTCGTATCATGCGACATCCTACCTTGGACGGCATTTATGGTGTAACTCTGAGACAACAATACAAGAGCGACCGATACAGTGATGACGGTTATCTCTTTCTGCTGTGGGATTTCAGAAACAAATCGATGCCACTCATCCATGTCAGAACATGGCAACCTGCCTCTACAGTAGGAGGAAGTGGAGACATCATCAACATACAAGACTTCAATTTACAATAGACTTACATATAATATAATTAAGGTATGAAGTTTGAAAAGACCATCAAAAGAGTAAAGGAAAGGAAAGCGGGAGTCGTGATTACCATCATGTTCTTACTGCTCATGCCCTTCTATAGTTCAGCCCAAGACTTCTCGGTAGCAAGCTTCCGCTTGTTACCCAACGACGTAAGCGCCTTCATTGACAATGTACGCGACCTCAATGACGAGGCTTGTGCACTCATGAAGGTAGAGGCGCCATCCGACTTTGCTTTCTCCACCCCTTTAGGAATTGTGAAACGCAAGGACGAAGTGGGCGAAATATGGCTTTATCTACCCAAAGGTACCAAGATGCTAACCTTGAAACACCCGGAATGGGGCGTGATTAGAGACTACAAGTTGGACAAGCCTTTGGAGAGTCGCATGACCTACGAGTTGAAACTCAACCTCCCCAAGCCAACGATCACGGAAGTTCACGACACCATCGTAGAAGTAAAGACCGTGACCGACACGATAACAATACCACGAACTAAGCCCAAGATGCCTCTCTCCATCTACACCTTAGCTACTGTGGCACTCCATCAAGACGGTCCATCATACGGAATTTTCTTTGCCATGATGAAACGCCATGGTTTCTTCCTCCATGCGAGCAGCGACTTCCGAGCCATCGGGAATACAGACGGCAATTGCCAAAAAGACGGAAGCATCGATACCAATGGCACTAAGCCTTACTTCACAGGCGAGACACGACATAGCAATTACACGCTGACCCTTGGAGCCATCCACCATATAAGTCGTAACATACGATTTTTTGAAGGCATAGGATACGGACGATGCGCAACTGCCTGGCAAAGGAGTGAAAGCGAAGGTGGCGGATATCTCCTCAACGAAGGATTGACCCATAAGGGCGTATCAGCCGAAGCAGGTGTACTTGCTTCCTTCAACAGGTTTACTATGACAGCCTCCACCATGACCATTGCAGGAAAACAATGGGAAGGTTGTATCGGATTAGGAATCAAAATATTTTAAAGAAATGAAACATCTTGTCATCAATCTTACGATTATCATACTCATGGCTTCATGCAGCAGCGACAAGCCATCTTACCTGGAGCCGCACCTATCGACTTTGGCTGCTACCGACATCACTCGAAATGAAGCGACCCTGAACGGTATTGCCGAAATAGAAGGAGATGCTGACATGCCTCAACTCTATTTCAGATATGGAACAACGGAGAATATGGACCAGACTGTCCCTATCACAACAGAAAGTGAAAAGATATCAAAGCAAAACAGCGTCTCCGTTCGTCTGAAAAATCTCATTGCAAGCAACACCTATTATTATATGTTGCAAGGCAGCAATGGACGAACCATCACATCTGGAAACATGATGAAATTTACGACACTACCCAACGAGAAACCAAAGGTAGGAAATACAATCTTGTTAAGTCATGGCCCAACAAGTGCTTTCGTCAGTTACGACATCTTGGAAGATGGCGGAGAGAACATTACCGAAACAGGATGCTACTACGAATTGGCATCCCAAAGCGCTACAGAAACCCAGTCTGAAAAAGAGAACATGGAAAAAGAAAATCCAGGTAAAAATGCCACGAAAGAAATTCTTACCAACTACTCTGGAGGCTTGGGACAACAGAAGCTCCTTATAGGAAAACTTACTCTCAATACGACCTATAAGATTTGGCCGTATGCCAAAAGCCGCATGGGAGAAACAATCGGTGACTGTATCACCTATACAACTACAAACGATGCCATCATGCTTAAAGAAGCAGGTGAATTGCAGTCCCTTTTGAGCAACAATCTATATGATTACACATCACTCACCTTGGCGGGTCCAATGAATGGTGACGACCTGAATTGCCTCAGAAAGATGATGGGAAGAAACTTAGACGAGACCGATACTCCAGGCAAATTAGCCTCCATAGATATGACGGATGTAAAAATTGTGGCTGGAGGCGGACCATACGGGGCTAACAGATATGTCCAAGACCACGTTATCGGACAAGGACTTTTTGCCAATTGCGATTATCTCACAAATGTTATCCTACCTACAGATGTCACAACCATCGAAAAGGATGCCTTTATGAATTGCAAGTCACTCGCCAAGATAGAAATACCTGCTTCGGTAAGCAATCTGCTGCCATCCAGCGGTTGTACGGCGCTGAGAGACATAGAAGTTTCAGAAACCAACTCCAACTACAGCAGCGTCAATGGAGTGTTACTCAATGCACAACAAACCAACATCTTATGGTTTCCAATGGGCAAGCAAGGAGAATATTCCTTGCCAAGCACCATCACTTCTATCGGTAACTATGCCTTCAAGGAATGCAGCATCGAGACTTTCATTCTTCCTGACAACATGAACGAAATAGGTCAAGGAGCTTTTATGGACAGCAAGGTAAAAGAAGTAAAGTTACCTGCCAACCTGAAACGAATCCCGACAAGCACTTTCCAAGGTTGCAAACAGTTGAAAGTAGTAAGGATAGGCAGTAAGATAGAGGCTATTTCTGACTATGCCTTCGACCTCTGCCCTCTTACCGACATCTATGTGGAGGCAAAACTTCCACCAGTATGCAGTTCACATGCCTTCACCACAAGAGGCACCAGTTTTCTCAATACCTGCATCGTTCATGTGCCAACAGGAAAAGCTGCATTTTACAAAGGAGATGTTATTTGGAAACAATTCAAGAACATCAAAAGTAACTCTTCCAAGTGACAAACAACAGATAAAAAAGGACTATAAAAACGACAGATTATGACAACTCCAGAAATAGAAGAATTGAAATCGCTCATCGAGCAAAAATACGGAAAGATGCTCTGTACTACTACAGACTTCGAGGAGTTTTCTATCTACCTCAAACAAAAATGGGGCAAGAGCATATCCTCCTCCACCCTCAAACGCCTATACGGTTACGTAAACGACGACCACAAGCCAAGAAATATAACACTTGATGCCCTGGCTCAATATATAGGTTACAATAACTACGCAGAGTTTACAAGATGGCTAAAGGACAGCACGAAGTATAACTCATCCTTTTTCATGGCACAACAAGTGATAAGCAACGACTTGCAAGAAGGAAAGGAAATATCCATCGGCTGGAGTCCCAACCGAATACTGCGACTTCGCTATTTGGGTGAAAGCACCTATGAAGTCCTGAGATCAGAAAACAGTAAGTTGCAGATAGGCGACAAGTTTGTCACAGGCTGCTTTATCAAGGAACAGCCTCTGTATCTGCCTTATATAGAAAGAAAAGGCAAACGAACAGCAGCCTTTGTAGCAGGAAGGAATGGCGGTCTCACACTTATCAATGTCATGAAGTAATAATCACGCTAAATCAACTTTTTAGAATATGCCAGACAAGCAAGATAAAGTAACAGGAAAAAACAATGATTCCGAGTCAAACTCTGGATATACAGAAGATCTCGACAAGGATACGAACGGCTCTGAATCCACTCCTATAGAAAATACCTATAGTAATCTACAGGAATACTACGTGTCTCAATCCGGTCACACTCGACTCTTCACTGCCACCAAATACGGCAAACGCTACGTCTTAAAATGCCTCAAGAAGGACTTTCTTTACACACCAGTCTATCAACAAGCCCTCACCAAGGAATTTGAGATTGGATTGGAGTTGGAACACCCCAATATCTGTAGAACCCTCAGCCTTGAGCAACTTCCAGAATTAGAAACCACCATCGTGATGGAACACATAGACGGCGAGACGCTCAAAAGCCTCATCAACAGGAAAGCACTGACCCATGAACTTGGTCGTAAAATCATCCTTCAGTTGATGAATGCCTTGGAGTATATGCACAGCAAACAGATTATACACCGGGACCTCAAGCCATCCAACATTATGATTACTCATACAGGACAGAATGTGAAAATCATCGACTTCGGACTATCAGACAGCGATGCATTCTTCATTCTCAAGCACCCTGCTGGCACTACAGGATTTATCGCACCTGAACAGTTCATGCCTGATGCAAAGGCAGAACCGAGGACTGATATCTTTTCCTTGGGAATGGTCATCGCAGAAATAGCCACATCTATCGGAGATAAAAAACTGGAGAAAATTGCTAAGATATGCACTACCCACAATCCCTTGCTGCGCCCAAGCAGCATTGAGATTCTGCGCAAAAGACTATTAGAAAAGCCTCAGAACCGAAATGTCATCATACTTCTTGGCTGCATAGTCTTTCTCTTGGCTGTAGCCATTGGCATATCCTACTATTATCGGCACCAAGTGACCAAACAAAAAGAAGCCACTATGGAGCAGTATCTCGAAGGAGATAGCGCTAACCATAGTGGCAACAAAGTTAGGGATGTTCAACTCTGGAATCCATATTAACTAATCATAAAATCCTGGCTGTTTGTACTCAATACCGAGTTCATCATCCACGGTGGCGATGACGCCCTGAATCTGACCCATGGCAAACATACGACCCAGAAGAGTGTAACCCGCATTGTGTCCGTGGTTACTCTCATCGAATACGCCGCCAGGCTCATCGGTGAAGGTCATACCATGGTCCACTCTCATAGGGAGACGACGACCAGAATTGCACTTGCCTTCCTGCTCTGCCTTCTCGAAGATGCGGCAAAGTTCGATGAGATGACCACGACCACCTAAGTGAGAAGCCTCCGTGAAGTTGCCATTAGGGAAGATGTAGCAAGAACGCAGGTGAACGAAGTGAGTGCGATCGGCAAACTGCTTAGCCATAGCTACACAATCATTGTGTTCACCGGCAGAGAATGAACCAGCACAGAAAGTCAAACCATTGTGCTTATTCGGCACAGCATCCAACATCCACTGAATATCCTCGGCACGTCCGATGATTCTTGGCAATCCGAATACTGGATAAGGAGGATCATCTGGGTGAACACACATATTGATATCGTACTCATCGCAGATAGGCATGATTGCCTCCAGCCAATATTTCATGTTCTCCTGCAACTTCTTCTTGTCAATGCCATCATAAAGTTTCAAAAGGTCGCGGAACTTCTGTACAGGAGCAGCATCACCCTCGCTGAAGTTACCGGATACAAAACCCTGGGTCTTGATGATGATATTCTCTACCAGGGCATGATCCTGCTCTGGCATAGAAGCCTTCTTGATTTCATCAGCCTCAGCCACGAGGTCTCTACCCCACTTGTGTTCCTTAGAGAACTCAGCCCAATCCTCACGGGCACCTTCACGCTGGAGGATGTAGATATCGAAGTAGGCCAACTCGCCCCAGTTCATATAGAGGTTGTTGGCTCCGTTAGGATTGTCGTGAGACAAATCGGTACGTGCCCAGTCCAAAACCGGCATGAAGTTGTAGCAGATGCACTTGATGCCTTCCTCACCTAAGTTGCGGAGACTCTCCTTATAAACCTCAATCTGATGATCACGGTCAGGACCGCCATATTTCAAGGTTTCAACCACAGGCAAAGACTCTACCACGCTCCATTTCATACCGTAAGATTCAATGTACTCCTTGAGTTCATGAATCTTCTCACGTGTCCAAACCTCGCCCAGAGGAACATCGTGCAATGCGGTAACGATGCCCTCAACACCTATCTGTTTCAACTGTGCAAGCGTAATCTTATCTTTCTTGCCAAACCAGCGCCATGTTCTTTCCATATATTATATAATGTATAAGTTTGAAAATGAATTATCTCGCAGAAACATACTTATGCAATGTCTTTCTTACAGCACCCTTGCCGGCAAAGAGTTCCTTCACCATGCCTTCTATCTGCTCTCCGAAACCTGCTTCGTAGAGATCGAGACCAAATACATCCTTACGGGTATAGAGATTCTTGAGACAAGAATAGTCCTGATCTGCCTTGCCTACTTCCAGAGGAGCTACAATAGCCTGAAGTTCAGCCAACAATGGGTCGGAAGATGGCTCGAATGGTTTCAGATTGTCATCCAAAGCCTTGAGATAACGGGCATAACCAGCTAATACCAATGGAATCAATACGAGATTACTCTTGTCGAGACCGCGGGCGATATACTTTTTGATAGTTTCACCGAAGCGGATAGAGAGTTTCTGACTGGTATCAGTAGCGATACGCTGAGGAGCATCTGGCATGAATGGGTTTGGCAGACGCTTATTGATCACGGTACCGATAAACTCGTATGGATTCAAGACTCCTGGGTCTGTTACCACAGGCATCGCCTCGATATAACCCATCTTCTGGATGAAGGCACGCAGGTCCTCATCAGCCATCTCGGCAGAAATCAAAGTATAGTCGAGCATGCAACCATAGATAGACATGGCAGTATGCAGCGGGTTCAGACAGGTGGTTACCTTCATGGTCTCTACCTCATCCACCGTCTTGCGGGTGGTATAGAGTGCACCGCCCAACTCCAATGGTGGACGACCATTGGTATAAGTATCCTCACAAACGAGGTACTGCACCTCCTCAGCATTCACAAAAGGAGCTGTAAAAGTATGTTTTTCGGTGATGATGGTTTCGTTGTCCTCAAAGCCATCCTCTGCCAGCATCGCCTGCACCTTCTCATGAGGACGTGGAGTAATCTTATCTATCATAGACCAAGGGTAAGTAACCTTGCTGCTATCGTTGATATAATCCAGGAAACCAGCCTCTACGATGCCATCCTTTACCCAGCGCTCAGCATAAGCCTTCACACCAGCCTTTACATGATCGCCATTGTGAGAACAGTTATCAGTAGATTGAAGGGTGACAGGCAACTTACCTGCCTTGTATCTTTCATAAAGAAGGGCAGTCAACTTACCCATTGCAAAAACTGCGTCGAGACCACGAGCCAAATCGGCATCATTGAAAGAATAACCTTTTTCTGTGATGGTGAAAGTTACCATCTGCAGACTTGGAGCCTGGAAGATCTGAACCAGACGAGTCCAATCCTCAGCAAACTGCTTGTCGGCTTTGAGACTCTCTGTAATAGAAGCGATGACCTTCTTCTCAATGGTTCCATTAGACTGGAGGCTTACGAGAAGAGAGAGGTTATTGTAAGGACGATAAGCCTTATCGATAATTTCATAGTCAAAACTTTCAACCACGATGACACCACGGTCATACTTACCCGTGTTAAGTGCATCGTTGAGAATAGCGGCAGGGAACGCACGGAAAATGTTACCTGCGCCAAAGTGAACCCAAGTAGGCTCATCATGAGTCTTCTTGGCTACAGCAGCGATGTCATACTGAGGAAGCTGATAACCTTTCGCCTCCCATTCTTCAGCATTAAAATTGTTAGAAAGAATGTCGTTTAGTTTCATATTGAAATCCTTTTGATATTGTTTTATGTATATTTACTCCTATATATTATGTACCATATATTACGTATATATGGATACATATACTCATCATTGATCGTCAAAGCAACACATTACATGTCGGATTGACTTGGGCAAAAGTACAAATTAAATCGGAAAATCATTTCTTTTTCTGAGATTATTTTCGAAGTTTGCACAATTTACCATACAAATTGAACAATTTGAAATGTTTCTGTTACATGAGATTATACGACAATGCCTCAAAAGGACAGCAAAACACCCCTTTATCGGAAGAAAAAACAGCCTACAAAAAGCACATTTTATTCCTCCAAAGCCTTCAGTTGCTTCTTCGGAGTTACACCAAGTCCTTTCAGACTTTCTACCCTTCTCATGACATTTCCTGCTCCATCATAAAGTTGCTTTTTAGCCTTATCAAAGGTTCCAGAGAGTCTGGTAATTAAATCACCTATACTGGTAAAAGTATCTTCAAAGACAGCAACTTTATCATATAAATCGGCAGCAGTCTTAACAATTTTCTCCACGTTCTTATTCTGGCGATCATATTGCCAGAGATTATAAGCGAGTTGTAGCGCCATCAAGAGGTTGCTTGGAGAGATAATAATGATTTTCTTCTGATAAGCATAGCGACTCAACTCCGGTTGTTGTCTCATAGCAGCGATATAACTGGTTTCATTCGGAATGAACATCAGTACAAAACCGATGGCATCCTCTACCAGTTTGGAATAATCCTTCTCAGCCAATTCATCAATATGATTGCGAACACTCTGTGCATGTGCCTTCATCAATCTTTCTCTCTCAGCATCATCCTCAGCAGCAAGGGCATTTGTATAGGCAGTAAGCGAAACCTTAGAGTCGATGACCACACTTCTTCCTTCCGGGAATCGGACGATGACATCCGGACGGAAATTCTTTCCATTCTCGTCCTTGGTGTTTTCCTGGATAAAGAATTCCTCGTCTTTTCTCAATCCGCTATTCTCCAAGATGGTTTCCAAGACCATTTCTCCCCAGTCACCCTGCATCTTACTATCACCCTTCAATGCCTTGGTGAGATTGGCTGCATCAGACCCAATCTTGGACGTTTGCTCTTTCAGACTCAATACTGCCTGCTGCTGTTCCTGCTGAAAGAGTTTCATCGTAGCCTCGAAGGTATTCTGCAGTTCTTTCTTGTTTACTTCATTCTGCGTTTTGCTCTCCTCCACCGATTTCTTGAAATCAGCAAACTGTTCCTTGATAGGTTTCAAGAGTTCATCCATCTGCAGACGGTTGTTTTCCTGCAAAGCCGATTGCTTGGCAGCCAATTGTTCCGCTGCCACCCGCTGCTGCTCGATATTCATCCGCTGCATCTCCTGCTTGAGGTTTTCGAGTTTCTGCGCCCACTGCTGGTCGTTCTCTGCCCGAAGTTTCGCAGCATACTGTCGTTCATTCTCCATTTGAGTTTTCAAGGAATGAACCTCAGAAGCATGAGATTCTTTCATACCTTTCATCTCAGAAGCATGATGTAGTTTATCCTGCTCAATGTTAGCCGCCAGTACCTGCACTTTTGCTATCAGTTGTGTTTTTTCCTCTCCACCAGTTTTAGCTTCCATCAGCTTGCCAACAACAAATCCGATGACAAGCCCTATGATGATTCCGATTACTATCTCCATTGTTTTTGAATTTTTCTAAAAATCTACAATTATTACGTTTTGCAAAAATAATGTTTTAAAAGCATAATGCCAAATTTCCAAGGAGATTCTTGTAGTTATTTAACTTATTCCTTACATCCACACTCACCTTGACTATATCCCCTGGAGCGAACTGATTTTGGTTTACTTTTTATACCTTGAATATTCTCTGCTGCACACTGCGCAACAGAACTTAAAGTTTAATTTTGCTGAAAATATCTTGCACTTTAAAAGAAAAACTGTATTTTTGCAGCCATACAATTCATAAAACATAACGATTATGAAAAAAGAAATAAACAATTCTTTCGAGAATGTAGAGAAGAGAGCCAGCAAGCTGCCTTCTGAGTGTACCACCATCATCGTAGGCGAAGAGCAGAGTGCAGATGGCGCCAAATACCTTTGCCGTTCCAGCGACTTCGATGCGCTGATGGCCATCAACATCGAAGTACATGAGGATACAAAGTTTGGCTCTGAGGAATTTGTGGCAAAGGACAGCAAATTCCGCTGTCCACTGCCTAAGGAGGCTTTGGGATATACAGGATTGCCAGATTACCAATTCCCTGGCGAATGGGGAAGCGCAGGATTCAATACGGCTGGCGTGGGCATGAGTTCAACAGAGACCATCTTTTCAAGCGATAAAGCACTTGCCTTTGACCCATACGTGAAGAATGGACTTGCCGAGAACTGCACCTACAATATCGTTTTACCATACGTTCACACCGCTCGTGAGGGAGCTGCACGCTTGAGCAAGCTCATCGAGCAATATGGTTCGGCAGAAGGATTCGGCATCGGATTCATCGACGACAAGGAGATATGGTATCTGGAGAATGCTTGCGGACATAAGTGGTTGGCTTGCCGTATGCCAAAGGACCAGTACTTCGTTACCGGTAACCAAAGCCGTTTCCGTGATTACGCACCAGAGGACAAGGAGAACTTCATGGCAGCACCCGACTTGATAGAGTTTGCCGAGAAGAATGGTCTTTACGATCCAAATGATGCCGAGGCAGAGAAAGACAAGCATGGTAAGGCGAAGTTCGATTTCCATAAGGCATACTCTCGTGATGAGGAACTCGACACCACCTATAACTATCCACGTGTATGGGGTTTACAGCAGATGTTCTCACCAGCCATCCAGAATGATGTCACCAAGAATACCTTCCCTGTCTTTGCCAAGGCTGCGCATAAGATCTCGCTCACCGACCTCCGCACCGCCTTCCGTTTCCATTATGACCATACCGATCATGATCCATATCTGCATGAGAATGGAAAAGAGCCTTATCGCCCAGTATCTATCTTCCGCACCACGCAGACCCACATCATCCAGGTAAGAGAGGATTTGCCTCATGCCATAGGTCACATCACCTACGTCGCATTCGGCATGGGCGACCTCAGCGTCTTCCTCCCACTCTACCAGGGAGTAAAAACCTTCCCTGAGCTTTACACCCATGTGGCTAATGGCAGATGCAAGGACGACAGTGCCTACTGGCGTTTCCGCAAGGTGATGACGCTCGGCATGACCGACTATAATGCCTTCGCTCCTATCATTAAGGATGCTTACGCCAAGTTGGAGGCTGAGAACGACCAACGTCAGAAGGAGATGGAAACAGAGTACTTGAAGCTTTACAAGGAGAGTCCAATAAAAGCTCAAGACCTCTTGCAGCACTTCTCAGATGGGGTTCTGAACCACGCCATCGAAGTGGCAGATGAATTGGTGGAAGAACTCTTTACTCGACTCACGGAGAAGATTCAAAAGGAATACCTCTTCCACGGAGCATAAAGGAATACAAATGAGCATAAAAACGTAGTAAGCTTCATTCGCCATCGAAACTTACTTCAATCAACAACGAAGCCTGCTTCAACACGCATTGAAGCAGGCTTCATTATTTTCATATAAATATATTTCTTTATTTTTCGAAACGATTCAATTCCTCTTGATCAGCATCTTGTTCCTTAACAGCTATCGTTCGAACTGTGTTACCAAAGAGTAACATCCTTGCTATAGAATTGTATGTCATGGTTGCTTATGTTGAAGATGTCGTTAGCTTCAAGCGTAACCGAGAAACGATTCTTGCAGAAAGCCTTGTAAAGCTTGGCTTTGAGGCTGGAAGAAGAACTGAGCCTCATGTTCTCCTTGCTTCCACGGCTATTCCATTCCATGTCTATGTTCATTCTGATAAAAAAAATGAAAAACAAGTAGAATTATGAGATTAAATAAAATAAATGTTGTATTTTTGCATAAGATAAGCTGCACTCGGCAATTTGAAAACAAGTTTTCATTGCGCTCATTTGCATTATCTTTGCATAAGATAAGCTGCACTCGGCAATTTGAAAACAGAATAAAGACATAAAGTATGATTAAAAGATTATTATCCTTCCTTGATGCTTCTCCAGTAAACTTTCTGGCAGTGAAGAATATCTCTGAAGAATTGGAGAAGAATGGTTTCCATCGCATCAACCCACAGGAGCCTTTGGGTAAGGTTGAGGCTGGCGACAAGTTCTTTGTTACCAAGAACGATTCCTCTATCTATGCTTTCCAAATCGGTAAGAAGTCATTGGCAGATGGCGGTTTCCACATGATTTGCGCTCACTGCGATTCTCCTACCTTCCGCATCAAGCCAAATGCAGAGATGCTTTGTGAGGGTGGCATCGTGAAACTAAATACCGAGGTGTATGGTGGTCCTATCATGTCAACCTGGTTCGACCGCCCTTTGACTTTAGCTGGTAGAGTGATTGTAAAAGGTGAGAACGCCATGAATCCTCAGACACTCCTTCTTCATATCCAGCGCCCATTGCTGCAAATCAGCAATCTTGCCATCCACTTCAACCGCCAGGTGAATGATGGTGTAAAATTGAGCAAGCAAAAGGATGTTCTCCCTATCCTGGGTATCATCAATGATGAACTGGAGAAGGGAAATCTCCTGATGAATGTAATTACAGGCGAACTGAATATCAAGAAAGAAGATATTCTCGACTTCGACCTCTATCTGGCTGATGCCACTCCAGCCTGCACCTTCGGTGTGCATCAGGAATTCATCTCTTCAGGAAGACTTGATGATTTATCTATGTGCTGGGCAGGTGTAGAGGCGATGATTGCAGCAGATGCCACTTCATCATCTGATACTTCGGCATTTGAAACAACTCGCGTTCTCGCCATCTTCGACAATGAGGAAACGGGATCTCAGACCAAGCAGGGTGCCGGAAGTCCATTCCTCTCTCATATGCTCCAGCGCATTGCCCTTGCTCAGAGCGGCACAGAGGAGGCTTACTACCAGGCAGTAGAGCGTGCTTTCATGATTTCTGCTGATAATGCCCACGCTTGGCATCCTAATTATAGTGAGAAGTTCGACCCGACCAATCACCCAATGCTTGGCGGCGGTCCGGTCATCAAGTTCAATGCAGCACAAAAGTATGCAAGCGATGCTGTATCAGCAGCCATCTTTGCCAGCATCTGCGATGCAGCCGGAGTACCATGCCAGCGATTTGTAAACCACAGTGATGTAGCTGGTGGAAGTACGCTTGGTAACATCCTCGCTTCTTCTATTCCTTTGAAGGGTGTAGATATGGGTAATGCCATCCTCGCCATGCACAGTTATCGAGAAACAGGTAGCGTAATCGACCACGAGTATTGCGTCAAGGCTTTCACGAAGTTTTATCAGTTATAACAAAAAATCATCGGATTCTGCGGAATCCGATGATTTTTTTGTATAAACCTCTTTATAATGATTTCTCATACCCCTTGTTCTGCACCAACTTTTTATTCAATTCCATACATTTCTTAGGAATTGGGAAAACGGTGGTATAACCCGATGACTCACCAGCTAAAGGAATACGAAGATCATAGGCTGCAGTAAACTTTCCGAAACGGATAAGATCCTGACGACGCCAACCTTCCCACACCAATTCTAATAATCGTTCTTCCAGGATATTGTCGAGCGTAGCCTGTCGGTTTGGCATACCTACACGGGAACGAATCCTATTCAGTTCCACATTACCTTCTTCGCCATTACGAACCTTGGCCTCCGCTTTCATCAACAATACGTCTGCATAGCGGAAAAGAACGATGTCATTGCTCTGCAACTTACCATCCATATACGAAGTTCTATCCACTTCATATTTTGCCATTCTCGCTCCAGCCGTCTTGATATACTTGCTGTTGGTCAGGTTCTGAGCCACTTCGAAAGGCTGATATTCCAATGGCTTACCATTATCCATCAGAAGTTTTTCACCATCTACTTCCACCACACCTGCCACAAAGTTCATCCTGCAACGGGTATCTTCATCAGCTTCGCCATAGCGGTTTGCTTTCATGGTAGAGATTGTGGCGCAAGTACCATTCTCACTACCCCATCCCAAGGCTCCGCCATGTGTATAGTGATAAGAGCGGAAGAGATAATGGAACTGATTGGTATAGATATTCTTATCCATCGGAATCGTGAAGATATTCTCCTTCGATGTCTCATTATGCGTAGAGAAATTGAAAGCATCAACTTCTTCCAAATCATAACCTTCGCTCGCCAGTTTATCACAATAATAAATGCAGGTTTCCCAGGCATTCAACTTCATGCTGCGATGCTCGCTTGCCTTACCGCCTTTCAGAGAATAAGCCCCATCGGCTGTTTGCACCATAAAATAAATATCCTTACCCTTCGGACGCTTAGCATACCCCTCGGTCCAATCATCAAACATATATATTTCTGCATTCAAAGCCAACTTTGCCAAAAGGAAATTGACTACCGGCCGCGTCATCCTGCCATAATAATTTCCTTCCTTATTACTATGTTCTTCCGACAGATAAGGAAGTACCTGCTGTAGTTCACTGAAGATAAACCGGAAAGTTTCACTTCGCTCGCTCTGTGCCGACAGGTTCGTATCTGTCAAAGAGATATCTGACATTTTCGAGGCAGTTTGATAGATTTCTGATTCTCCCGAAGACAAGACAACAGGAATCCTGCCAAACATATCCATCGCCTCATAATACATCAAAGCCCTGATAGCCCTAACCTCAGCCTTGAATTTGTCTTTCTGGCTGGCAGTAAGCATGGAAGACTTGGCATCAATGATGTCAAGCGACTTATTAGCCAGAACTATCACTTTATAGAGATACTTCCAGGTATCATAGAGTGAAGCATCATCTTCAGTCCACCGATGCTGATACATGGCATTCCACAAACCACCATCATACCAGTCGCCGCCACGGATTGGAATGATAGCCTCATCAGTGGTCAGCGTATTATAATCGTAGATGCCGCGACAAGTTCCCTGAATACCTTCACTCTCGTTGGCGCCACCTATATAATTATAGAGTGAAGCTACGGCATTGGTATAAATCTCCGATGCAGAACCATAGATAGCATCCTCGTCGAGCTGATCTTTCGGATGCTCATTCAAACACGATGTCAATGCCAAGACTGCCATCAGAACAGATAATATTCTATATCGTTTCATACTCATCTATTATTAGAATTGAACACTTAGACCCAGCGAGAAGGTTCTGTAAAGAGGATAAGTCCGCTTATCATCTATACCCATCGTGCTGTTTACCACATAACTGTTGATCATCGGAGTCAATCCGCTGTAACTGGTGATTGTGGCAAGATTATTCACGCTCGCTGATACCCTGAGCGACTGTATCACCCCTTTCTTGATAGGAATGTCGTAGCCGAGGGTAAGATACTCGAAGTTGAGATAATCACCATTCTCCAGCCAATAATCAGAAACATTCTGATCTACGATATTCTTCTCTGGTGCCCCCTTCAATACATTGTAATCCGGGAAACTCGACATATTGGTGTATGCCAATCCTGTGCCGTTGAAAATCTTATGTCCGAAAGCACCATTCATCTGCAGAGAGAGATACCAGTCGCGATAACGGAAACTGATATTGGAACCCAACGTTACTTTAGGAGTAGCCTGTCCGGCAATATATCTATCGCCGCCATCACTCAAATCAACGGTTCCATTCTGATCCAGGTCTTCGATGTCATAACGATAATGTCCGTTGCCATCTTCCACGAGTCCCTTGCAATGAGGCAGATAAAACACACCAAGCGGCTGCCCCACAATCTGATAGACCACATTATTATAACCGCCATGCTGCCCGGCACCCGACAAGGCGCCCATCGCCGTCACATCAGCTGCCGACATCTGCATACCAGCATATTCACCGCTCAACGACAGGAGTTTATTCTTCTGCCAAGAGAGATTCATATTGATGTTCAGTTCCATGTCCTTCTTCTGGATAGGAGTGAAAGAAAAGCCTATCTCTAACCCCTGATTGCTCATCGAACCGATATTCGCCAACAGTTTATCGTAGGCGAATGGAGGTACAGGCACGTCATAGGCATAAAGCATATCCGTAGTCTTGGAATAGTAATATTCAGCCGTCAGAACCAGCCGGTTATTCCACAAGCCGAGGTCAGCACCCAGGTTCCAGGTAGCACGTGTTTCCCATTTCAAATCAGGATTGTTGTTGCTGATCATCCCCATCGTCACCGTAGGCGAACTATTCACCGAAACAATGCCGTTCTGTCTCACCGTGTTCATCGTGGTATAAGCAGATATGCCACCAAGATTACCCGACCTACCATAGCCCGTGCGGAGTTTCAGCATCGTAATATCCTTGATATGACGGAGCCATTCTTCCTGTTTCATATCCCAGGAAAGAGAGATGGATGGGAAGAAACCCCAAGTATGATCATCGCCCACCATCGAAGAACCATCACCACGCATGGAAACCGAAAGGCTATATTTATTTAATAAGGTGTAATCGATATTCCCCATCACAGAAGCTAAGGCCAGATCTTCATAGTTGCTATCCGTTCCTCCATAAGGACGAGAGGCGGCAGCACCTATATTGTGATAATACATCCCGTTGTTGGTAATTCCCTTGGCAGAAGTCCAGAAACCAGTTCGGATATTTTTCTGATATTCTGCGCCAAGCATCGCCTTGAGATTATGAATACCCCAGGAATGCTGATAGTTTAAGGAAACATTACCAAGCCATTCCTCACTCTTGAATTCACCACGATAGAGATTACCCTGCGCCCAAACCCATGTAGGACAGAACTGATTATTTTCATTGGAAGCATAGCCGTATGCTCCGAATGCAGTGACATTCAGATAATTACAGATATCATATTTCAGCTTCAGATGACCATTGAAGTTCATATTCTTACTATCATTTCGCTCCTGCAGCAAGGCTCCTGGTGGATTCACCTGCGAAGCCGCTCCATTCTTTACCCAACTGCCATTCTCTCTATCGAATGGATAGGTAGGATTCATTGCATCGGCAGAATAAAAGAGCATCTGACTGTCAAAGATATCATTGTTCTTATATGAAGAACCAAATACACCGAAGTCGCCAGTCAGCCTATTATTAAATGCCTTCTGAGTGACATCAATCTTAGCCACTAAATTGCGATACCCCTTACTACGGATGATGGTATTATGATCAATATAACCAAAAGAAGCGCGATAGTTGCTCTGTGGATTTCCACCACTGAAAGCCAGATAATGGTTTTGGATATTTCCTGTTCGAGTGATAGCCTTTCGGAAGTTGGTATCATATCCCTTGTCATTATATTCCAATCCCAACTTCTGTGCAGCCGCAATATATTCAGCAGCATTGAGCATCTCCATACTTTTATACATAGCTTCGATGCCATAGCTACCCTCATAAGAGATCTGAAATCCCTTACCTGTACCCTTTTTGGTTTTCACCTGAATAACACCCGAAGCACCGCGCGAACCATAAAGTGCAGTTTCGCTGGCATTTTTCAGAACCGTAAAACTTTCTATATCCGCAGGATAAATTGTTGCAAGTGTAGCCACATCAGAGGTTACGCCATCAATAATAACAAGTGGTTCGTTACCTCCCATAATGGAAGTAGTACCTCTAACACGAACAGCGTTCAACATGGCGATACGGTCAAGTCCATTGGTCGTGACATTGACACCGGCTGTCTGTCCACTCAATGCATCGAGGGCATTGTGAAGTACGCCTTTCTTCAGGAGTTCAGGTTCCACCACGCTCACCGATCCCGACAGGCGTAAAGAGTCCAACCCCTCCCTATTTACAAATTGGGCATGAATGGATTGGGGCAATAAAATCAGCGCTCCTACACCATAAAATATGAGTTTAAATTTCTGTTTCATAACCATATCTGCACTTTTGTTTAGGTTAATTCCATATTGGTTGCAAATATAATCAAAAATAGTGATAAACGCACAAAAACTTATAAAAACTTACGAAAAATTTTCAGAAAATAGAATCTGAGTGGGAACTTACATAGAAAAGCCACAACCATATTATCCACCCAACAGGTATCAAGACCCTTGTCCTGTCACATAAAAAACGCAATCTCTAACTTTTTCAGAAACTTTTCCCAAAAATCTCTATCAGATATGAAAATAAAGTCGTAACTTTGCGCTTGAGAATTTTAAAACAGATGATTATGAAGCAGGTAGAAGAAAGATACATCAGCTTGCTGAC
>ERZ773187.398-NODE-398-length-42834-cov-13.479558_pt1 | contig 42834 bp, 39 predicted proteins | sample MGYA00511242_ERZ773187 | MGnify/ENA primary metagenome ERZ773187 (study PRJEB29015, sample SAMEA2737744) | human gut metagenome | biome: human gut; feature: human-associated habitat; material: faeces | place: China | collected 2012 ...
CGTAGACGGCGGGGATGCCCATGATGTTCTCCGCCGCGACCTCGCCCATGGCGCTGGCGGTGTGGGCCAGCTGCGCGCGGCCGAAGACGCAGTCGCCGATGGCGTAGACGCCGGGGACGCTCGTCTCCATCTTGTCGTTTACGATGATGCGGCCGCGGTCGTTTTTAATCTGCCCGGCGTCGAGGTGCAGGCTCTCCGTGTTCGCGCGGCGGCCGATGGCGACGAGCACCTTCTCGGCCTCGAAGCTGACGGTCTTGCCGCTCTTATCGCGGCAGACGACCTTCGCGCCGATGGGGGAGGGCTCCACGCTCTGCACGGGGCACTCGAGATGGAACTCCATGCCCATCTTCTTCATATGTGCCACGCCGATCTTTGTCAGGTCGCCGTCGAGCATGGGGAGCATGTGATCCATCGCCTCGACAACGGTGATCTTCGTACCGAAGGCCGCATAGGCGCACGCGAGCTCGAGCCCGATCACGCCGCCGCCGATGACGACCATCGTCTTCGGCAGCTTCTCCAGCGACAGCGCGCCGGTGGAGTCGATGCAGTTGGGGTTCTCCTTCAGGCCGGGGATGGGCGGCTGGGTGTTGACGGAGCCGGTCGCGACGATGATCGCGTCGGCGGTCATCTCCTCGGCCGTGCCGTCCGCCTTCTTGATGGAGAGCTTCTTCGGTGCGACGAAAGACGCCTCGCCGTCGATCTTCTTGACCTTATTGAGCTTCAAGAGCCCCGCGATGCCGCTCGTCAGCTGCTTGGAGACGGCGTTCTTGTGAGCGATGACCTGCGGGAAGTTGACGTGCACGCCCTCGACCTCGACGCCGATGTCCTTGCCCTGCTCCTTAATCTGGGAGACGAGCTCCGCCGAGTGCAGCAGGCACTTCGTGGGGATGCAGCCGACGTTCAGGCACGTGCCGCCGAGATACTGTTTTTCGATCACGGTGACCTTCGCCCCGAGCTGCGCGGCGCGGATCGCCGCCACATACCCGCCGGGCCCGCCGCCGATGACAATCACGCTTGTCTCGCCCTTCTTCGCGGGGGCAGCGGAAGCCGACGGCGCCGCGGGTGCCGCTGCGGTAGGCGCGGCGCCCACCTGTTCGCCGGGCTGGCCGATCCAGGCGAGCGTCCCCTTCACGGGGATATCGTCACCCTCCTGCGCCACAATCTTCAGCAGGGTGCCATCCACCTCGCTGGTCAGTTCATTGGTCAGCTTGTCCGTGGTAATCTCCGCCACCACGTCGCCGGCCTTTACGGAATCACCCTCGTGCTTGACCCATTTGGAGACGGTTCCCTCCTCCATCGTCAGGCCCAGCTGAGGCATTTTCAATTCAAAAGCCATTGCTTGTTTCCCTCCGTCACAGGATAATGCCCATGGGCTTTTCCAGAATATCACGCAGATCCATGCCGAACCGCGCGGCCACGGCGCCGTCCATCAGGCGGTGGTCATAGGTCAGGCAGAGCTGCATGATCTGATGCTTGGTAATCGTACCCTCATCGTCCATCACCAGTTCGTCATGGCTGGCGCACACGCCGAGAATGGCGGCGTTCGGCTGGTTGACGATGGGCGTGAAGCTGTCCACGCCGAACATACCGAGGTTCGAAACGGTGAACGTCGAGCCCTGATAGTCTTCCGGGGTGAGCTTGTTTGTCTTGGCGCGGGTGGCCAGATCCTTCGCGTGCGCGGAGAGATCATCGAGCCCCATCTTGTCGGCGTCACGGATAACGGGCACGATCAGCCCGGCATCAAGCGCGACGGCCATGCCCAGATTGACGTGCGCGCGCCGGATGATCCGGTCACCGTCGAAGCTGACGAGCATCTCCGGGTGCTTGCGCAGGCACTTGGCCACGGCCTTGAGGATCAGGTCATTCACGGAATACTTATTGCCCGTCTCGGACTGCAGCATCTTACGGAACATCATCAGCTCCGTCACATCGACGCGGGTGTTCTGCGTAACGGGCGGAATCTCCGTATGGGACTGCAGCATACGCTGCGCCACGACCTTGCGCATACCGGAGAGCTTCTCGGCCGTGTCGCCGTCCGCCAGCTCCGCGGGAGCCGCCTTCGGTGTGGCAGGTGCTGCCGCGGGAGCGGGAGCAGCCGGGGCAGGCGCACTCTTCTGCGCCTCGGCCGCCGTCAGAATGTCCGCCTGACGGATGCGGCCGCTCGGGCCGCTGCCGGCGATGGCGGTATAGTCTACGCCCAGCTTCTGCGCCGTCTTGCGCGCGAGCGGGGAGATGCGGACGCGCTTGCCGTCCGCCACGGGAGCCGGAGCGGGTACGGCAGGTGCGGCAGGTGCCTCCTCGGCAGGTGCTGCCGCTGCAGGTGCCGCAGGCGCGGCGTCGCCGACGACCTCGCCGGCCTCACCGACATAGCCCAGCAAACCCTTGACGGGGATGTCCTCCCCCTCCTGCGCCACGATCTTCAGCAGCACGCCGTCGTGCTCGCTCGTTACCTCGTTGGTCAGCTTGTCGGTGGTGATCTCCAGCAGCACGTCACCGGCCTTGACCGCATCGCCCTCATGCTTGACCCACGAGGAGACGGTACCCTCCTCCATCGTCAGGCCCAACTGGGGCATCAAAACTTCATAAGCCATGTCAGTTCCTCCTCACTTGTTCAGAACTCGCTTCGCCGCGGCGACAATCGTCTCCGGGTGGGGGAAGTTCTCGTCCTCCAGCACCGGGCTGAAGGGAGAGCAGATATTCAGGCCGCACACACGCTCCACGGGCGCATCCAGCTCATCGAACAGCTCCTCCGCGATCTGGGCGGAGAGCTCACCGGCAAAGCTGCCGCGCTTGACCTCCTCGGAGACGATGATGGCGTTGTGGGTCTTGGAGACGGACTGCACAATCGCGTCCCAATCCAGCGGCACCAGCGTGCGCAGATCCAGCACTTCTGCGTCGATTCCCTGCTCGGCCAGCGTCTTGGCAGCCTCGAGCGAGAAGTTGACCTCGCGGCTCCAGGTGATGATGGTGATGTCCTTGCCCTCGCGCTTGATGTCGGCCTGTCCCAGAGGGATGGTATACTCCTCTTCGGGGATCTGCTCCTTGTGCGCGTAGAGCAGCTTGTGCTCGAGGAAGATGACGGGGTCATCGTCGCGGATGGCGGACTTCAGCAGCCCCTTCGCGTCCTGCGCCGTGCAGGGCGCCACGACCTTCAGGCCGGGGAAGTGGCAGAAGAAGTTCTCAAGGGACTGGGAGTGTTGACCCGCATTGCGGCGGCCGGCACCCATCGGCGCGCGGAGAACCATCGGCACATGGCACTGACCGCCCGTCATATAGCGGATCTTCGCCGCCTGATTGAACAGCGGGTCTGCGCACTCGGTGGCGAAGTCGTCGTACATCAGCTCTACCACAGGCCGCATACCGCGCATCGCCGCGCCGACAGCCATACCCACGAAGCCCTCCTCGGAGATGGGGGTATCAATCACGCGCTTCGGGCCAAACTCCTCCAGAAAGCCCTTCGTGATGGCAAAGACATTGCCCATAACGGCCATGTCCTCGCCCATAATAAACACTTTATCGTCGCGGAGCATCTCCTCGTGAAGTGCCTCGCCGATCGCCTTGCTGACTGTAATCTTCTTCATCGTGCCACACACCTTTCGTTGTCGCTCACATACATGTCATCGAGAACCGTCGCCGGATCGGGATACTCGGACTCGTCGGCAAAGCGCACCGCCTCGTTCATCTCGTCATCAGCAGCCTTCTTCACCGCGTCCAGCTCCTCCTGCGATGCACCCAGCACCAGCAGGCGCTTTGCAAGCTTCTCGATGCCATCATTTTCGAGGGCATGCTCCATATACTCCTTCGGGCGGTAGACGGCGGGATCGCCGCAGTAGTGCCCCTGATAACGGTAAACCTTCGCTTCGACGAGGTACGGGCCCTTGCCGGAGCGCGCGTGCTCCATTGCAACGAGCATCGCCTCATAGACATCGGTGGGATTCGTCCCGTCGACCACGGTGTAAGGTACACCGTAGGCCGCGCCGCGGCTCGCCAGATCCGGCGTGTTCGTCACGCGGTGGATCTCGGTGGAGACGCCGTAGCAGTTGTTCTCAATGAACCAGACCATCGGCAGCTTCCACGCGGCCGCCATGTTCAGCGACTCGTGGAACGAGCCCTCGTTCGTCGCGCCGTCGCCGAAGCAGCCGACCGTCACGGAGTCGTCGCCGAGAATCCACGAGGCGAGTGCGGAGCCCGCCGAGATGGGCTGGCCGCCGCCGACGATGCCATTCGCGCCCAGATGGTTCATCTTCTCCATATCGGCGATGTGCATGGAGCCGCCCTTGCCCTTGCAGTAACCGGTTTTCTTGCCGAACAGCTCCGCCATGGCGCGCTTGGGATCCGCGCCGCGGGCAATCGCGTGGCCGTGGCCGCGGTGGGTGGAGGTGAAATAGTCCTTCGGCTCGATGGCGGCGAAGGCACCCGCCTCTGCGGCCTCCTGTCCGATGCTCAGGTGGATATTGCCCGCGAGCATACCCTTGGTGAAGCACTCCGCGGCCTTCTCTTCGAAGGTACGGATCCGAACCATCGTCCGGTAAAACTCCATCAGCTGCTCTTTTGTATACTTCTCGTTTGTAGCCAATGTTCTCACGCCTTTCTTGTCCGTGTTGTAATCGTTTATGCCTGCCGGGGGTTAAAGATGGGAACCTCCAGCTCCTCGTCGAACTGACGTCCCATGACCAGCCCCTCGATCTCCGCGATGATGACGTCCACCGTCAGCAGCACCTTTGTGCCCTCTGCGAGGTGGCCGCCGTGGGCGTTGCCGTAGCGGTCGCTCAGTCCCATGTGAACATGCAGGTTCGTGTTGCCCTCCGGGTCGTGGCAGATAATGCCGGCGCCGCTTGTCAGCTCAATCGGTCCTGTCAGATGCAGGATCTCGCCATAGCCGTAGCCCGCCTTCCGGTCGGGCAGCTCCACGGGGTTGCAGTACGCCACGCCGTCAAGACTGCCAATTGCGCTGAGGATCACGCCGCTGTTGATGCCGCTGCGGCGGCAGGCCTCCTCCAACCCATGCAGCACGTCCGTCCCCGGCCGCAGCCGGACGGCTATCACTCTTGAAAGACGGCCCTGTGCCATCTCCAGAATATCGCTGCGATCAGTCATCGCTCTGTCTCCTCTCTTTTCATTCCACTACAATTTGATCTGCTGATATGGCTCGCTCAGGGGGAGAACCCGCAGGTGCTCTGCCCCCGGAGCGGTGAGCCGCCGGCGCACGCTCTCGCGCATGTGCATGCGGTCGTCCTCCCGGAAGGGGATGTGATACACACAGATGCACTTCGCCTCGAGCGCGCCGTGAAACAGGCGTTTATCAAAGAGCGCCTGGAAAAACAGCGGATTGACAAATGCTGCCTCCAGCGCCGTGCCGCTTATCTGTGCGAGTGTCTCGTGCAGATAGTCCGTGTCCGCCGTGAACAGCACCTCCCGCCCGTCAAAGGAAATCCGGTAGCACACATGGGGTACCTCATAAAACTCCTGCCCCAAGTGCTGCGTCCGGAAGGCCTGCAGGCGGATGTGCTCGCCGAGCCGCCACACGGTGTGATCCGTCGTGTGCGACAGCTGCACAAAGGGGATATCCCTGCGCCGCAGGAAATATGCCAGTTCCTGCACCGGCTCCGCCTCGTCCTCTGGAAAAAACAGTGCCCTGACCGGTCTGCTCCCCACGATCTGCATTGTCATCTCCGGAGAAAAATGATCCGGGTGAAAGTGGGTGAACAGCAGGCAGTCCAGCTTTTCAAACGGCGGTTCGCCGCGGCACATTTTCTGCCGGCAGTCCGCAGGCAGTGGGCTGAAGGGGTTTCCCTCCCGTCCGAAGATGCCGTCGAGCAGGAGCGTCATCCCCCGGTAGCCGATGCACACGCCTGCGTTTGCCAGCAGGGTGACGGAAATCGGGAAGTGTTCCATCGCGGGCGCTTTACTGAGCGTCCTCGTTGCCGACCTTGACGTCCATCTTGTCCTCGTAATACTTGACCATGGCGATCTGATCCTCATTGATGTGACCGTTGTCGTTCATCCAGTCCATCACCATCAGCACCACATCGGTCATCGGCGTGTCGACGCCCATGTGGTGGGCGAAGTGCTTCGCGTTGAGAATATCCTTGCGGTGGACGGCAACGCGCGCGCCGGGCTCATAGTCGCGGTGGATCAGCTTGGGCACCTTGTTGTCATAGACCGGACCGCCGGCAAAGCCGCCGCGGGTGGCCTCAAAGGTTGTCTGCAGGTCGATGCCGGCCTTGGCCGCGAAGGCATACGCCTCGGCAATGACGACCATGTACGCACCCGCCACGATGTTGTTGACGAGCTTGGTGACGCTGCCGCTGCCCGCGCCGCCGGTGTAGACGGGGTGACCCATGCACTCAAGGAGGGGCTTGACCTGTTCAAAGGCCTCCTTGTCGCCGCCGGTCATGATGGCGAGCGTCCCGGCGATGGCCATGGGGTTACCGCCGCTGATGGGGGAATCCAGCAGGAACATGCCCGCCTTCTTTGCGTCCTGATACATCTCCTGAATGATGTCCGGCGCGGTGGAACTGAGATCCACGATGATGCGGCCGGGCTTACCGAAGCGGATAGCTTTCTCAACGGAGTCGCGGATGATCGCGTGCGTCGGGAGGATCTGCATGATCACATCGCAGGTCTTATAGATCTCCTCGGCGTCGCTCACGGCCGTGCCGCCCGCGGCGGCGAATGCCTCGCGCTGCTTTTCCACCACATCAAAGCCCAGAATCTCGCATCCGGCCTTTTTCACCAGATTCTTCGCCATGGGCAGGCCCATAACGCCCATACCCAGAAAACCGACTTTCATAGTTCTATCTCCTTTATTCTTTCAGCTTTTGCTGGTGCGTTCGTTTGTTCAGACCGTGCTGTCCTCGTTGGAGACGAGTTCCTCAACCTCTTTGAAGCTTGCCTTTTTCTTGCTGCCGCTGCGCTTGCTGATCCAGTTTGTCAGCATCGGGCAGAGGATGGCCGTTACGACCACAGCAGCGGCCACCTGCGGCTGTGCAATCGCCGCAACGCCCTCCAGGGACTTATCCACGGCCGCCAGCGCCATCGGCGTTGCGACAGCGTTGCCGCCGACGCTGGAGATCGACGCGCCCGCGATGCCGGAGCCACCGGTCAGCTTATCGAACAGGATGTTGAACACGCCGCCGATCACAACCGTAATCAGGCCGAGGACGATACCGGGCACACCGCCCTGAATCACCTGCTGGAGGCTCATGTTTGCACCGAGTGCGAAGCCCAGCACCATGATCGTCACCTCGCCGCCTGCGCTCAGGCACTTGCGCATGTTCGGGTCGAGGTTGCCGAGGATGATACCGATCAGCAGCGGGACAATTGAGGCTACCAGCATCATATACGGAATGCTCGCAAGACCCGCCGTACCCATCGCAACCATCGTCAGGAACGGGCCGTCGTTGAGGGAGATGATCGCGACCGCGCCCTGATCGGCCTCGGAGCCGTAGGTCTTGGTCAGCGCGCCGAACAGAGCACCGTTGGAGTTCGATGCCGCCGCGATGATCGCCAGCGCGCTCAGGCCGAACATGTTGTCATGGAAGAAGTGGGCCGCCGCCAGACCGATGCCGACGCTCACGGCGAACTTGACAATCGTGATGGTAAAGCCAGTCTTCATTGCCTGCGGCGCGCATTTCAGATCGAGCTGCGCGCCCATGCAGATGAAGAACAGGCCGACCAGCGCGCTGGTGCCGTTGACAATGCCGGTGGTAAAGCTGCCGATCTGCAGCGCCGCCGGGAACAGTGTGTTGATGATACAGCCCAGAAACAGCGGGACAATAATGATGCCGCCCGGCACCTTATCGAGCCATTTTTTAATAGGAATTGACATACTTCTTTCTCCTCACTCTACAAAGTTAAACTTTTCGGACCTCGCAGGGGGATGTACATCCAGTCTGTCCGGCGCCGCCTCCTTTCTTTTGTTCTTTGCTTGAGTAAAGGATACAACCGCATCCGCCTTTTGTGAAATTCATGCTGTTGAAGGCAAAATCAATTTTATTGATGGCGTTTTTTCCCGCAAATCCGACCCTCCAGCATTTTATACAACGTCCTTCTTGTGAAAAACAGCAATTTTCACAAGTGTCAATTGACTATTCGCGGGCAGATTGCTATAATAAGCAAAGTAGATCAATTTTTTTGATCTTGCTATGATAATATTATCCGTCTATATTTGTTTCCGCTGGAGAAAGGAGTTGTCCTTATGCTGGATATCAAACGCCTGCAGTATCTGGAGGCGGTATACCGTTATCACAATTTCACCCGCGCCAGCGAGGAGCTGTTCGTTTCCCAGTCCGCCATCTCCATGGCGATCAAGTCGCTTGAGGCGGATCTCGGTGTCCGGCTGATCGTCCGTTCGCCGCAGAGCGTCGCCTTCACCTATGAGGGCGAGCAGCTTGTGCAGCACGCGCGGCGCATCCTGCTCGAATGTGAGAACGCCGAGCGGGAGATGGCCGACCTCTCCGAGAGCAAGAGCTATACCCTGCACCTCGGCCTGTCGCCGACGCTTGCCTTCCGGTTTCAGCACTTTCTCTACACGGAGGAACTCCATCGCGCCTATCCGAAGGCCTCGATCTACCTCGAGGAGGGCTCCATGAACAACCACATAGCCAAGATCAAGCAGGATCTAATGGATCTGTCGTTCAACGGGATGCCTGATCCGGACGATGCTAAGGCGCTGGGGCTCGACCTCGTGCCCATCACAACGACGCGCATCTGCGCCATCATGTGCCCGAACCACCCTCTCGCCAATCTCGCTGCGCTGACGGCAAAGGATCTCGCCGGGGTAGAGGTTGTCATGCTCGACGAATATTCCATCATCCGCACCAAAGTCATGGCGCAGCTGCAGAAGGCGGGTGCCGTGCCGCACATCCGCTCCTCGCATGAACAGATTTTCTGCATGCTCAACACCATCAAATTCGGCAACTTTGTCGGCTTCATCAATGCGAGCGACCCCTATATGGTGCAGCACCTGCATCAGACGGGGCTGATCCTGCGCCGTCTGGAACCGGCCATTGAATTTCAGGCGGGCTTCATCTCAAAGTCCGGCAAGGCTCTCCCGCGCATCGCCGAGATGCTGATTGAAAAGGCCCGCGAGCTTGAGAGAGATCCCACTGCCGTTTAAAACAAAAAAGAAATCGGACAGACAATGTGTCTGTCCGATTTCTTTTGCATCCGTCCACTTATTTCTTAAAATTGATCTTCCAGTCCTTCAGACCGTAAAACGGATTCGCCGCCGTGGGGGTGATCGTCTCGACCGCGCCCTGTGTCATGAGCACCGACGTCCGCTTGAAGCAGACCGGCAGGATCGGCGACTGCTCCCGAAACACCTGACAGAGCGAGTCCATCGCCTCCGTCTGCTCGTCCTGCGTGCAGGTGAGCCACCGCGTCAGCGCCGCCGTCATCTCGTCGCTCGCCGCGCCGCCGTAGTTCAGCGCGCCGCCCGCCGCCAACAGCGGCGTGAGATCCCAGTCCGCCGTCAGGCGACACTCGGCGTAATACAAATCGTAATTCCCGCTGCGCAGCGCCTGCGTATACGAGCTCCAGGACATCGTCCTGACCGTCACGCGCAGGTCATACTGCGACAGCTGCGAAGCGATGCGGCTCGCCATGGAGACCTTGTAGCTGTTCTCCTCATTGACGATCAGTGTCAGCGTCTGGGTCTGCGTTCCGGTTCGGAGCCCCGCCTCCTCCATCGCGCCTGCGAAGTGGTCGGGGGAATACGAAACCTCCTGCGCCTGCGGATAGAGCGGCGAGACCGGGGACACCGGGAACTGCGCCGGGGCCGCGTGGCCCATCAGGAACGATTTCACCAGCCCCGCCCGGTCGATACCGAGACTGAGCGCCCGGCGCACCGCCGGGTCGGCCAGCAGCGGGCGCGACGTGTTCACGCCCACATACTGCAGTACCGTCGTGTCCGCGTCCGTGTAGGCGCCGCTGCCGGAGACGTTCGAGGGCGTCGTCGCCGTCAGATCGCACGTCAGCAGCTGGATCTCCCGCGCGTAGAACGCGTAGGCGATGGTGTCGCTGTCCTTATACGTCTCGAGCGGGATCGTCTGCAGCGGGAGGGATTCCCCCTTCCACCATGAGCTGTTCCGCGTGAGCGAGACGCTCCCGCTCTCGCCCGCGGTGTAGACATACGGGCCCGTGCCGATGGGGGCCGTAGCCGTCTCCGTCCCGGCCTTGACGATCGGGATGTCGAGCAGGGCGGCGATATTCTGATTTTCATAGGCAAGCGTGAGCACAACCGTGCCGCCGCTGCCCGCGGCGATGCGGCTCACGCCGGCAAGGCGCGCGCCGTAGCGCTCGGAGCTCTGCGCCCGCTGCAGCGAGCGCACCACGTCGCTCGCCGTGACGGCGGAGCCGTCGCTGAACGTGACGCCGCCGCGCAGGGTGATGGTGCAGGTCGTGCCGCTCACGGTGCAGGACTCGGCCAGCATCGGCTGCGGCGTGAAGCCCGTGTCGAGGGCATACAGCCCCTCATAGAGCAGCGCCCCGATCGTCTGCTGCACCCCGTCGGGACAGGTGATCGGGTCGAGCGTCTGCCCCTGCAGCACGGGCAGCGCGAACGACGTGAGCGGCGCGTCGGTCTTGTCCTTCCCGGACTGATAGTACCCGTATATCTCCTGCAGAAGATCCTCGTCGCTGGTGTCGTCAAAGCTGCAGCCGGTGAGCCAGAGCAGGCACAGCACCAGCAGCAGCGGAAGGATGCGTCGTTTCATGGAAAGTCTCCTGTCAGCGCAGCGCGATCATGGCGATCTGCGCGCCGCGCGCGTTGCCCATCCGGCGATGGGACCAGTACAGATCCGGGCGGCAGGCCGTGCAGTGCGCGCAGACGTCGATTTGCTCCACGCCGTCCGCACGGAGCCAGTGGGCGTTGATGCCCTTGAGATCGACATGCCACTTCGCGCCGCGCTGCTCGATATACGGATCGGCCGCCGCGCCGAGCGCGGCGCGCATGGCCTGCGGCACGTCCCCGTCCGTCTCGAAGCAGCACGGGCCGATGCCCGCGCCGATGGCGGCGCGCACGTCGGCGGGATGGGTGCCGAACACCTCGCCCATCCGGCGAAGCGCGATGGAAACCAGCCCCTGCGCCGCACCGCGCCACCCGGCGTGAACGGCGCCGACGGCCGCGTGCACCGGGTCATGCAGCAGGATGATGCCGCAGTCGGCGGAAAAGACGACGAGCGGCAGGTTCGGCGTGTTGCAGATCATCGCGTCCACACTCTGATAGTCGCGCTCGCGCCAGAGGCCCTTGCCCGCGTCCGCCCCGGTCACAAGGCGGACATTCGGCTCGTGTACCTGCTTGCTGAGCACGACGCGCATGGGATCCGCGCCGACGGCGGCGCAGAAGCGCCGGAAATTCTCCTGCACGTTCTCCGCCGTATCGCCCCGGCCGACGCCCAGGTTCAGCGAATCCCACGGCGCGGGGCTGACGCCGCCGGGCCGCGTGGAAAAGCCGTGGCAGACGGCGCCGGCATCGAAGAGCGTGCTCGTGTGCCAGAGCAGAGCGCCGCTGCGGTTTGTTTCAAATGACATAGTTTCTCCTTTCGGGGAAGGGGCTTACCGGCCGCAGCACTGCTTATACTTCTTGCCGGAGCCGCAGGGGCATGGATCGTTGCGGCCGATCTTCTTGACCTTGCGCGGCTGCTTTTTCACGGTTCCGTCGCCGCCGACGTTCTCGGTCATGCCGGAGGCCACGCGCTCGCGCTTGATCTCCTCGTCCTTCTTCACGCGGACGGAGTACAGGCGGCGCACCGTCTCCTCCTGAATGGCGGCGATCATCTCCTCGAACATCTCGAGAGACTCCTTCTTATAGGCGATGATCGGGTCGGTCTGGGCATAGGCGCGCAGGCGGATGCCCTGGCGCAGATCCTGCATCGCGTCGATGTGATCCATCCAGTACTCATCCACGACGCGCAGCAGCACGACGCGCTCAACCTCGCGCATGACGGGGCTGGTGAGCTCCTGCTCCTTCTTCTCATAATAGTCCGCGGCGGCCTGCGCGAAGGCGTCCGCGACCTCGTCCGCCGTCAGCGCGGGGATCTGCGTCTCTTCAAAGCGCACGGCGTACTTCGGGAAGTACAGCCCCTCCACCGAGCCGAGCAGCTCGCGCATGGAGACGCTGTCGAGACTGCCGCCCGCGAAGGCACCCTGCACCAGATGGCGGATGGAGGTGTTCATCATGTTCATGATGACACTCTTGACGTCCATGCCGTCGAGCACCTGCTTGCGCTGGCCGTAGATGATCTCGCGCTGCTTGTTCATGACGTCGTCGTACTCCAGCACCGCCTTACGGGACTGGAAGTTGCGGGACTCAACGGTCGTCTGTGCCTGTTCGATGGCGCGGGAGAGCATTTTGTTCTCGATCGGCGTGTCCTCGTCGATGTTCATGCGCTCCATCATGTTCGTGACGCGGTCGCCGCCGAACAGGCGCATGAGGTCGTCCTCGAGGGAGATATAGAACCGCGTCTCGCCGGGGTCGCCCTGACGGCCGGCACGGCCACGCAGCTGGTTGTCGATACGGCGGGAGTCGTGGCGCTCGGTGCCGATGATGAACAGGCCCCCCGCCTGGCGCACCTGCTCGGCCTCGCCCGCGATCTCATCCTTATGCTGGCGGAGCTTCGCGGCGAAGAGGGCGCGCGCATCGAGAATCTCCTGATTGTCCGTCTCGGCATAGCCCGTGGCCTCGGCGATCAGCTCGTCGGAGAGCCCCGCGCGGCGCATGTCGTCCTTGGCCATATACTCCGCATTGCCGCCGAGCATGATATCGGTACCACGGCCGGCCATGTTCGTCGCGACCGTGACGGCGCCGAGCTTACCGGCCTGCGCGACGATCTCGGCCTCCTTCTCATGGTTCTTCGCGTTGAGGACGTTGTGCTTGATGCCGGCCTTCGTGAGCATGCGGCTGAGCAGCTCGTTTTTCTCGATGGAGACCGTACCGACCAGCACGGGCTGCCCCTTCTCGTGGCAGGCCGTGACCTGATTGATGACGGCGCGGTACTTGCCCGCCTCGGTCTTATAGACGGAGTCCTCGTTGTCGATACGGATGACGGGCTTGTTCGTCGGCACCTCGATGATATCGAGCTTATAGATGGTGCTGAATTCCTCCTCCTCGGTCAGCGCCGTACCGGTCATACCGGAGAGCTTGCTGTACAGGCGGAAGTAGTTCTGGAACGTGATGGTCGCGAGCGTCTTGCTCTCGCGCTGGACGGAGACATGCTCCTTGGCCTCGATGGCCTGATGCAGGCCCTCGGAATACCGGCGGCCGAACATCAGACGGCCCGTGAACTCGTCGACGATGATGATCTCGCCGTCCTTGATAACGTAGTCGACGTCGCGCTTCATGATGCCGTGGGCGCGGATGGCCTGGTTGATGTGGTGGGCGATGGTGCTGTTTTCGGGGTCGGAGAGATTCTCCAGATGGAAGAACTCCTCGGCCTTGGCGATGCCGCGGGCGGTGAGCGTCGCGGTCTTGGCCTTCTCGTCGACGACGTAGTCGGCATCGATGTCGGTGGCCTCCTCCTCTTTATCGTCCGTCTCGACCACGACATATTTCTTCAGCCGCGCCGCGAACGACTCCGCGAGGTCATACATCTGCGTGGACTTCTCGCCCATGCCGGAGATAATCAGCGGCGTACGCGCCTCATCGATCAGGATGGAGTCGACCTCGTCGACGATGGCGAAGCTGTGGCCGCGCTGCACCTGCTCGCTGGCGTAGAGCGCCATGTTGTCGCGCAGGTAGTCAAAGCCCATCTCGTTGTTCGTGCCGTAGGTGATGTCGGCGGCGTAGGCGGCCTGCCGCGCGGCCTTGTCCATGTCGTGTACGATCAGGCCCACGGTAAGGCCGAGGAAGCGGTGTACCTTCCCCATCCACTCCGAGTCGCGCTTGGCGAGGTAGTCGTTGACCGTCACGATATGGACGCCCTCGCCCGACAGCGCGTTCAGATAGGCCGGGAGCGTCGCGACGAGGGTTTTGCCCTCGCCGGTCTTCATCTCGGCGATGCGCCCCTGATGCAGCACGATGCCGCCGATGAGCTGCACGCGGTACGGGCGCAGGCCGAGCACGCGGTCGGCCGCCTCGCGCACCGTCGCGAACGCCTCGGGCAGGATGTCGTCGAGCGTCTCGCCGTTTGCCAGCCGCTCCTTGAACGCGGGGGTCTTGGCCTGCAGCTCGGCGTCCGACAGCGCCTTATACTCATCGGCCAGCGCCTCGATCTGATCGGCGATCGGGTAGATGGATTTCAGCTCCCGCTCGCTGTAAGTACCAAAAATCTTCTGAAACAGTCCCATTGATCTTAATGTCCTTTCGGTTTTGCACAGGAACCCTGTGGAGTAGATACAAAAATACAAATATAGTATAGCACAGTGCGCTGTCAGATGCAAAGGAAATCTGCCGTCGCTTTCCGGCTGACCTTTTGAGGATTTCCTGCTATAATGGATTCCGAAGCGGGCTTCTCCCCCGCATCCAGTGACTGTCACGCTCCGTAACGGCGCTGTCACAGCGCGTATATGGACGGGCCGCGCGCGGCGGCGTATACGGCGTTTATCATCTCGCGGAGGATCCGGATTTTCTGTACTACTATCAATATGCGGCCAAGGGGCGCGGCGTATACGGTCGTGATCGACTCGTTTGAGCGGGACGTCCTGCACCTGCAGCTCGGCGGGACGCTGCCGCTCGCCGACATCGCCCGGATCGAGGAGCTGGACGACTGACGCCTTGCGGCCGGCGCGGAAATATGCTACCATGGACACAAGAAACACCTCGCAGGGGGATAAGAGATGAAGCGCAGAAGATTGGGAAAAACCGGGCTGCTCGTCAGCGAGATCGGCTTCGGCGGAGAGTGGCTGGAGCGCCACCCGGAGCAGGAGGGCATCGACCTGATCCACTATGCGTCCGCGCAGGGGATCAACATTCTGGACTGCTGGATGGCGGATCCGAAGTCCCGTGACATCATCGGCAAGGGCATTCAGGATAATCGCAGCCGGTGGTATATTCAGGGCCACATCGGCTCGGCGTGGAAGGACGGGCAGTACTTCCGGACGCGGGACATGCGGTACGTCCGTCCCACCTTCGAGGATCTGCTGGCGCGCCTGCAGACGGACTATATCGACCTCGGTATGATCCACTACGTCGACTCCGAGCAGGAATGGGAGCAGATCCAGCACTCCGGCTATCTCGACTACGTCATGGATCTGAGGCGCCGCGGCGTGATCCGCCACATCGGCATCAGCTCACACAACCCCATGGTCGCCATGAAGGCAGCGCAGTCCGGCTATGTGGAGATGATTCTCTTCAGCATCAACCCGGCCTTTGATATGCTGCCCGCCAGCGAGGACATCGACACGCTGTTCGCCGAAAAATACGACGCCGCCCTGAGCGGGATTGACCCCGACCGCGCGCAGCTGTACCGTCTCTGCGAGCGCGAGGACGTCGGCATCACCGTCATGAAGGGCTTTGCCGGCGGGCGGCTGTTCGACGCGAAGCGCTCACCGTTCGGTGTGGCCCTGACCCCCGCGCAGTGCATCCACTACGCCCTGACACACCCCGCCGTTGGCGCGGTCATGTGCGGCTACGACACGAAAGAACAGGTGGATCAGGCCGTCGCCTATGAGACCGCAACCGATGCGGAGAAGGACTACGCGTCCGTCCTCGCGGGCGCGCCGCTCCACTCCTGCCGCGGCGAGTGTACCTACTGCGGGCACTGCAAGCCCTGCCCCGCGCAGCTCGACATCGCCATGATCAACAAATTCTACGACCTCGCGGCCATGCAGCCGGAGATGCCCGCCACCGTGCGCTCCCACTACGAGCTGCTGGAGCACACCGCGTCCGCGTGCATCGGCTGCCGCGCCTGCGAGACGCGATGTCCCTTCGGCGTGCCGGTCGCGGAGCGGATGCGGAAAACCGCCGCGCTCTTCGGCTGCTGAAAATCAGGAGGTGCCGCCATGGCTTTTGACTTCAAAAAGGAATACAAATCCCTCTATCTGCCCAAAGCCCGCCCCGAGATCGTGCAGGTTCCGCAGATGCATTACATCGCCGTGCGCGGACAGGGCGACCCGAACGAGCCGGACGGCGCGTATCAGCAGGCCATCGGCGTCCTGTACGCCGTGGCGTACACACTGAAAATGAGCTATAAAACCGACCATAAGATCGAGGGCTTCTTCGAGTACGTTGTCCCGCCGTTGGAGGGCTTCTGGCTGCGCAGCGGCGCGGACAAGTCCGCGTTCCGCTGGATCTCCGTGATCCGCCTGCCGGATTTCGTCACGCGGGCGGACTTCGACTGGGCCGTGGAGACCGCGGCCAGAAAGAAGAATCTGGACTGCTCCGCCGCGGAGCTGCTGACCGTCGACGAGGGGCTGTGCGTGCAGATGATGCACCTCGGCTCCTATGACGACGAACCCGCGAGCGTCGCGCAGATGGATACCTACCTGCTGCAAAACGGGTACGAAAACGACCTGCGCGGCGACAGGCTGCACCACGAGATCTACCTGTCCGACCCGCGCAAAACCACGCCTGAAAAACGAAAAACCGTCATCCGACACCCCATTAAACGGGCGGAATAACCGACACGGAGGAACCCATGCAGAAGCTGTACACCCCTCTGAAAACTGCTCTCTGGAGCTTCATCGGCGTCTTTCTCGGTGCGGCGCTCTTCCGCTATGGCGACTGGCGCGCACATCCGGGGCTCTACGTCTCCACCCCATGGTACGCGGGACTTCTGCCGCTGGGCGCGCTCACGACCGGAGCGGCGCTGCTTCTGCTTCTCGCCATGTTCCTTGTGAAGCGCCGCATCCGGCGCGGTCAGGAGGAAAGACATGTCTGAGCCCCGCCCCACCGCGCACTATCACCTGCCCGGCCTGTTTGAATTCTACGACTTCTACCGCGTCTTTCTGCCCCTGTTCCGCCGCCATCGGTCGTATTTTTACGACTGGTGCGATATCGGCTCGATCTACGGCGCCCCGGCGGACTGTCTCTGGGGCGGCGGGCGCGTCGGCTCGGGGACGCACGACCCGCGCGAGGTGCTGGCGCTGATGCAGGAATACGACATCGAAGCCCGCCTGACCTTCAGCAACTCCCTCCTCCGCGCGGAACACCTCGCGGATCCGGCGTGCAGCGAGCTCTGCCGGCTGTTTGCTGCAAGCGGCGGCCCGCCAAACGGCGTGATCGTCCACTCGGAGCTGCTGCTGGACTACCTGCGCAAAACATACCCGTCGCTCTACTTTGTCTCCTCCACCACAAAGGTACTGACGGATTTTGCCCTGCTGCGGCGGGAGCTTGCGCGGCCGGAGTTTCGCTATGTCGTGCCGGATTTCCGTCTGAACAGAGCCTTCGACCAGCTGCGCGCCCTTCCGGACGCATATAAGGCAAAGGTGGAATTTCTCTGCAACGAGTGCTGCTGGTTCGGCTGCGCCGACCGGAGGGCCTGCTACGAGGCGGTCAGCCGCAAAAATCTCGGCGAGCCCGGCCCGGAGTACCGCTGCGCCGCGCCGGATGCCGCGGGCGGCTACCGCTTCTCCAGGGCGATGGAAAACCCCGGCTTCATCGGCGTTGACGCGATTCAGAACACCTATCTCCCGATGGGCTTTTCCAACTTCAAGATTGAGGGCCGCGAGCTTGGCAGCGCCCTGCTGCTCGAGTTCCTGCTCCACTACATGACAAAGCCCGCGTATCATCTGCACGTGCGGGAGGAGATTTATCTGGACAATATGCTGGACCTCTTCTGACTTCATATCAAAAGGGCTCCGCCCTTTTGATATGGGCAGGTTTCGCTGCGCTCCGCGCCTTGCCCCACCATAGGTGGGGCTGCGACACTCCGACTCCGCGCAAAGTGTTTTTTGCGGCGTACACGCTGCCGCAAAAAACGGATTGGAATTTATTCGCGCCGTGCGCAGCGCGAACTCTGCGAGGCCCGCAAAACAAAAAAACATCCCGTATAATTGTATAGCAATTATACGGGATGTTTTTATTTCAGAGGGTTACGTCGGCTTTTTTGCTGCGGCCGAGGAGGACTGTGCCGCTGATGGTCAGCGACGAGAGCGCCCCGTCCTCCGCGCAGCGGGTCGTCACGGCGATGGCGCCGCCCGGCTGACGGATGGAAACGCACTGCGGCGCGCCGTGCTTCTTCGTGAGATAGGCGCCGATGGCGGCGCTGCCGCTGCCGCAGCCGCGCTCCCAGACGGCGGTATCCGTCTGTGTGACGTAGACGAGCGGGTCAAAGCACAGCTCTTCCTCCTGCAGCAGCAGGATCCCCAGCGCGTCCGCGTGCAGCACCTCCGCCCAACGGCGGATCAGCTCCTCCGCCCGCGCGCGGGTGAGCACCTGCGCCGGGACGATGATGTGGCTGATGCCAGGCAGGCGCACGACCGACAGCTCCGCTGTCTCGCTCCCGAGCGGCAGGCGCAGCGTCTCGATCTTCTCCGGCAGGGGCATGTCCACCGTCCCGAGGAAGCACCCGTCCAGCGGCGTGATCGAGCACTCGACCAGCGCCGGGGCCCCGGAGATTTCCAGCGCCAGACGGCAGGTCTGCCCGATGGGTGCGCGGCGGCACAGCCACGCGCCGAAGCTCATCGTCGCGTTGCCGCAGAACTCGCCGCCCATCATCTGCAGACGCATCTGTCCGTCCGCCGCTGTCTCCACGAAGCCCACCTGCTCCGCCTCCGGCTCCAGATTCAGCAGGAGCGACGCCAGCTCCGGCTGCAGCGCCCGCGAAACGGGCGTCGTCACCAGCACCGTAATATTTTTGGTCGGGTCAGCCAGCAGATATTGAATCTCCATCCGCGTCTCTCCTCTCAGCAAGTTAAATTTTTCTCCATTATATCCGCTTTTTCACGGAAATTCAATGCCGCCCACGGGAAAAATCCCCGCAAATTCCCCCGCCGGGCGGCTTTTGTGCTTGCAATCCGCCCCGCGCTGTGGTAGTATTAAGTCTACGATGTGAATTTTATGCCCATGCGGCAGCAAATAAGTTGGAGGGAAAACCTGATGGTTATTTTTGTTACAATTCTGCAGCTGATCTCCGCGCTGATTCTGATCGCGGTCGTCCTGTTCCAGTCTGGCAAGAGCCAGGGCCTGTCCGGTGCCATCGGCGGCATCGCGGACTCCTACCTGTCCAAGAGCAAGGCCAAGAGTGTCGACGCCAAGCTCGCCAAGGCCACGAAGTGGGTCGGCGCGGTGTTTGTCGTGCTGACGCTGGTGCTCAACTGCATGGTCGCCGCCGGCCTGTAAGCGAAGATTGCAGATTTAAAAGCGGACATCCAACGGATGTCCGCTTTTCCTTGTCCGCAAAGGGGAAAAACGACCCTTTGACGGTCGGATTTTCATACGAAAGGTTATGATCCGCTTAACTCTCCATGTGCTTGCCCAGAAACGCCGCCACGGTCTGGGCGAGCTTGTATTCCGTCTCGCCTGGCACCTGCCGCTGCGCGGAGAGGAACACCACCAGCCCCAGCACGTCTCCCCCGCTGAGGATCGGCGCCGCCACGGACACCGCGAACTTGCCGTTCGCGTCGGAGAGCATGACCTGCTGCGCCCCGCCCGCGTACTGATAGATGCTCCGCCCCTCCATCAGCTCCGACATCTCTGCCGAGAGGGGCTTTCCCATCAGCTCGCGCTTGCCGCTCCCCGCGACGGCCACCACCGCATCCCGGTCGGTGACGGCTGCGGTAAAGTCCGTGCTGCGGCTGAGCGTGTCGCAGAACTGCGCCGCAAAGTCCTCCAGCCCGCTGATGAGGGAATACTTCTTAAAAATGACCTCCCCGTCACGCGTCGTGTAAATCTCCAACGGGTCGCCGTTACTGATAACATGGACACGGAAAACCTTGTCCTCGCGGTTTTTAGCGCTTTGGACGAGTTCTGTTTCGTAGGGGTCGATGCCCTCATCGACCCGCGGGCGGATGTGGGCATCCGCCCCTACAGATTGTAATTCGATATTTTCCGTGCCTTCATTAAAATTTGCGACGTCCTCCGTTTCCGCGGGGAGCGTGCCGCAGCGCAGCAGCGTGTCAATGTCGGTTTTGAGCTTGATCTCCAGATGATCTTCATAGACGAGGATCTTGTCGATCAGCAGCTCCAGATCGTTCCGCTCCAGCTTGTCCTTTTCCAGAATGTCATGGAACACATCAATGGCGGTCTTGGCCACGCGGTTCACCTGAATGATGGTGTTGCGCTTGTCGCTCAGCAGGTCGATCTGGTGGTTGATGCCGTCGATCTTCTTCTGGAGGTCTGCTTCCATCTCGTCATACAGCGCCTCGATGGAGGCTTCCTGCTCGGGCTTTTTCATGATCTCGCGGATGCGCTGGCGCTTCGTCACCTTCAATTCTTCGGTGAGATCGGCCAGCACTGCCGCCAGATTGTCGGCGGACTGCTCGGTTTCCGCCACCTGCTCGGTCTCGCGCTTCAGCTCCTCGTTGAGCTGTTTCAGCATCTCGGCAGAGCCGTCCGCCAGCTTGCGGACGTAGTTTTTCAGCAGCTCGTCCAGCCGATCGACGCGGATATGGTGGCTGGTGCAGCCCTTGAGTCCGCGCCGGTGATACGTCCCACAGGTGTAGGCGGGGGCGAGGTCAGAGCGGCTCATAGCGAAGAGCGGACTGCCGCAGTCGCCGCACTGCAAAAAGCCGGAGTACACGTTGTCGTTAATTTTTACGCCGCGGTAGTTGCTGCGGCTGCGCTTTTCCCGCAGCGCGCGGGTGATGGCGAAGGTGCGGTAGTCGATGATGGCCTGATGGTGGTTCTCGATGACGATGTGCTCATCGTCGTTGCGTTTAATGTCCTTGCCGTTGATTTTGGCGCGGGTGTACTTGCCCTGCCGCAGCGTGCCGATATAAAAATCGTTGTCGAGAATGCCCTGCACCGTGGCGATGGCCCATGCGTTTTTGGCCTCGCGCTTCGTCTTCTTGCCTGCCGCCTCCTTGCGCATCCGCTCGGACATACGCGGCGTGGGAACGCCCTCGTCGGTAAGGTAGTTGGCGATTTTCTTGTAGCCCCAACCGGCGTTGCTGTAGAGGTCAAAAATCCTGCGGACAGTCTCGGCCTCGGTGGGGATGACCTCAAACTGCTTGTCCTCGGTGACAAGATAGCCGTAGGGCGCGGCGCAGATCCACTCGCCGTCGTTCTGCCGCCGCTTCACAACGCTGCGCACCTTGCGGGAGGTGTCCGTGACGGGCATTTCGTTCACAAGAAACTGGAACTGGATCTTCAGCCAGTCATCGTCATTGGGGAAGTCCACGCCGTCGCCGATGGAGATGATGCGCACGCCCGCGTCGCGCAGGTCTTCCAGCTCCACGAGTCCGCGCGAATTGCGGCGGGAGAAGCGGGAAAAGTCCTTGATGATGAGGATGTCGTACTTGTGGCGCATCAGCCCCCGGCGCAGCTCCTGATAGCCCTCGCGCTGCTCAAAGGTGTAGCCGGAGCGGTCGCGGTCTTCAAAAAACGTCAGCGTGCTGCCGGGGAAGTGGGTCTTTACATAGTCCTCGATGATGGCCTTCTGGTTCTCGATGGAGATGTTCTTCTGCTCCTGCTCATCGTCCACGGAAATGCGGGCATAGCCCGCGATGTCAAAGCGTTCAATCAATTTGGCTCACCGCCTTTTAAGTATTTTTCCGTCTGCCGATCAAATTCGGAGATGTATTCGGCATCCTGCTTCTTGCGGAATTCATCGTAGATTGCGCCGACCTTTTTGGCTGCCGCTTCCCGCGAGATACCTCCCTTGCCATCCAGCACCTTGCGGCGGTTGTTGGTCAGGAAACGGTCAGTTTCGTTCAGCCAATCCTGCATACTCATGAGCTGCTCGTCCTCCGCCATCAGTTCGGCGTAGTCGATGAACATGGTCACCAGCCGGTTCAGGCGGGACAGCTCCTTTTCGTTCAGGTAATTCTTGGCTACCAGCGTGTCGCTTTTGAGGATTTTCCCCTCCGGCGCACCCTTCCATGTGGTGAGTCCCATCGTGGGGCTGTCCAGCGTTGCCCGCTCGGAAATCAGCTCCGCGGCAGTCTTGCCGGTGACGGCATAATGCAGCTTGTTCTGCACGAAGGCGTAGAAGGCTTTCGTGGTCTCGCTGTTTTTGTCGTAGTCGTAGCTGCACTGCTCAAAGACATCCGCAATTTTCTGGTAAGCTCTGCGTTCGCTGGCGCGAATCTCGCGGATGCGCTCCAGCAGCTCGTCGAAGTAGTCTTTGCCGAAGGGACGGCCATTTTTCATCAGCTCGTCGTTGAGGACGAAGCCCTTCTGGATGTACTCTTTCAGCGTTCTTGTCGCCCACTGGCGGAAGCGGGTGGCTTTCTTGGAGTTTACCCGATAGCCGACCGCGATGATGGCATCGAGGTTATAGAATTTCGTGTCGTTTGTCTGCGTCTTACCGTGAACTGCTCCATGTCGAGTGGTTGTTTCCATTTTGGAAACAACCATGTTTTCCTCCAACTCGCCATCTGCAAATATGTTTTTCAAATGCTTGCTGATGGCAGGCGTTTGGACATCGAATAGCTCTGCCATCGCTTTTTGCGTCAGCCAGAATGTCTCGTCCTTGAACACGACGCTGACGTATTCCTTGCCGCTCTCGTCGCTGTACAGCAGGACTTCGCCGCGGCCTGTGATTTCATTCCTCATTTGCAGTCTCCTTTTTCTCCGGCAGCTGTGCCGCGTCGGTCACGATGTCCGTGACGAGCTGGCGGAAGCTTTCGGCGTTCTGCGCGGTGACAACCGGCTTGCCGGTCTCGGCTTCCAGCGCTTTTCTCGCCACGCCCGCGACATTGCCGCCGCGGCGGGCAACCTGCTGGTTTTCATCGAAGCCCTGCGGCTGTTCGGCCTTGGCAATGTCGGTGGTGGAGGCCTCGGCCAGCATGGTCAGCACCAGCTCCAGATCGCTCATATTATCGCGGAGATTTTCTTTTTTCAGCCCCTTGAGATTCTTGTACTGCCGCGTGTTCATGCCCGACCACGCGCGGGTGATCTCATCCGTGAGAATGGCGTATTCCCTGCCCTTCTGCACGCCGCGCCTGCGCCACTCGTCCGTCAGCTCGTTGCGGATGCGGATGGCCAACAGCCGCTGATGTACCCATTCCTCGGAATAGCCCTTTTTGAGATAGGTTTCCAGCGCGCGGTCGATCGCCTGCTCCGGGTCGATGGTCTCTTCGACGCGCTCCCGGCCAACCATCGCCAGCCACGCCTTGAAGGGCTCGGCCTTCTTGGAGGGAATGGACTGGATGATGCGCAGGATGCCCTCGGTATTGGCGGCCTGCACCTTTCTCTGTTTGCCGTCCGCGGCGAGCATTTGAACCAGGGTACAAATTGTACCCCAGTTGGCCGACAACTGCGGATCGCGGGCGCGCATCTTCTTGATGTACTGCTTGGGATCGGTGCTTTCCGACAGGACCGCTACAACGTCCTGCACGGAGAAGTACCATTCCTCCCGCTCTGCATCCCACGCCACGCGGATTTTCTGATCCTCAAAAAGCTGGATCGCGCTATTGTCCGGTGCTTTCATCTGATCCCCCCGTTCTGCGCAAGTCATACTTTCTTTGCCATGTTACCACTTGTGATGGTCTTTGCGCTCCTCTTATTGAATAACATTGTACCACATGGATTGAGCATGTGCAACCGGAAAATGATCTGACAAGGAAAACCACTCCACTTTTTCGCGCGTGTCAGGCATTGCGTTTTTTGTCCACATGTAGTACAATTAAGGAATAAAAATGGTGTAATCCCAACGGTTTTTGGGTGGGAGACGGCAATATACATGGATCGATGAACTTGCGCATTTCTGCACGTCACAGCGGCAAAAAGGAATGGCGCAGATTTGTCGCGCTTTTGAAGCGAATACGCCCGACCGAAGCACATTTTGACATCCGGTGGACGAAAACATAGGAGAAGAACATGGATAAGCGGCTTTTACTCTCCAGCCCTCACATGTCGGACGAGGGCTATGAACTGGAATATATTCACGACGCATTTCAGAAAAACTGGATCGCGCCGCTGGGCGAGAACGTCAACGAATTTGAAAAAGCCATGGGCGAATTTATGGGCGAGGGATATCCCGTCGCCCTCTCTGCCGGTACGGCGGCGCTGCACCTAGCGATGATCCTCGCGGGCGTGAAGCCAGGCGATACGGTATTCTGCCAGAGCCTGACCTTCTCCGCGTCGGCCAACCCCGTTGTCTACTGCGGCGCAAAGCCTGTGTTCATCGACTCCGAGCGGGAGACGTGGAACATGGATCCTGCCGCTCTGCGCCGCGCCTTTGCACTGCACGGCACGCCCAAGGCCGTGGTCGTTGTCCACCTGTACGGCAACCCCGCGAAGCTGGACGAGATCACCGCCATCTGCCGCGAGCATGACGTTCCCTTGATCGAGGACGCAGCCGAGGCGCTGGGTTCCACATACAACGGGCGGAAGTGCGGCACCTTTGGCGACTTTGGCGCGCTTTCCTTCAACGGCAACAAGATCATCACCACCTCCGGCGGCGGGATGCTGCTGTGCCGGACGGAGGATGAGGCGAAGCACGCATTGAAGCTCTCCACGCAGGCACGCGAAAACGCGCCGTGGTACCAGCACGAGGAAATCGGCTACAACTACCGTATGAGCAACATCTGCGCGGGCATTGGGCGCGGACAGATGAAGGTGCTGCCGCTGCGCGTGGAGCAGAAGCGGGCTATCTTTGCACGCTACTGCGAAAACCTGAAAGGCCTGCCGCTGACCATGCAGCCAGAGCTTCCCTGCGCGGAGTCGAACCGCTGGCTGTCCGTTGCCCTGCTGGACGAGGGCTGCGGCGTGACGCCCGGTGAGATGCTGGCAAAGCTGAATGAGTCTGGCATTGAGGGGCGCTACCTCTGGAAGCCCATGCATTTGCAGCCGGTCTTCGCAGGCTGCCCCTTTGTCAGCGTCAGCGATGCGCCGGTGGGCGACGATCTCTTTGCGCGCGGCGTATGCCTGCCCAGCGATACGAAGATGAGCATGGACGATGTTGACCGCGTGTGCGAGGTCATTCGGGGGATGTTCTGATGCGGCATAAGGCTGGGTTTTATGAAAAATACATCAAGCGCCTGCTGGACGTTGTACTGTCCGGGTGTGCGCTGATCGTCCTGTCGCCGCTGCTGCTGGTGACGGCGATTCTTGTGCGCGTGAAGCTCGGAAGCCCTGTGATCTTCTGTCAGGAGCGTCCGGGAAAAGATGAAAAGATCTTCAAGCTCCACAAATTCCGCAGCATGAGCGACGCGCGGGACGAAACCGGCGCGCTGCTGCCGGACAAGGAACGGCTGACGGGCTTTGGAAAGAAGCTGCGCTCGCTGAGCATCGACGAGCTGCCGGAGCTGTGGGACATCTTTCGCGGCAAGATGAGCATCGTGGGGCCAAGACCGTTGCTGGTGAAGTATCTGCCGCTTTACAGCGAAGAGCAGCATCACCGCCATGACGTTCGCCCCGGGCTCACCGGCTGGGCACAGGTGCACGGGCGAAACCTTGCGTCGTGGGAAGAACGGTTCGCCTACGATGTGGACTATGTAGACAACATCAGCCTTGCGCTGGATGTGAAGATCATCTTCATGACCGTCCGCTGCGTCTTCGCCCGCGAAGGAATCAGCGCAGAAGGCAGCGCAACGATGGAAGCATTTACGGGGAGCATAAAAAGTGTGGAGGAAGTCAAGTGAACATCTTATTTTGCAGTGCCGGAAGGCGTGTTGAGTTATTAAAGGATTTTAGAAAGTCAATGGATGCCGCTGACAAGATCATTGCTGCGGACCTGTCCAACTTGGCTCCTGCATTATATGTGGCGGATAGGCATTACCTTGTTCCGCGCATAGATGACCCTACATATCTGGATACGATTCTTGATATCTGCCGCAAAGAGAAGATCAATGCCGTTACAACATTGATTGACCCGGAAATTAAACTGCTTGCGAAGAATCGCGCGCACTTTGAGAAAATTGGCGTAGAGGTGCTTGCACCCTATACGGAGACAGCAGAACTCTGCTTTGACAAGTTCAAAATGTATCAGTACCTCACCGCGCATGACATCCCAACGCCGGACACTTGGGGCGACTATGCCTCCGCAATGGCGGCGATTGAAAACGGCACTCTGGCATTCCCTGTATTTGTCAAGCCGAGAACAGGCAGCGGCAGTGTCGGCGCTCGAAAAGTGCAGGATGCCGATACGCTGAAAGCACTGTGCGAAGCAGATCCCACACTGATCATCCAGCGACTGATGGATGGCGGCGATCTGGATGCTGACGTTTATATTGACACCATTAGCCACAAAGCAGTTTCTGCGTTTTCCAAGCGCAAGCTGGAAACGAAAATTGGCGGAGCAAGCAAGACCATTTCATTTAAGGATGAAAAACTATTCGCATTCATTCAGCAAATCACGGAGCTGCTGAAATTCAACGGCCCTGTGGATATGGATTTCTTTTATCAGGACGGGACGTATTATCTCTCTGAGATCAATCCGCGTTTTGGCGGCGCGTATCTCCATGCTTATGGGGCGGGCGTCGATTTTGTTAAGCTTATTAAGAACAACCTGAACGGCATCGAGAACGCGCCTGTATTCGGCAATTATGAAGATGATATCGTTATGATGATGTACGACAGCGTGATTATCACGAAGGTAGATAAGGTGTAAAGGTCATGCAAATTCTGATTTTGGCCAATCACAGCGGCGGCCTTTACGATTTCCGCAAGGACTTGATTGCAGAATTGAAAAAGTATGCCAGCGTCACAGTTGCCGTTCCGCACAATGACCGCTGGGACGAGCTTCTGCATTTGGCTGACCGCGTGATTGACCTTCCCATCGACCGGCGGGGCATGAATCCGCTTCACGACAGCAAGCTCTTTCACCAATATCGGGTGATTCTGAAAGAAGTCAAGCCCGACCTTGTTCTGACCTATACCATCAAGCCCAACATCTACGGCGGCCTTGCCTGCCGGATGGCGCACATCCCCTATGCCGTGAATATCACGGGACTTGGCAGCGCCATCGAAAATGGCGGCTGGCTCAAGAAGTTTGTGCTGGCGCTCTACAAACCGGCGTTGAAGGGTGCGAGGGGCGTTTTTTTTGAGAATGCCGGGAATCGGGACACCCTCACTGCCACCGGCGTTGTGCCGAAGGGGCGCGACGTGGTGCTGAGCGGTGCAGGCGTCAATTTAGAGGATTATCCCTATCAGCCCTACCCGCAGGAGGGGGCGGTGCGCTTCCTTTTTGTCGGTCGCGTCATGCGCGAAAAGGGCGTGGACGAGCTGTTTGCCGCCGCAAAGCGAATGAAGCAGGAATATGGCGACGGTGTGGAGTTCCATATCGTCGGCTCATTTGAGGAAGGCTACAAGCCCCTTATGGACGAGCTTGAGCAGGCTGGCGTGGTCAAGTATCACGGCTATCAGTCGGATATGAAGTGCTTTTATGCTATGGCGAGCTGCGTGGTGCTGCCGTCGTATCATGAGGGCATGTCCAACGTGTTGCTGGAGGCTGCCGCCTCCGGGCGGCCACTTATTACCAGCGATATCCCCGGCTGCCGCGAGGCGGTGGAGGACGGCGTCAGCGGATATCTGTGTCCAGCGAAGGGCGCGGACGCGCTGTATGAAGCGATGCGGCGATTCGTGGAGCTGCCGCAGGAGAGCCGAGCTGAGTTTGGTCGCCGCGGCCGGGAGCGAATGGAGCAACGGTTCAGCAAAACCGCCGTTGTGGCGGAAACCATCAAACACTTGGAGATTTGACATGCGCGATTTAGTCACCCTCATGCTCATAACGATTGCCCTGGCGTGGTGTGCGGATCATGTTTCGATCGGACCTGCAAAGTCCAATCGGCGGCAGCGATTGATTGTATGTACCCTGTTGATCATCGTTCTGCTGGCAGGCTTCGCAGGATTGCGGACGCATTGCAACGATACAGGCGCGTACCGTCATGGCTACGAGCTGATTACGGAAAGCTCGTGGGAAACAGCGGACAGGAGCATCGGCGCGAATCCGCTGTTCAACTGGGTGAACTATCAGCTGAGCATGCGCGGCGTGTCCACGCAGAATTTCCTGATGTTCTGGGCTTTCCTGACGGTCGCCTGCTACGTCATTTTCGTACATGCCTATTCGGCAAATTATCCGCTGACCGTTTTTCTGCTGTTTACCACCGGCTGCTATACGTTTGCCTTTGCGGGCATCAAGCAGGCGGCGGCAGTTGGCATTGCGGTCATTGCGACAATGTTTGCACTTAGAAAAAGGTGGCTGTTATTTCTGGTCGGCATCCTGATTGCGACGCTGATCCACCCTTATTCTCTGATGTATCTGCTGGTGCCGTTCATGGAATTCAAGCCGTGGACGAAAAAGACCTATTGGATGCTGGCAATTTTCCTTGCGGCAGGTTTCCTGCTGCGCCCGCTGATCGGCACAGTTGTCAATATTACGACGCTGCTGGGCGAGGAATACACCGTTTCCTCCTTCACGGGAGAGGGTGTCAACATTTTCCGCGTGCTCGTCTGTAATGTGCCGCTTGCGCTGTCGTTCCTTTATCGGAAAAAGCTGTTTACGAACAGCTCCAAGATGGAAAACCTCGCGGTGAATCTGACCATGCTGAACGGTGCCATTATGTTTGTCGGCCTGTTCGGAACGGCAAATTACTTTGCACGTCTGGCAAATTACTTTCTTATTTTCCAGTCGCTGTCACTTCCGTGGATGCTGAAAAAGATCGGCGGCAGGGATAGGAGGATGCTGACCATTCTGATGGTACTGGGCTTTGCTGCGTATTTCTACTATGCCAATGTGATCAATCAGCCGTTTGATCAGGATTTTGCGAGATTAAGCTTGGCGGAGTATTTCGATCTAGCAGGAGGCTGATTTGATATGGAACAGACACCAAGGGTAAGCATCGTCGTACCTGTTTACAATGTTGAACGATACCTTAGACAGTGCTTAGATAGCTTAGTCAATCAGACTTATCAGAATGTCGAAATTATCTGCGTCGATGATGGATCAACGGACGCGAGCAGCGAGATATTGACTGAATATGCTCTGAAAAACAGTAGAGTTCGCGTGATCCGTCAAAAAAACTCCGGACTCTCCGCAGCTCGCAATGTGGGCTTTTCATTTGCAACGGGCGAGTATGTCATGTATGTAGATAGCGATGACTGGATTGATGTACGCACTTGCGAAAAGGCGGTTTTTAAGGCGGAAGAGCATGCTGCTGACTTGGTGATGTGGCCCTATATCCGAGAATTTCCGGATCATAGTGCTCCAAAAGCCATTTTTTCAGAGGAAAAAACCTTTCATGCAGCGGAATGCCGAGAACTCCAACGTAGAATGATAGGCCTCTTGGGAACAGAACTTGCACATCCTGAAAATGCAGATGCTCTTTGTACGGTGTGGGGAAAGCTCTACCGTCGTGAGCTTATTGCGCAAAACGAGATTCATTTTACAGATTTGCAGCGTATTGGGACTTATGAGGATGGGCTATTTAATCTCCACTATCTCGCACATGTGAAAAATGCCACCTACATTCCTGACTATCTGAGTCATTACCGCAAAAATTCCGGAATGACCTCTAAGTATAGGAAAGAACTGGCAGCTCGGTGGAAAAACCTGTTTTCCGATATGCGCAGTTATATTGAGCTGGAAAAGTGCGGCGATGATTTTAACGCCGCACTCAATAACCGCATCAGCCTCAGTATTATCGGTCTGGGCTTAAATGCGCTGGCACTGCCAAACCGTGAAGCCTTGAAGGAAATCCGAGGCATCCTGTCGGAGAAGGAATATCGTGCGGCAATCAAAACACTGCACATGCGATATTTTCCTCCGCATTGGTGGGTGTTTTTTGCCTGCTGTAAGCTGAATTTTGCATCAGGGGTATTTCTGCTCTTGAAATGCATGGAAAGGATAAAAGGATGAGTGAGAATGTAGCACAGCAGCCGATCCGGGTGTTGAATATGTTTACCATCATGGACCGCGGCGGCGCTGAAACGATGGTGATGAACTATTATCGACATATTGACCGCACGAAGGTACAGTTTGATTTCCTCGTTCACCGGGAGCAGCGCGGAGCATATGATGACGAGATAGAAGCGTTGGGCGGCAGGATATACCATTTATGCCCAATCTATCCGCAAAATTTTGCGCGGTACAAGCGTGATCTGCGCGGCTTTTTTCAAGCACACCCGGAATACAAGATCATACATTCCCACATGTCTGAACTGGGGTATTTTGCATTCCGTGAAGCTGAACAGCAAGGCGTTCCTGTCCGGATATGTCACGCACACAGCGCGCCTCACGGCTTCGACATGAAGATGGTCATGCGGACATATTTCAAAAAACGCATGATGCCTTATCTGACGCACTTGTTTATGTGCGGCGAAGAGTCGGGAGAATGGCTCTACGGAGAGCGGAACAAAAGCCGGTTTGTTATGATGAACAATGCGATTGATACTGCTGCATATGCGTGGTCTCCGGCAAGATGCAAAAAAGTGCGACATGAACTTAATCTTGAAGGAGTGTACACACTTGGCCATGTCGGGAACTTTACTCAACCCAAAAATCATTCCTTTCTGCTTGAGATTTTTACCGCCTTGCTAAAAAGAGAACCGGACGCGGTTCTCCTTCTTGTCGGTGGTGGTGTGGGAATGTCCAAAATGCAGGAGAAGGTGCAGGAGCTTGGCATAGCAGAGCATGTTCGCTTCTTGGGAGTGCGCAGCGACGTTGCAGACTTGATGCAAGCGATGGATGTATTCGTGTTCCCGTCATTATACGAGGGCTTAGGAATTGCTTTAATTGAAGCGCAAGCTGCTGGATTACCCTGCGTTGTTTCAGATACAATTCCGCATGAAGCATACTTGACAGACCTTGTCGATTCTGAGAGCTTGTCCGCTCCGGCAGAAAAGTGGGCGGAGAAGATCCTTGCGAAGCGAGCCATCCCCCGCACTGATCGCCGAGCCGAAATCGCAGCGCACGACTTCGATATTACTACAGAAGCAGTAAAACTACAGGAGTTCTATTTGAAGGCTTATGAACAAAATTGCTGATCCCATCCTTACCATCTTCACCCCTGTCTACAATCGCGCGCATACGCTGCCGCGCACCTATGAAAGCCTTTGCCGCCAGAGCTGTAAGGATTTTATCTGGCTGATCGTGGATGACGGCTCTGTGGACAACACCGCAGAACTGGTGCGCGATTGGCAAAGCCGCGACAACGGGTTTACAATTCAATACATCTACAAGGAAAATGGGGGCATGCACACCGCCCACAACGTGGCCTACGCCAATATCCACACGGAGCTGAACACCTGCATCGATTCTGACGATATGTTGGCAGACGGCGCGGTGGAGAAGATCCTGCGCAAGTGGGACGAGGTCAAAGGGAAGGGCTACGCTGGCATTGTCGGCCTTGATGCGGATTTCGATGGAAAGATCATCGGCAAAGGCTTTTCTGACGGACTATCCGAGACCACCATTTCCGGCTACTACGCGGCGGGCGGGGCCGGTGACAAAAAGCTGATCTATCGGACAGATGTCATCAACGCCTATCCCGAGTATCCGGTGTTTGAGGGCGAAAAATACGTCAGCCTTGCCTATAAGTATCTTTTGATCGATCAGGATTACAAGCTCGCGGTGCTGGACGAGGTGCTATGCAATGTGGAGTACCAGCCGGACGGCTCCAGCAACAACATGCTTCGACAGTATCTGCGAAACCCCAAGGGCTTCGCCTTCTGGCGCACGGTGAAGCTGCAATACCCGGAGTCCTTTAAAAGACTGGCGATGGATTGCATCCACTACTGTTCCAGCAGCCAGATTGCGGGAAATCGGAACTATATCAAGGAATCCCCGCGCAAGCTGCTGACGGTGCTCTGCACCCCGGCGGGCTGGATGCTGACGGGGTATATCAGGAGAAAGACAAAAAAGTAATATAAACAGAGGAGGAAGAAATGGACAGCAGCAAAAAAATATCGGTCTGCCTTCCGTTTTACAACATTGAGCCGTATGTAAGGCGCTGCCTTGATTCCGTCCTCGGAAATACATATCAAAACTTAGAAGTCATCTGTGTAAATGATGGCAGCACGGACGGAACATCAAGTTTATTGCACGAATACGCAGAAAAAGACTCGCGTGTGATAGTGATTGACCAAAAAAACGGAGGTCTTGTTTCGGCGAGAAACGCTGCTATCTCTGCGGCAACGGGCGATTATATTTCGTTCGTAGACGGAGACGACTGGATCCATCGTCAGTTCTACGAGGTGCTGATGTCAATACAGGAAAAGTCGGATGCTGATGCTGTGATATGCAGCTATAAAAAAACCAGTGAGTATACGATTGATACTGAACTAAACATCGATGAAGTGACATATGCGTATGCGCAAGAAGGACAGATGCTAAAGGATGCGCACGCTTTGACACACGTCTGGGGGAGACTGTATAAAAGCATTCTCATTCCGGAAAGACGGGTGAGTTCGGATATTACAATGGGAGAGGACGTAGCGCTCAATTTGCTGTTTCTGTATGGGAAAAAGCAAACCAAAATTGCTGTGACATCAGAGCCATTGTATTACTATTTTCAGCGGGCGGAGTCGATGGTGCGAACCATCCCTCACGCTGAGAAGATAAAAGTTTCAAAATTTCTGGCAGAAAACTACTCCTTGTTTTCAATTAGCGAGCGGGGGACAAACGTTATATTGCACGAGATTTTGAGAACGCTTTTGGCATATCGATATCTGGAAATGTTTTCTCCTGAAAAGCAGAATATACAGAAGGTCTGCAAGGAACTGTATACGTTCTGCGCCGACAAATGGCATGGTGTTATGAGGGTAGAGGAACAGGTTCAATATCAGCTTTTATATCATATCCCGGCGCTTTATCGCCTTTATCGCATTATCAAGGATCCAACCATGCTGGACTGGGAGCGCGCCGAAAAGAAACGCCAACAAGGGAAAAGGACGGAATGAACTGCATGAAACCATCCATTCTCATCTTCTCCCAAGCGATGGAGCTTGGGGGCGTGGAGCGCAGCCTTCTGGGCTTGCTGGATTCCATCGACTACGACCGCTATGACGTTGACCTCTTTCTGATGCGGCACAGCGGCGAGCTGATGCCGTATCTGAACCCCAAGGTGAAGCTTCTGCCGGAAATTCCACAGTATGCCTCGCTGGCCGTGCCCATAGCGTCGCTCGTCAAGAGTGGACAACCGGGCGTGCTGCGCGGGCGGCTGAAAGGAAAGCTTGCGGCACGGCGCTTTGATAAGCAGCATCCCAGTGACAAACCGTCCGTCACCGCGCTGACATACAGCCACAAGTACACGCTGAACTCTATGCCGCTGATCTCCGGCAAGACCTACGATCTTGCCATCAGCTTTCTGACGCCGCATTATTTTGCACGGGAGCGGGTGAGGGCGAAGAAATACGCGGCGTGGATCCACACGGACTACACGGCGCTGACCTTCGACCGCTCGGCGGAGCTTGCCATGTGGGAGGGCTATGATGCCATCTGCGGTGTGTCCGAGCATACGTCCGAGAGCTTTCAGAGCGTCTTCCCGGAGCTGGCGCAGAAGGTCCGAACGGTGGAGAATATCCTGCCCCGGGAGCTGACGTGTAAGCAGGCGGCAATGCCTCAGACCGATATGCCTGCGGGTGACGGAATATCCCTGCTCTCCGTTGGTCGCTTCTGCGAGGCGAAAAACTTCGACAATGTGCCGGACATCTGCCGCCGTCTGGTGGCAGACGGCCTTGACGTGAAGTGGTATCTCATCGGCTATGGCGGCGATGAGCCGCTGATCCGCCAGAAGATCGACGAGGCCGGGATACAGGCGCGTGTCATCATCCTCGGCAAAAAGGACAGCCCTTATCCCTATATGCGCGTCTGCGACCTGTATGTGCAGCCCTCCCGCTACGAGGGTAAGGCCGTCACCGTGCGGGAGGCGCAGCTTCTTGGGAAGCCTGTCGTCATCACGGACTATGCTACCTCCGGCAGCCAGCTGGAGGACGGGGTGGACGGCGTGATCGTCCCCATGGATAATGCAGGCTGCGCTGCCGGAATTGCCGCGCTGCTGCGCGACCCCGCCCGGATGCAGCAGCTGTCGGAGAACTGCGCAAAGAGAGATTATACGAACAGCGCGGAGGTCGAGAAGATCTACGCGCTGATGGAGTGAATGATGGACATTACAAAGCGCGATTCAAAAATGCTCAAGGGTGTGGCGATCCTCTCCATGCTGATGCTGCATCTCTTTTGTCGGAGGGAAAACTTGCCATATACCCCGTTGCTGTGGATCGGCGGCACGCCGCTGATTTACTACTTTGCGCTGTTTGGCGATATTTGCGTAGCTGTTTACTGCTTTGTAAGCGGATACGCGCACTATATGCAATCATCCGAGGCTGAGATCAAGAAGCGCTGGAAACATCTCTTGCACTTTTTCTTACCTTTTTGGGTGATTGCGGTGGTGTTTTCGCTGATTGGCTTGCTTACCGGAAACGCGGAGATTCCCGGAAGCTTGACGAAATTTGCCTTGAACTGCCTGACCATACAGAATAGCTACAACGGCGCATGGTGGTATGCCAATACCTACATATTGCTGGTTGCCTTGCAGCCGCTTTCCCGGAAATTTGTGGAACGCTGTCCAGCGTGGCTGGTGATGCTGCTGACCTTTGGATTTTACACTGTTGGCTACGGTATCCGTTTCTGGGGCTGGGGCGCGTGCGACTCGATGGTACTGTCATGGATCATCACGCATATCGGGCTGCTGGGAGCGTCGTATTTCCCTTACATGATAGGGATGCTGTTTTGCAAAAAGCAGGTCATTTCTCTGCTGCGGCAGCAGACCGCTGCTATTGGGAGAAGAACCATGCAGATCATTACGCTAATTATCTTCGTGTGTATGATCGTTGCACACGGCATCGTGCCGCCGCTTTTTGTGGCATTTATCACAGCTACCGTAACAATCGTACTGCTCTGCATCTGCCCAATTCCAAAGTGGACAACTGATGTGCTGTGCTACTTCGGTGAGCACTCTACGAACATCTGGCTTGTCCATATGTTCTTCTACGGCAGCCTGTTTGGCGGACTTGCATTTCGCGCCAAGTATCCGATCCCTGTTTTCCTGCTTTTGCTGGCGCTGTCTCTTGCGGCGTCCTATGGAATCAAACGGCTTTGTAAGCCGATTTTGAAACTCGTGAGGTGAACCCATGATCCCCAAAATCATCCACTACTGCTGGTTTGGCCGCGGCGAAAAGCCAGAGCTTGCCAAGAAGTGCATCGCCAGCTGGAAGAAGTTCTGCCCAGATTTTGAGATCCGCGAGTGGAACGAGGACAACTGCGATTATCTTGCCATGCCCTTCATGGCGGAGGCCTACGCTGCGAAGAAGTATGCCTTCGTGTCCGACGTTATGCGTCTTGTTGTGCTGGAGCAGTACGGCGGCGTGTATTTCGACACCGACGTGGAGGTGCTGCGGAACATTTCGCCGCTGCTGGATGACGAGGGATTCATTGGATTTGAGAACGATCAGTATGTTGCCTCCGGTCTGACCATCGCCGCTGAGGCCCACCATCCGGTGATTCAGGCGATGATCGAGGAATATAAAAAGCTGCACTTTGCCGGTGCTGACGGCAGCGTCACGCCCGTAGGCTGCCCGCATCTCAATACGGACGTGATGGAGCGCTTCGGCCTTGTGCGCAATGGAAAAGAGCAGGTTGTATCGGGTATCCATGTCTATCCAGAGGATTACTTCAATCCCATGGACAGCGTAACGGGCAAGCTGACAAAAACGGAGAACACCTACTCGATCCACTGGTATTCCATGAGTTGGCTGCCGAAGCATATTCGGCTTAGAAGCCAGGTTGTCAGATTTTGTAAACGAACATTTGGGAGAGATATATTTATATGGAAAAAGTAGTGGTGAGCAAACAAGACACTATAAAGAGTAAAGCATTTCAACTGTTATGTGTGGTTGATGATATCTGCTCTCGAAATAATATAAGATACTTTATCTATGCCGGGACGCTGCTTGGAGCCATTAGACACAAGGGATTTATTCCATGGGATGATGACATTGATGTTGTCATGTTTCGTAGCGAATACAATCGTTTTATCGAAGCATGCAAGACGGATTTGAATACACAGAAGTACTTTTTACAAACAATCTTTTCAGACCCGCTAACAAGTAATCCTTGGGCGAAACTGCATGATATTAACACATCTTTTATTAGTGGAGTTCGACGCTCTGGGGCGGCAGAGGGCATCAATATTGATATTTTTCCTGTTGATAATGTTCCAGATAGCAAGATCATCCGCAATATTCGTGCGAAGCTAATTGACAAACTGAATTACATATATCAATATCGATTTCAGGCACACATGGCAAAATCAAGCAGAAAAATGCGATTATTTCAGTGGGCAATTAGCCTAATCCCTCCATGGAATGAGCAAAAATATAAGATACGCTATGACGGATATGTTCAAAAGTATAATAAACAGGAAACTTGCAACGTGGTTTACTTATCTAATAGAAAGTACAAGAAAAAAGTAGTTCCTCGGGAGTGGCTATCAGATAGTGTTAGAGTTTCTTTTGAGGACAGACTGTTTCCTGCGCCCAAAGAATGGGACAAGGTACTTATAAGTTTGTATGGGAAAAATTATATGCAGTTGCCACCACAAGAGGACAGAGTAACTGTACACGGTACTAAAATTATAGATGTTAATCGCAGTTGGAGGTCATATAAGGATGAACAACAGTATTCCTGAAAAGAAATATCATATCGGCTACACCACAGGTGTATTTGATTTATTTCACATAGGGCATTTGAATATTATCAAGCGGGCAAAAGAACGATGCGATATCCTTATTGTTGGTGTAAGTACCGATGAGGTAGTTGAAACATATAAACACAAAAAACCAATAATACCGTTTGAAGAACGAATTGCAATAGTTTCGGCAATCAAATATGTTGATAGGGCTGTTCCACAAATCTCCATGGATAAACGTGCTGCGTGGGAAGAATTGCGCTTTGATGCCCTGTTTCATGGTGACGACTGGAAGGGAAGTTCAATGTATGATAAGTACCATGAGGACTTTGATGGAACGGGTGTGGATATTGTATTCTTACCACATACAGCCGGTACATCTTCGACAATGCTAACGGCTGTCCTTCAAGAGGCTTTGAACCGATGAAAGGCTATCTTAACACGCAACGAAAAGCCGATTGCTTCGGCTGTGGTTCGTGTTTTCAGGCGTGCCCACAATGTGCGATTTCAATGGAAGCCGATGCGGAAGGGTTTGAATATCCAAAAGTTGATAACACACGCTGCATTAGTTGCAATCTATGCCATAAATCGTGTCCTACAGAATTCCCCGTCACGATGAGTATACCCGAGGCCGGAGCTGTTGGTTATAACGTTGAACCGATAGTAAGGTTGAAAAGTGCATCAGGAGGTGCCTTTAAAGCAATTATCGACACACTTGATGCCAGCACATTAGTATTTGGTGCCGAATGGACAACGAGAAGCACGGTTATACACTCGTGGGCATATGCCGAAGATGCCTATGAAAAATTTACAGGCTCAAAATATGTGCAAAGCCAGATGGGGAAAGCTTTTATTGAATGCGAGTCTTTTTTGGAAGAAGGAAAGGAAGTTCTGTTTTCTGGCACTCCTTGCCAAATTGCAGCGTTAAAAGCATATCTCCGTAAAAGTTACGCGCGTCTGACTTGCGTTGACATTGTATGCCATGGTGTACCATGTAGTAAGACTTTAGAGAAGTACATCTCCGACAAAGAAAGGCGTACAGGAGAAAAGATATCCTCAGTTCGTTTTCGCAGAAAACTTCAAGCAAAGCACAAGTGGAACTCTAAATGCGTGGAAACACAATATGTAACGGGAAAATCCACTGTGAATGATTCCGAGCAGGATTCCTATATGCGAGGTTTTTCATATGGGTTGTTTTTTAGACCCTCTTGCAGCGAGTGCCCTTTCTCATCGGTGAAGAGATGCTCTGATATCACAATCGGCGATGCTTGGGGGATAGAGCGATTGTACCCAGAGATGGATGTTAATCAAGGTGTGTCTCTGCTGTTAGCAAATAGCGTGCAAGGAGATATATTGCTAAATAGCGTGAGACGGAGCATGCATTTAAAAGATGTTCCTGTAGAGGGACTCGTTTCGGGGAATGCCCATCTCAGAGGACCCGCTAAAGGACATGCTAAACGAGGCCTCTTTTTTCAGATGCAAGAAGAGAGCGATTTTGATAAACTCTTGTATCACTGCATTCCCAAAGCATCGATAATAAGGCTGGTGGGGCACAAATTGAAGTGTGTGCTAAAGATAAGAAGAGAACGTTGACGGGTAGCGATTGTGTACGTGAGGGAATAATATGAACGAGTGTAAGATATCGGTTATCGTTCCGGTTTATTGCGCAGAGAAACATTTAGATCGTTGCATTAGATCAATCCTCAGTCAAACGGAGTCAGATATTGAGTTGTGGCTGATCGATGATGGTTCGCCGGATCAATGCGGAAATATATGTGATGCCTTCGCACAGAACGATGCGCGTGTTCACGTACTACACAAAGCTAATGCTGGTGTATCGGCCGCGCGGAATGATGGGATCAAGCGAGCATCGGGAAAGTATATTGCTTTTGTTGATGCTGATGATTATGTAGAACCTAATATGCTGTCATCGTTAGTAGAGCAGGCTGAGTGCGATGAATCTGAAATTGTAGTATGTGGGTATTCTATAGAGCATCTGTCAGAGAGAAAAACTGCAAATATTTGCTGTGATGCCGGTAGGTATAGTCAGACGGAGGTAAAACAGTTATTTCTAAAATTCTTTGGCAGGGATTACACCGGCCTTGCGTCAATGTGGAACAAGCTATATTTGCGGTCATTCTTGAATCTGCATGGCATTCAAGTCGATGAGAACCTACGGCGAGCAGAAGATTTTTGGTTTAATGTTAAAGCGCTTGAGTGTGCTACGCATATTTCGGTTATATCGGCACCGCTATATCACTATGTTCAGAATGAAGACAGTGTTATGCATAGTTATCGCAAAACACAGTTTGAGGATTGGACACAAAACAGAAAGCGCCTTTTGTCAATTGCGAATGAACGTAGGATACCCTTGCAGCCCTCTGATTTTTATTATAATTATGTTTATAACGCCGTTCTTCTTTCACGAGAAGTTTTGAGTCAGTCTGATCGAAAGGCGTTTTATGAAATCGTGGAGGATTCATTTCTCAGACAGGCCATTAAACAAACAACGGGCTTGCCGTTACATGTTAAGGCAATTGCATTCTGCATAGAAAGAAGATCCTTTTGCCTAGCGAAGCTTCTCTTGAGGATTTGGACAATTGTTAAATGATCATGGAAAGTAAAAACACAAAATATAACCTGCTGTTTGGAATACTCTCCCAAGCTGTGTCAATTATCCTGGGAGTCATTCTTCCGAGACTCTTTTTGGCAAACTATGGTTCTGAAATCAATGGTCTGCTGAGTTCGGTAACGCAAATATATGCATACATTGCGCTGGTTGAGGCTGGAATCGGGACAGCTTCTTTGCAGGCACTATATCGTACTGTAGGGAAACAGGACAGATGCGGTACAAACTCTATTCTTGCTGCAATCAACAATTATTATAAGCGGACAGGCGTAATATATCTTATCTGTATTTTTGCTTTTGCAACAGTCTATCCATTTCTGATCCATTCGGATATCCCTCACACAACGATTATTTTTGTGATTGTATTTAATGGTCTCGGGAGCGTTGTCAACTTCTTCTTTCAAGGGAAGTATAAACTGTTGCTTCAGGCGGAAGGAAAAAACTATATCATCACAAACCTGAATACTGTGATCCATGTTGCGACAAATGTTGCAAAAATACTTTTTGTTGCATCGGGATTCGATATTGTTGTTGTGCAGTTGTCTGCTTTTGCGGTTAACCTGCTGCAAATGGTATATATCGATTGGTATATTAAAAAGCAATATGCTTGGATTGATTTGACGGCAACCCCGGATTATGCATCGATTGCCCAGAGCAAAAATGTTCTGATCCACCAAATGAGCGGACTTGTCTTCAACAATACGGACACAATTATTCTAACGTTTGTGTGCGGCCTGAAGATGGTAAGTGTCTATTCAATGTATACGCTTTTATTTGGCATGGTGAGCACCTTCCTCAATACTGTGACAGATAGCGTTTCCTTTGTTTTCGGCCAGACCTACCACACAAATCGTAAACAATATGTACGCATTCTTGAAATATATGAGCTGTACTACATGTCTTTGGTAGCGGCTCTATACACTGTGGCGATTTTTTTTATTCTTCCGTTTCTCTCCTTATATACGAGAGGGATAACTGATATTGAGTACGTTAACGCCTATTTGCCGTATTTCTTCGTCAGCACATATTTGTTGTCTTGCGGAAGAAAAACTTCTAATTTGACAATAAATTTTGCGGAACACTTCAAATTGACGCAGAACAGATCTATTCTGGAAGCTGTTATCAACATTTTAGTGTCGTTGATTTGTGTGTTTCGGTTTGGCATCTACGGCGTTTTGCTTGGTACAATCGCCGCGCTGTTGTACCGCACCAACGATATGATTATCTATGCCAACAAAAAAATCCTGCACCGCAGCCCGTGGAAGACCTATCGTCGCTGGCTGGTCAATCTGGCACTGTTCATCGCGGTAACGGTGCTGTCAAAGCCGCTGTTTGCCCGCATTGCACTGGATACCTACCCCCGCATTATTCTGTGGGCGGCCATCACCAGCGTTGTTGTAATACCGCTGTTCTTTGTGGTGGCTTCGATGTTTGATAGAGAAACCTACCGTTATGCGAAAACGCTGGTTGTTCCGTATCTCAAACAAGCACGGGACAAACTCAAAAGACGATCCCAGACACATGATTAACATGCTTCACTACATCTACAGTCGTTCATTCATCAGCATTATCACCTTTATGGCGCTGGCGCTTGCCGCTTGGGGCGCGCTGCCTGCCCGCGTGGGGGCGAGGCGCTGGCGGTGGGGGAACCTTGTGCTGATGCTTCTGATGACCGCCGCCATCCTCTACGCAACCTTATTCAGCCGCGCCGAGGGCAGCACCGGCCTGATCCTCACACCATTTGCGACCTTCACCACCGCGCGGGTGCAGCCGGAGCTTTACCGCGAGATGCTGATGAACATCTTCCTTTTTTTCCCGCTGGGGCTGACGCTTTCGAATGCCCTGCCGCGAAGGTGGCACCGCTGGGGCAGGATCGCCCTCACGACGCTTGTCGGCTACATCCTCAGCGCGGGAATCGAGTACGCCCAGTACCGCTATGCGCTGGGGCTTGCGGAGACGGACGACGTGATCTGCAACACCTTGGGCGCGTTTCTCGGCGCTGCGTCGCTGCTTGCCGCTCGCGCCATCGAAAAACACAAAGAAAGGGCTTGGCACACGAACATGACCCTGACCGCCACGGAGAGACAATTCCTTCATATCGCCAAGGCTGCCGTTTCCGGTGGGGAGCTCCCCGCTGAAAACGTGGACTGGCCTGCCGTTTTCGCGCTGGCGGGACAGCAGAAGCTGTTGCCCATCGTCTTCGAGGCCGTGCGCAAATCACCTGCCGCCGCGGAAAACGCGGCGCTGTTCGCCGCCGTCAAGCAGCAGGTCATCGCGCAGGTGCTGCACCAGACCGTGCGCGCATCGGAGTTTGCAGCCCTCTACCAAACACTCCGCGCGGCGGGACTGCACCCGGTCGTGGTCAAAGGCCAGCTTTGCAGTCGTCTCTACCCATTGAAGGATCACCGCATCAGCGCGGACGACGACATTCTGATTCCGGACGGCGAATTTTTCGCCTGCCATGAGCAGCTTCTGGCAAACGGCCTGACCACCGACACGCCCGCTGACGAACTGACCACGGCGGACGAAGTGCCCTACACGAAAGGTGGCAGCCCGCTCTACATCGAACTGCACCAGCATCTGTTCGACTCCTCCGAGGACGCGCACGATGAGCTGAACCGCTTCTTTGCAGACCTCAAGCCCGCCGAGATCAACGGCCTTCTCGCCATGCCGCCCCACGAGCACCTGCTGTACCTGATCCTGCACGCCTACAAGCACTTCGTCCGCAGCGGCATCGGGGTGCGGCAGTTCTGCGACATCGGCCTGTGGGCGCGGGCGTATCACGCGGAAATTGACTGGCAGCGTCTGCATGACCAATGCGCCAGCGTTCATGCGGCGACGTTTGCCGCGGCAGCGTTCTGCATTGCCAGAGACTATCTCGGCATTGACTTCGACCTGCCCACGCCTTGGGATGCTTCCATCGACGTAGAGCCGCTGCTGCACGACACCCTCTGCGGCGGTGTGTACGGCTCCAATGACCTAACGCGCCTCCATTCCTCCACCGTCACGCTGAACGCCGTGAAGGCCAGCCGGACGGGGGAGAAGAGCAGCGTCCTGCGGACGGTGTTCCCCAAGCGCGAGTATCTGGAGCGGCGCTACCCGTACCTCAAAAAGCACCCGTACCTGCTGCCGGTCGCGTGGGTGCAGCGCATTGCACACTACGCAGGCGAGAAGAAGACCGGCGCAGACAGCAGCGCCTCCGGCTCCATCAAGCTGGCCCGTGAGCGCATTGAGCTGATGAAGCGGTATGGGGTGATGGAGTAAATTTGGGCAAAAAAGAAAACGGGCGGAAGGGAGTTGCTCCCTTCCGCCCGCGGCTTATCGCTCCATGCCCACGGCCCTCTGCTTCTTCGCCTGCTGCACGGCCTTTTCGGCGCTGCGGCGGCGGTTGAAGAGCAGCAGATCCCGCGTGTTCTCATAAAGATCGCCCTTGCCGGACTCAAACACGGCGACCATGTATTTCTTCGTCTTATACTTGGCATAAATCTCTTTCAGCCCCTCCCGCAGGACGGGGTCAATTTTTTCTGCATTCGTCA
>ERZ773187.402-NODE-402-length-42603-cov-25.970339_pt1 | contig 42603 bp, 31 predicted proteins | sample MGYA00511242_ERZ773187 | MGnify/ENA primary metagenome ERZ773187 (study PRJEB29015, sample SAMEA2737744) | human gut metagenome | biome: human gut; feature: human-associated habitat; material: faeces | place: China | collected 2012 ...
ACTTGCATGTGTTAAGCCTGTAGCTAGCGTTCATCCTGAGCCAGGATCAAACTCTCCATTGTAAAATATCATTTTTACTTCTTATTCCATTACTGGAATAGTCGGTGTTTGTTGTCTGTACTTAGGACGAATATCCTTTTTCGTTTATTGAAGCTTAGTAAACCTGATGTCAATTTCTTGACGGTTCGTTTCTTTTACCCAGTCAACTTGCTTATTTCTAAGAAGTTAACCGCTTCTTGTACTACTTGTCTGTTTATGTAAAATCTTTCAAAGAACTCTTTCTTTATCGCTTTGAGGAATGCTTGATTTCTCAAAAGCGAGTGCAAAAGTACTAACTATTTTCCATTCCACCAAATATTTCAAGAAAAAAGTTTCAAAAACAGCAAGATTTTAACATTTGATTACATATTGAAAGCTAATTAATACAAGTTCACTTTATAATATACATACGCACTCCCGTCTGTGCGCGCTGGTATGCATACACAGGCATAAACATAATATAATTGGAAATTTGAAAAGCGAAACGAGAAAAGCCCGTCACCCTTCACCCTATCAATATAAATATCTGGCATACAGACAGTTATAGACAAAACAACTAAAAACCACCCTTCACCACCCTTCACCACCCATCACCTCAATCTAAAAATCGCATTTACCCTAAAAACCTACTATGAAGGCTAAAACTGGTCGTCTATTAAGACCAAGAGTGGTCGTCTATTAAGGCAAGCTTTGGTCTTAATAGACGACAGGATGGACACATAAGAGGAGGCTAAATCAGAAATCCAAACGTCTTTATTTTTTTACTTTTACATATTTCAAATGAAACGAAAAACCCGTCAATTAAAGCTGCAATTACTCAGCACCCATATTGTCATGAGTTGTTACGTTAATACTGTGAGTCAAAGTGTATTATTAATAAAGTTTAAAGTGGTCAACTATATTTTTATAGTTTCTATCAGAATAATGCAATAGGCTTCAACTGCTTACGAAGCCGCTTTCATTGCTCTACGAAATAGGCTTCATTGACTATCGAAGCCGCTTTCATTTTTCAAGGCTTTTCTATTCAAAGTTTTCAATAGGGGTAGTTACTTAAAACCAAAAAGGGGCTAAAAACGGCAAAAAGATGAAGGGTAATGAAGGGTTAAATCGAATTTCCATTTTAAATTTTCTTCGCTATAAAGATTTTTCAAAAAGAAATCTACCACATCTATTTTCAAACAAAACATCTAAATATACTTTTACACAAAAACTACTACATACATTTCCTATAAAACCACTACAAACACTTCCTATAAAAAGGAAATGAGCGAACAGAATGCCAAGCAGATATTCCTGTTTCGCTAAGTTTGCAAAGTGCCTAAGGAAGGGCACCTTTGTGCTCGGACAAGAGCACTTTTGTGCCCCCCGAAAAGCGCAATGGTGCACAAGTCAGACACCACCCGAAACCCCGAAGCCCAGATTTCTATCTTTCAGAGATACGAGTCGCAAACAAGTCATTTGGACTTTACTAATTATGCGAAATATTAATGCGGAGCCGTTTATAAAAATCAGGAAGTGAAAGCAACTCTCCTTCAATCTATATTTGCGAAGCGTATGATCTTTAACACGCTATTGGCTTCATGCTCATCAAAAACTTCTTACACGATTATAACATCCATAAAGTCGTAAGGCATAATCGTATTTCTCCCCATCATCCCATACAGGATAAGCCTCAATGGTTCCCGATTCAAGATCCAGGAGGAACACCTCGTCATCATAACCTTGCGAACAAGTCCAATAGGTAAGCTCTGGAGAAAGACCGAATTTCTTGAGATTCTTTATAGCAATGGCGCTATCAAACTCCTCCCACTCCTCCATCCGATCATTAAAGCTGAGTTCTTCCCCATGCAGGACCTTAGTTTCTCCTAATCGGGATATAATCAATTTCCAGTCAGTCAAAGAAGGAATACTCCAATGCAAATACCTATTGCCATGTTTCTGATCATACGCTTCAGCAATATCAATGATTTCCTGCAGGCTATAACTTTGAAAACTGTCGATATCAAAGACTGGCAAAAACCGGATTTGTTCATTAGTTTCATCAAAGATGACACCCAGAACCCGATCTTTATGGGATACGACATCACAAATCTGCCCATCCTTCATTAAATATTTTCCTATATGAGTCATCATATTCAAATACATTTAATCAATAGTTGTCATTTCCTTCTTTAGGATTTATGATCATATAGAGGCAGAAGTAACCCCATTTCTATCAGAGAAACAGTAGCTTAAAAATTATTTCCCTTGCGAGGAAATCTTGCTTTTCCATAAGGTTTCAAGTTCCTGCTTTTTGGGACCTAAATAAGTCTTAGCATAACTAAGAATATAATATTCCGCAGCTTCCTCATCCACGTCGTCTTCAAAATCGCAGGTGATAGAAAACCCCGTCTTGGCAATAGCAGGCTCAAATCCGACACTATACCTTATTCTCTTTTCATTGGCATTTAATTCCTTACAGAACTCACGGGCCATATCAGCATGCAAATCATTAATGAGGACAGCAGCCAGAAGCGAAATGGAAAACTTACCATCTCGATGAGAAAATACCCTGACAACACCTTCCGGTAAAGCCAGATAAACTTCACCTGTACCATCCTCTTTGCATCCCCTTGTATAACATGCTAATTTTTCTTCCTCCGCCAATAATTTGGCGAGCAATACGAAGGAACGCCGGTTTCTTATCTCACGCTTGTAAGAACTCTTCTGAAAGTTGCTGAATATCCAGGAACAACCAAAGAAAAACGCACACCCTATTATTAAAAGCCAAAAATCAGTAGAAAACATAATATTTTTTGTTTCATAATCATTAATTAATAATATACTTGTGTTTAATACTCTGATTTTTCAAGTGCTACATTGACTAAAAACAATTTGGTAAAATTTGAATGAAAATAATTACAAAGAAGAATACATGATATTATTTATTCTTGCTTTTTTACTTCAAAATGTTTCGTCAATCTTTAGAAATTTTAAATCCCAACGTCAAAATAAGTTTGATTGTTTCAATTGACGTATTACGGTCGTATTCCTTTTCTTCCTCGTTCAAATCCTCATATGGGACAAGACAAGGATGTTTCTTTTCCGCATCATTGCGCTCTTCACCATACGTCCAGCCATCCTTCATCCGTCCAGATGCCCATACCTCATGCACATTCTTGGCAATATCTTCTGCCAAAGCTTGCAATTCCATGGGTAAACCAACATTTTTCGTGTCGATAGGATGTGGGGTGTAATTGTTCTTATTCATAGTTCACATTTTCTATTGATTACTATATGAAAGAGGAGAGATAACATGAAATCTATCGTTCAAACGCAAAGTATTTTTAATCCAAAGCATCCAGCAAGATAAACGATGCCCAATATTTTGCATCTTTATATCCTTTAGCCCGTACATCCTGTTGCGCTTTTTTCAACGCCTCTCGTTTGCTCACACCAGACATGAGATACCTGTAGAAGCAAATCATAAGCTCGGCAGTGGAAGTATCATAAACATTCTTCAGACTCATCAATAGGGTATGGACACCTGCATTTTTAAAACCACGCTGTAAGCCGAAGACACCATCTGTACCCAACTTACCTAATCCTGTTTCACAAGCCGAAAGAGCCACAAGATCACACTCCCTTAGGTTCATCTTTGCCACTTCTGCAGCTGTAACGATACCCGTATCATCTAAATTGGCACCAGCAAAAGCAAGGATACTGTTCGACATTGCTTCCTGGTCAGTAACACCCTTTTGAACCCTATATGCACCATGAGTGGCAATATGAAGGATGTTCAGTTTCTTATCAGTCAACCCACAAAAAGCTTGTTTGCTTGCTTTTAGATCAGAAAATTCCACAACTTTTTGAATATTTCCATTCTTAAGTATTTTTTGTATCTCATCAATCTCACGTTTAGTATTATCCAAATTGCCGAACGTGCCTACATCGCCATTACCACGCAGCTTCGCCAAATCACGCTTTACAGAGGAATTAATTGCATCTTCGTTGTAATTGATATCGCCAAATAGAACAGCATTACCTGCCTGTACTTGCTGATGATGATAGCAAAGTTCTTTAGTCGTGGAGAGGCGATAGATCTCCATCTGTTCGCCAAGTGGTTTTCCGTCGTATGCCAAATATTCTATACCTATATTATTAAAAATGTCATCGGCTGAGAAAAATATTCGTTTCTTTCCGGACAAATATTTTCTAATTTTACCCCATACGAGATTATCTGAGGAGTCATAAATATGATCATCGTCAAGCATTTCCTTTGCCTCTGCCAAAGTACATATAGGAATCGCTACAGGAGTTTTACTATCTTTTGTCAGAATAATCGCCTCCATAAAGTTCTCGGTATCCAATACGCCTGTCTTAATGGCAGCAAACTCGATGGCTATATCGGTAGTAGCCAACAGCTTTTGCACATCTTTCCAGTTATATGAGATATAATTAGTGAAATCTGCGAACTCCGCACATTGCTTATAGAGCTGCAGTTGGAGTGTTTGATTCTTTTGGGACAATGTTAGTATTTTCTGCAAGTCGGCGTCGCTCTTGGCATTCTGGCGCAAATTGGAGATTTGGTTTGAGATGGACTTCGTTTGCTCGTAAAGTTCCTTCAACTTTTTGTCGCCATGTTGGGTAAGTACCTTTTCAAATTCGATGGACGAGTTCAAGAGAATACCTTTAGAAAGAAGTGCAGCATCATAAGCAATGGCAGATAACTCTGAGAAGAGTGAGGAATTATCCTGCGGAATCATGGTCAACAATTCCAAGAGTTCTTGGATATTATTGGTTTCTTCTTGCCAGGTCTGCATTCTCTCGCTTTCGCTTTGCAAACGGAACTCCTCACGAACGGCATCTCTGATAGCTTCCAGATATTGCTTATAGTAAGTGATTGCATTAGGGAAATCTTCCTTCATTGCATAGCAGCCTGCGATGGTGGCAAGTGAACGGGCATAAGTCAGCTTACCCAAATACTGGAGGGTCATCTGGAGGTTGTTCTTCTCGTCCTTAATGATGTTGTCCAACTTCTGGATTCTTTCCTTCTGCATGGCTTCATCCTTGTAATCCACCTCCTCTGATTTTCCTGCATATACATAACAGAGTTTCAGAGAGGATGCTGCCTCCGTGTAGTCTTGCGCCATGCCTTTCTCGTCGAATAGTTGCATGGCTTGCTTATGATGGACAATAGAAACATCATAGTCCTTGTTGAATTTCTCGGCTTTGGCAAGTCGAAGAATAGCTTTTGGATAATCCTCGCTGTTTTTATCATACCGTTCATAATAAGCAATTTGCTGGTTATAAGCCTCACAAGCCTTAGCATATTCCTTCATGGCAGAATACGCATTGCCGATACCTTTTTGGCAATCGGCAATCTTCTTTAAAGATGCATTCTTTGACGATGTATCTCCATTTGCAGAAGACTGATAAAACTCGATGACCACATTAAAATTATCGATAGCTTGCTGGTATTGCTTTCCAATATGACAATACAAGGCTGCCATGTAGAGTTGGTTGGCATAAGTTGCGTTCTTTCCTTGTGTTTTCTTGACGAGGTTAGCGGAAAGCGTTTCGTATTCACCTGCACTAACCCAGTCCTTGGTATTTGCCAAGAACTTGGCGTAAGCTTCGTATACTTCCGCCTTCACCTTATCATCCATGTTCATAGACAGCACTTGCATAAAACATTCCTTAGCCTTGGCTGTGTTGCCCTTAGAGGCATAATAGTTGGCTCTGCCCAACATGCACTTCGGCTCATTACAATCCTTAGTAAGTTCATGCTGGTTATGCTCTTCCGTCAACACCATGATACGTTGAAGATTGTTACTATCATTCCGGTCGCTATAAATCATGGCAAGCCATTGCAGGAGATTTTCATACATCTCAGTGAATTTCTCCACATGAAGCAATGCCTTCTCCCAATATGTGACAGCCCCATCTATATTATCGCTCAGATAATAAAAGCGTCCCAAGTTGAGCGCATAAAGCCCATAGTTCTTATGCGGTCTGCCTTGCTTTTCCTTTAGTTTATCACAAAGCGTCATCGCCTGCTCTTGGTATTTCACTGCATTGGCATAATCTTTTTCCAATGCAAAGCTGAGAGCATAATTGTTGAGCGAAGTGATATAGTCTTCATTTACTTCACCGAACAATTTCTTGCGCATATCCAAGGCCTGCTTGGTATATCCGCGTCCTTCAACTATCTTTCCTTCGTTCACACATTGCTTACCCTTGTCATGGAGGGCTTGCGCCTCGGATGGTGATTGGGCGTAAGCAGAGATGAAGAAAGAGAGAGAAAGGATTAATAAAGCTATTTTATACATACCTAATTATAATTTTATCTTATCATTAAAAACTATAATAAAAGCGAAACGTCAGTTTATTCCGTCTAACAGTATAAAGCCAGCCCAGAAGAATGGAGAATGCCACATCCTAGAGTTTCTTATTTTTCGTTTTGCAGCCTCTAAAGATTGATATTTCGTCATTCCCTTCTTAATCCAATTTAAATAAAACTCCGTCATCAGATTATAGGTTGCCTCGTCATTAACCTGCCACAGCGACATAATAATAGCTTCTGCACCTGCTTTTTTAAAACCTCGTTGCAGACCGTACACGCCTTCACTTGTAATTTCTCCCAATCCAGTTTGACAGGCAGATAAAGCTACAAGTTTTGCACCTCTCAAATCTAATACAGAGACTTCACTTGCAGTAAGAATTCCATCTTCTTCTGATTCATTTTTTTGTTTCAGGAGCGGATTTGCAAACAACAACCCCGCACGACTTAAGACTAAATCTTCTTCCTGTGACTTTGTCCCAGCAATACTATCGGAAGTCTCTTCTTCATAAAAACCATGTGTCCCTATATGGATAATGGAAAGTTTTCTTCCGGACAAAGCCTTGAAAGATTTCTCTGTACCCCTTTCCCCTAAATACAAATCACTATTAACATGACAAGACGAAAGAATTTTATGAATACTTTTAGCTTCTTTCAAAGTATATGGCAGATAAACCAATGCACCACGATTCTTTGAATGCTTCAAGGATGCATTATTTACACCTGGAGCATTATACTCTATTCCTCCATAGATTGCTCCATTTGTTATCCGTACATTTTTATTGCGTGCTATTATTTCACGAGAAGAAGAAAGTCTTCTCATACTCCATTTGTCAAACATAAATTTAGTAGAATCATTTGAACATGGAAGATTTTCAATTGCCAAGTTGTAAAGAAGGCCTGACGATACAAAATATATAATCTTTGCGCCTTCTATATATAGATTTAATTTATCCCACAACATTTTTGTCAATGCCGGAGTAGAATAAATTTCATTTTGTGCCATTACTTCCCTTAGCTCCCGCTCTGAAAATAATTTTACTTGCCTTATATTTTTTAAATTTGGAAGGAGCACATAGGCCACATAATAAGTTTCATTGTCCCAATAGAAAGAGTGGAATTCAACTACCACTTCGTCAGAAGTCATAGACTGTACAATCTCATTATTGGTAACTTCCAAATTTTCCGTATAATCTTTAAATTCCTTTGATTTTTCCAGCAACAATTTCTCTGCCTCACCAAGTTTATTCTTAAGACTTTTTATTTCGGCTTGATTATCAGGCTGTTCTGAAATCATTTTATTATACTTGGATGCAATTTCAATATATCTCTGATATATTCTGAGGGCTTCCCCATTCTTGCTTTCCTGAATGATTTTCTTTAATTCCATTTCTGTATTTAATAAGATGCCTTTTCCAAAAAGGACAGCATCGAATGCCTGATTTATTATTTCAGGATATTCCGTTTCCCATGCAATTCTTGGCAATATATCCAAGAACCAAGCTTTTGCATCATCCCATGCTTTCTTCCTTTTCTCCCCAGGCTCAGTCTTGAACTTTTCCAAAACTTTTTCCTTTATCTGATTCTGTATTTCATTTGTCTGACTGGCAGCCTCTTCCAGCCTGTTCAGGCCAATCAAACTGCGACTCCTTAATATTTCATAATATTCTTTGTCATAATTATCCAGAAAGAATTTGTGTCTAGAACAAAGTCGATTGCTTAATTCCAAGGCTTTAGGATAGTTCTGCTGCTGAAGATTATATTGTGTCTGCTTCATTAAAATTTTCGTTGCATCATCATAACTATCTAAACTATTTCCAGGATTAATCCTATCCGAAGACCTACCCTCTACATTAACTGCAAGCTGTTCATACAAAGCATTTATCTTGCCTGTATTTTTCTCTTTATCATAGAAATCCAGTAACAGTGATGCCAAATTCATGGTGTGATCATCTTTCTCCCCGAAGACATCCACCGCCATATCATATAGTTTTTCAAGATGGCTTATCCTTTTTTCTCCCCAAGCGCATAGATTGAGCGGCATTAGATACATCATGTAATTTATATAATAATCGCTATATTTCCCATAACGTTTTAAACATTCATTTTCAACCTGTTTCTCAAATTTAGAAAATAATGAAAGTCCTGGTGTTTTTATTTGCGACATCGCCATTCTGCAAAGAGCAGGTATTTTAAAACAACCAAATTCCTTTGAATTGATGTCTGTATAGTGCAATATTAATGAATCGAGCAAAAAACATCGCTCATATTTTTTTAAAGCCAAGGCACATATCGACGCATCCGACAAAAGAGTAAAATTTCTATTGCCATTACTTTTCAATCGCCTTGCTATCATATCATAAGCTTTTTCATATTGCCCCGCCAACAATTGCTCCAGATATTCAGAATCTGCCGTTACACTATAATTCCGAGCTTGCCTCTTAACATTATTATTTTTAACAAGATTCCCTTGTCTTATAACTATTCCATTTACCTTTTCATAAGGTATGTTTATATAATAAAACCCATTAGCAAAACAGTCAAGTTCATAAGGCTGAAAAACCACGGAAATGCCATTGGCTAAATATGCTATATGGTGTGATTTCATCAAATCGTCTGTCCCGGAAGTTATCGTGCATTCCTCTTTGTCTATCTCATGAAAACTATTTATTGTTTCCATCAAAGATAGATTCAACTTTGGTAAATATTCCTCTTCCGATAGATGAAGACTGTTTTTCTTATTGTAAACCTTACATATTCCATCAACTATTTTCTTTTTCAACATTTCCCTCTGACCGGGAATACAGACATCTTCAAACTCTATTACATCGCCTGTTTCCTTATCAAAACTAATCAGGTCTTTGTAAGGTAAGTCGTGAAACCATTGTTCCTTGTCATTGCTGTATATATAATATGTTACGACCTGGTCGGATTCAAATTGCTTACTGAAAACAAAACTGTATGACGGAAAGACATTCGCTCTCTGTTCTTTGCCATTTACCACATAATAAAACATTTTGCCATAATAATCAATAATGTTAGGCATTGTCGATCCGTCATTGGCATCTATCTTAAAAAAAGGACTAATAGTACCGGACACTTTTGAATATAACTTGTCGTAAATATATTTGGAAAACCAATTTCTTATATTGACTTCATATTTTTTATTCCCCATAGGATAATCAACAAAAAAATACAAACTACCGTTTTCCCCTTTTGCCTTAAATAGCTTCTCTACATTCCTGTAATTTCCCTTTAGAACGTCATTAACAGAATGGATGTTTGAAAAAGGTATTTTGTAGGAAATCGGCCCTGCTTCTATCCAAAAACCATCTTTGTCTATATTTTCATAATTTAACTCTAAGGACTCATTTATCGGCTGACATTTGCCATTTGTACAGACAAGGTACTCGTTATTTCCAAACACATATTCTTTATAAGAGTTACCCAAATAAACCAACTCTCCTATGGTAGGATAAGGCCCAAATTTATCTGATGATTCCAGATTGTACAAATAGGAGTCGTTTGAATACCCCTGTGCAGAACTCTGTATAATTTGCACAAATTTATCAGTATTCTGAATTCGGCATATCTGTACTGAATCTAGTTCAAGACATTTTTCAAAAGAATCTCCGTAGAATCTGAAACAACATTGTTGCCCGCTGTTGTTTTTAAAGGTAAAGACATTGTCTGAAATTTCCTCATACATTCTTAAATCTCCAAATTTTTTTTCAATCTCACCACCACTTTTGTAATTTAAGAAGTCTAACATTGGTAAAACTTCTTTGTCCACATCTTTAATTTGATTAGCAAAGACATATGCTAAAACATTTTCTCCTAGTCTATAAAGAGAATATGAAGCAATCCCCATTGCCTGACATTGAAATTCGTCAAGACTCTTGTTAAAATAACTCCCAACAAGTTTTTTGACTAAGAGATAACTCAGTTTATAATCATTAAAAAAAAGTGCGATGCGGTTTGCATTGAGCATCACTACATATGAGTACGCCTTTGAATCTTTTCCACAACCAGCTTCAACCAACTTCGATAATGAATCCTGGCATTCTAATGTACTGTCCTTTATTCTCATATGCGCATAGGCAGAACATAAATGGTTTAACAGATTAGCATACTGAGAACTTTTCGTCCATTTCTTCTTCTGATAATACTTCAATGCAATTTTGTAATAACCAATAGCACGAGCCGTGTCTTGCAACTCTTCGCATCTCATAGCCTGATCTATTATGCTATCACTACAAACTGTGAAATTTCTATTAATCGGTTCTAATTGGCAGAAAACAGAAATATGCATCATACTGTCAACATCGGCTTTTCCTGCTTTCACAAAGCAAGACGTAAGATAATCTATGGTATGTCTTAATCTTATACTCTTTGAAAGACTATCATCCGCTTTATCCAAGGTATAGCTCCTTTCAAAATGAACAATTGCAGAATCAAAGGCTGCACAATTGTAATAATATACTCCTTTATCAAATTCTGAATTAGACTCCTTTGACTGGGCATATGTATTTATACAACAACAAGCCAGCAAAACTACATACAATTCCTTACAAAAGAAAAATAACAATATTTTCCGAAAAGCTTTTAACATACAATTTTTTGATTTTATGTACGACAAAGAACTATTTAAACAATTTTCCTTTACAAAAACGTATTACATTAAATATTTCTGTAGGTTGTAAGATATAAGAGAGAATGAGGACAATATGAGAGTTGATTGACTAATATAGCTACCAAAAGAGTAGACTGACATATTATATTCAGACAATTTTAGCTTCACCTTCAGATCCCATTTTGATATACCGGACCAAGTACATTACTATACTTCATCAATCCCAACAGTATCATTCGATAACTACAGACACGAGCATCAGTTACTGAGCACCACAAAACTTACATCATTATTTCCACAATTGATAACTTCCACTTCCAACGTAGAGACGACATCTTGTGGTAATTTGATGATTCTTGTGCGGGCAGCTCTACCTCTCTTTACATCTTCTGTATCATTATACCACTTCTTCGCTCTCTTATCATAAATGCGAAGAGTAAGTTTGCCTCCTGGTTCAGAAATAACAGACAATTCTTCCAAACCTCTAGAAGGGAAAGAAAACTTTAAACTGCTTTTCTTTGCTACAACCAAAGTTTTCGTAAACAAGCCATTTGTTCCAGTTCCTCGTACCGCACGATTGTCAGAATACTTTTGCGCAAACTTACGAACATCACGACCAGCAATAAGTTCATCAACAAATTCTTCATCCCAGACAAAATATCCATTTAAAGATTTCGTTTTGGTAGATGTAACTCTGAGAGAACTGAAATCACCAGCCTTACAAGCTTTGAATGCAGCATTGGCACTTTTAAGACTTGATGTATTTCCTGCAGAAATTGCAGTACGAAGTGCCCAACAAGCATCGTATAGCTTTTGACTTTGCGCACTTAACTTTTGTTGTGCATTTGCTGAGATAGCCCATAATGCAACGAAGAAAACAACTAATAACTTTTTCATACTTATTATTTTTTGAAAATGATTCTTAATCCTATATTAGGTGATTTTTGATTCTTATCAGAAACTTCTCTATGATAAACAGTCAATTCATAAGGTTCACTCATATAGTTACCACCACGTATAATACTGTTGTTTTTATTATAGATAACATCAGAAATCGTGACTTTTTGAGTTGCCATATCCTTGTATAAGCGATGGATAGAGTCTGTCCACAAACACCATTCACTTACATTTCCACTCATGTCAAACAAATTGCAAGAATTGCAATGCATTCCACTATTGGTTGCATCACAAATATAGGGCTTGACAGATGAATTTTCTTTGTACCAAGCTACCTCTTTGATGTTGTTGCTCCCAGCATAGATTGTACCTTCAGGCATATTCCCACCACGTGCAGCATACTCCCACTCAGATTCCGTTGGTACACAAAAACGAATTCCCGTTAGATTATAAAGAGAATCGCAAAAAGCTTGGCATTCGGAAAGCGATATATTGGTCTTTGGAAGCAATGCATCTTTTTCATCAAAATCTTCTTCCATGATTTTACACCATTGAAATGTCGTCACTTCATACCTTCCCATATAGAATGATGTTACCGTTTGCTTGATAGGTGGAGTTTCCAAATCTTCTTCAACATCTTCACTATAAGTTCCATTAGACAGTAAAGAAGGTCCCATCATAAAACTTCCCCCTTCAACAAATTCCATCTTTTCCAATATGTCTTGGACTGCATGTAACTTTTCTATTGAAATATTAGGATTGAAGTTTGGGTTGAAATTCTTGTACTTCATATCCAACGAGTCGATTAAAGCAACTCGTGAATGTTCCAATTGGGCTTTTTGATAATGGAACCAACCACTCATGCCAACAAATGAAATTATAAATAGGAACAAAATTACAGCAAAACAAATCTTTTTATAGATAAAGTCAGGCTTGCTTTTTAAATGTTTTCTAACCTTAGGCACTACATCTTTAAAAAGTGCATCAGGGCTTTCACTATAGAATACAGCTTCGTATGCCTTTATCCCTGCCATATCAGATGGAAGGTCTATAGCTGCAAAATTAAAATCCTGAGAACGCTCGGGAACGACAGGAATAATATGTAAATCATGTCTCCTCAAAGCACGACCAATCTCTATGCGCACATAATCAATATTGGCATCTGGTCCCAGCTCATTGATTCGCCTAGCGAAAGCATCTTGCGACAGACTTGTTAGCTCATTATAAAATGCAATAGATTCTTTGCTTTTGTCTTCATTATTATAACAGAGAGAGTTTTTGCCAATAACAAGCAAAAAGTCCTTTACATGATCTATTCGTTCAATAAGTTGAACATTAAATTTTCCTGTAAGGTTTTCTCTATCAAAGCTTATTCTACCTTTATAATAAGGTTCCAACAAGTCTTTCAAATGCTCGGCTTTGTCACCAGCATCCTTTCTCCTATAACTGATAAATATGTCGTACTTATTACTCATTTTTCTCTTTCAATAATTCTTTCAGACGGTGATTAGGTATGTCTATGTTGATGGATTTCTTAGATATGCTACCGATATAGGTATAACGAACCCCCAAACCCGCCTCTGCAAAAAGTTGCCACTGGTATTGGGTCGCCATGTCTGTATTGGCATAATTCTCGATGCCTTCCAAAGCCTTTTTACTTTGAAAGCCTGCCAGATTATATTGGTTTTCATCAACTTCGATAACTGTAACTATAAAGCCATCTTGCTTTTGCATATTTATGATGGTCATTCCAGCCATAAGTGTCACGGGTAATTGAGGCTTAGTCGCTTCCAATATCATATTGACCTTAACATCCAAAGACACGCCAGACTCCACACACTCTCTTAGCTCCGCAGGGGTAAATATGACTTCTCTGGAATCCCCTGTATTCTCGCTGACCATGGATACATGAAAATTCAAACCTAGTTCCGCAATTGTCTGAAATAGTTTTTTTGTATCATCCGAACCCGCCAACATCATCTTTACACGATTTCTGAGTTGTTCTTCGGACATTTTCATTTTGGACAGCGAATTATCTATGTCATTGATTTGAAACTTACAAAAGATCTCTTTGTCATTCATTAACATCGATTCCCAAGTCAAAGAAGTTTTAGTAAACATTGGCAATTGCGAATTAAGAGAAATCACCACATTTTCAAATTCTACCTTATCCAGAGTCTGCGAAAAAGAAATAGAGATGCTCGCCATCAAGAACACCCATATCACTAACCTTTTTTTCATCTTTATTATCATTAATTTAAACCATCCAATAATACGAAAGAAGCCCAATACTTCATATCATTCCATTTGCCTCCCTCAGCATTTTTCAGATATTCCTGAGCTTCCAACAAAGCCCTGTTTTTGGAAAGACCATCTATCAAACCTTGATAAAATTTCACCATAAACAATGTCGTAGCATGGTCGTTCACTTTATTAAGCGTCATCAATATACTATTGACTCCTGCTTTTTTCACACCTCTTTGCAAGCCAAAGACACCTTCACTTCCAATGTCACCCAATCCAGACTCACATGCAGACATAACAACCAAATCCGTATGAGCCAAATCCAAGGTTGACATTTCGTAAGCAGTCAAGAAACCATCATGATTGCTATCAGAATTTCCCTCTAGCAACGTATTGTTGGCACCAGCAAAAACCAAGGCCGATTTAGACAATACATTTTCCTCTGTACTCTGGTATTCCGTATCATCCTCATTTTCATCATAAGCCACTGGTTCGGTAGAATAAAATCCATGAGTTCCTATGTGAAGCCATGTCGGACTATTGTAACTTAAAGCCTTCACGGATTCTTCAGTTGCCTCCTCCCCTCTACGACAAATCGGAGTCAATCCCTTTTTCTTAAGGATTGCCGTAATTTGTTCCATTTCATACTTTGTCCCTTTCAATGGCAGGAACAAATCCAAAGCTCCTCTTTCCGCATCCCGGCTATCCACACTATCTACATAGTCAATCTCTACCTGAGCAGCTACACTATCTGCTATATTTTCACAATAGTCATAATCTATATCACCATAGATAACTACGCCTTTAGTACTTGGAAACTTTTTCCCTCTTTGCATAACGATTTCTCTTGTAGAAGACAAACGGAAACATTGCTTCTTATCAAACATACTTTCCCCATGGATATCAGGATAATATTCTATTGGAATCTTATGGAATGCTCCATCTACCGCAAAATAGACATTTGAAACACCTTGCAATTCTTTTGTCAAACTTCCCCACACCATATCATATAGTGTTCCTGAAGGCTGCTGGTTTATGTTACGAAGTTCTACATTTGTACATATCTTATATATATGAGGTTTCATGTCATCATGTTTCAATGTCAGGGCATAATAAGTAGAGTCCTCATCATCTGCATTTTCTAGTGCTAGGAACTCTATCGCAATATCTTCTGCCCTCAAGTGATTTTTCACACTATCTGCATTGATACTCATATCTTTCAGGAAGTCTCCTTGCGAAGGCAATATTTTCAAAATTTTCTTTTCCAAGCCCTCTTGTATAGAGACGTTCAATTTTCTCTTCTTCGCTTCAAGGTATTGTGTATAAAGGGACTTATATTCTTCATATTTTGTTTGGCGTAAAATACTATTAATATTCACAGAACTATTCAGCAAGATTCCACGAGTTTGCAAGATACTATTATACAATGCTTTTAGTAATACAGGGGTTTGATACTTTTCCGCTAGAGAAGGAAGCAAAAAGTTACCCCAATTTTTGAGTTTATCAAAGAAAAAACTTCTGTTGCCCTCAGTTAAATAAGGAAATACTTCCCGCAATTGATTTGCGACATATTCCGATAAGTGAAGACTATATTTTTCTATATTCTGAAGACTATCTGCTAAAACCGCCAACCCGACTCTAGTCAAGAGCACCCCGAAATAGTTGACACCCTTGTCTTCATTTAAAGACTCCAATATAGAAATCCCTTCATTTACGGACTTGATGCCTTCTTCCACTTTTCCAAGTTTCAACTCACAAAAGGCGCAATTGGTCTTACAAGTTCCATACATTTCAGATTTCTCCAATCCTAGTTTTTCATACTCTTGGCATATCAACAAGAACAATTGATAAGCTTGCTCATAAGCTTGCGGAGTTGCCTCGTCCAAAAGCTTGTAAGCTTGAATGGTCATGGTTAACAATTCGTCATTTTTTCCCGTCTCTATTTGACTCGCTTTCTCGAAGCACTCCATAGCCGCCTCTCGCTCACCTAACAACACCAGATTATTACCACGCTTATTCAACAAAAGAAAATGTATGTACTTGTATTTTCCTTGTTGACTAAAATTAGTAAACAGAGAATCAGCTATTGCAAAATATTCTTCAGCATTCTGATAATTACCCAACACATTTTCGCATTCTGCCAATTGTGTAAAAGCATTACAATCAACAAATAATGAATCTTTAAACATATCATAATTGATTGAAATTTTTAAATACTTTTCATAGGTTTCTTTGGCTTGCGCATATAAAGAATTTTTAAAATATATCCGTCCTGCCAATTCCAAAGCACCTAGATATTCCTCAGAGTTTATATGATGAAAACGTTGTATCTTAGCAAGCATAACCTTCAGCATATCCAATGCCTTTTCATTATGATTGGTTTTATTATAATTATCCACTAGATTATACAACATTTTACATGTGAATACATCAGCTATAGGCATGAGTTGGGAATAGCGGTGATAAGCCTGTTCCAAAAAAGGTGCCGCCTCACGATCTTTATCTAATTCTGCCAAAAGGGCACCTACAGAAAATTCTCCTAAAGCATAGTAAATATTATTTCCCTGATTTATATATCGGAAACAATCAAGTCCTTTCTTAAATGCTTTTATCGCCTCCTCTTTATGATTATCTCTAATCAGTTTATTCCCCTCATTAAACAAACTGTCTCCTTTCGTTTGCCAATATGAGACATCTTGAGCCAATAGCCCATTAGTCATTAGCATACTTAAGAAAAATACAAGAACATATTTTACTTTTTTCATAAGAAATCGCTTTAGTCTGAATTTTGCCTTCTATGGTTTCTTTGGCATACCTTGCCCTGCTCCTTGTGGAAGTTGCCCAGTTGCACTTCCAGTTTTTCCTGCGCCTTGTATTCCTCCAATCTTACCAGCTGAGCTACCCGTCGCATTCAATCCTAAAGAGTTTTGCAGGCTATTAATCAATGGTGTATAGGTTGCTTTGATGATATTATCCTTGCTCTCCTTAAAAGAGGAGACAACATTCATCATGTATTCGTTTTTGGCTTTACCATGATTCTGCAACCTAACCAGCTGCTTGTAGTCTTTGTGCCAATTGCTGGAACGGCCTTTAGTAGGGTTATATTGGCATCGCTCGCTCATCACTACTTTCATCTTATATTCACCAGTACCCCAAGAAGGATTGTTGGCAGCTACAGGCATATAAGAACGAGGTATCACAAAACAGTCGCCCGTAATATCTATCAACTGTTTATGCTTCATCAAAGCCTCCTGGCGACTATAAACATAGACGGAATCCTTTCCCAAATCCATCTCATTGATAGGAATATTTACACTGAAAGAACCCAATTTCACATCTTGATAAACCTGTACCGCCTCATTAATCCATGATGATGAGAAGTCCATGCGAATATTGATGGTAGGAGATTGCTGTTCGGAGAAACTAAATTTGCTGATCATATTCCAATAGTCAATCTGTTCCTTAGAACTTTTTGAGTCAACACCCCTTATGCGATTGGCAGACAAATTTGGCAGATACGACTGGTATGGATGAAACACGACACTATCCAATACTAAATAAAACTTGCTATGCAAGAATAAATGGGAGAACTTGGTGGTATCAATATGACACACCATCTTGAGAATCTCATTTCCATTACGGCTGGCTCGGAAAGTGATTCCATCAAAATTCATATCGCTTGGATCCAAGGCACCATGAACGGATGGCTTCCTATAGAAATCGCTCTGTCCTTTAGAAGACTGCAAACTATCTATAAACAAACACTCATTTTGCCTCATTTCCATCCACTTTTTCTTTTGCTGTGAGCGTATCTTTGTCAACGATATGATCTCATTGCTAATGACAGTGAAAACGGAAGAAACGCCTCCGTACAGCATAGACTTACTTATATCCGTGAATGCGCCTCTGCTTTTTGAACGATAGATAGCAGCTACTTGATTCAGTTTCTTTCTGGTATCATCATCCATTTGGTTGACATTCACCTCAAAATTATCCATCTGCATATTTTGCAAATTACCCATCATGCCATCTTTAGGTTGTACACCCGTCATCGGCCCTTGAGCAAAAGAACGAGAACTGCAAATTAATAACAACAGCAATAAAACAACTTGCTTCTTCATCTTTTTATATCATTTATGTTTATACTTACGTTAACTATATCTTTATATTCGTCCTTCTCATTCATTGCCATCTATCAAGATAAAGGCATCAGAATACATAGGATCATCAAAATTCTTCTCAACAATAAGGTCAGGAAGTTGGGAACGGCGATAACGTTCTTCTATCGTTGCCGTTTTCAGATACAATCTCGCCTTGGAAAAAGCTTCATGCAGTGGATTTCCCTGACCAAGATATTCATACATTTTTCTCATCAACAGCATAGTGGCCTGATCATCAACACTCCACAAACTTGCAATGATGGCTTTCACACCTGCAGTTTTCAATCCGCGCTGAAGTCCATACACACCATCTGTACAAATATATCCTAAGCCCGACTGACAGGCAGACAATACAACAAGACTAACATGAGACAAGTCTTGATCTGCCAACTCTCTTGCAGACAAGATGCCGTCATAATTCTCTGGACTGAACCTACTATTGCTCATGCAACTTTCCGCTCCTGCCAAAAATAAGCAACTATTAGATAACTGTTCGTCTGCTGATGCTGGTATCAAGTCAGAAGCATAGGATGTAGAATTTGACAAATATCCATGTGTTGCCAGATGAATGACAGAATATTTCCCTAAGAGATTTCGCAAAACTCCCTCAGAAGCTTGCATTCCAACCAAAATACTATCCTTTGGATTGTTCCTGTAAATAGAAATGCTATCAACCTCTGTCAGTGAAGCGGACAAATAAGGAAGACCCATAATCTCATGCGACATTCTGTAATATGCTACCTTATCATTATTCTTTCCTTCTTCTTCTTTTTCTTTCGACTCATAGTTCACACCACCACAAAATAGAACGTTGCTAATTTTCTGTTTGTGTGAACGCTCTGCCAACAACCTGGTGGAAGTCATTCTATAAAATGATTTCCTTTCCAACTTTTCCGGTAAAAGATATTCTATTGCAAGGAGATGCAATAAATCATCTGCTGCGAAATATATAGACTTAGACTGCCCTATTACATTTATTAATTTACGATTCCATATTAAATTCCTCAAATTCAAATTCCGATAAATCAGGTTCTTCATCTCTGACTCATTGGAAGATAAAGCTTCTCCTAAGGTAATACCATTCTCCAAGGGATAATTAAATAAGGAATCATATGAAATAATCTCTACAAATACAGGGCTCTTGCTCTCTTTGTTAATCACTAAAGCACCTATATAAATTTCTCCTCTCTTTTCATAAGTGATAAACTCTATGGCCGATGAACCTCGCGGCATAGCTTTTTTCACATCCAGCCAAGTAGTTCGAATGGAAGAAAGAGTTTGTTTTCTATTCGATAGACTCATGTCTGGTTTAAATTGCCTATTCATTTGCAGTAGAATAGCTTTGCTGAACAAGGCTACATCATAGAGAAAACTTGCATCCCTGCCTTCCAGACGATAACAGTCTGTGGCAAAAGGTTGCTCTGCCAACCAATACTGTTCTCTTTCGGAAGCTGACATGCGGACAAAATTCTGATCAATAAACTTTTTGGACAAAGCGAGATATTCCTTATAATATCGTAAAGCCTGAGGGTTATAAATTCCTGTCCCATCATACTTCAACATGAGAATCTTAGCTGTTTTGCGCAATGCTTCTGCTCTTCTTTTGTCGTCACGATGCTGTTTGAAATAACCCAATATGGATTGCATGATTTCATAGGCTTCGTTATATTTCCCGTTACGAGCTAAGCATAAAGCCCGTTGCGACATAATCTCTTGGCGAAGAGATTCCATACCTCTCACTCGTGCATTCTCCTTATATCGAGGTCCAGCCAAAATAGAATCGAGCTGAGTGATAGCTTCCGAATACCTACCCTGCTGATAGTATATTTGAGCCAAGTCATCTCGTAATGCATCAGCAAAATCAAAATCTGCAGACTTCATTGGCAAAGCCATTTTTAGATATGCCTCTGCCTCCTGATATATTCCTTGCAAAAAACAAGAATTACCTGCAATCCTATATAAATCGGCAAGACAAGTATTATAGTTAGCTTGTTCTTTAAAAACATGTTTGCCGAATATATCCATCAGACCTTTGCTACAAGCATCCATTTCCTTATATAGTCCTAACTTATAAGCCACCTCTCCCAGACTTTTCTTTACAGCCCAATATGGCATCAAAAAATCATCTTCATGAAGATCGGTTACAGTTATACCTTTCTGCGACAAACTATTGTCCATCTCCCTTTCCACCTTTTTTAGTACATCAAAGGCTTTGATATATTCCTTTTTCTCATTCAGGTCGTACGCCATGAAATAATCATCTACCACCTGATCAGAGAAGAAATGGTCTTGCGCCTTTCCAGTAAAGGGGGAAAAAGACAACAAAGCAAACAGAAGAAGAACTTTACTCATCATACCTTTCATTTTCCTGGATTGTAATTAACGATTACAAAAGCCATATTTTTACCAGTCTTGTTTTGTATCGACAGCTTAAAACTATCACTCTTTGATACCTTTTTGTCGAGTTGTACAAAGCAAGTCCCATCCCTCATAGTAGCTTTACCAAATATTTTTCCTCCTTTGGTTACTGAAACTGTAAATAACGATGTATTATGATAAGGCAGAACTGCAAACTGTTGCAATCCCTGTCGCCCCGTTATCTCATAGCTCACAGACATATTCTTCTTAATCGTAATCTCAATAAAAGAAAACTTATACCGCTCATCTTGCCCATTACGGAATCTGCCACCCATATTGGTTACGCCATTTTGTCTTTTAGCAATGCGGTATCCCATGTCATTTATCCCGAACATCGTTACCCTATCTTTTACAGTACATTCGCCATGCCTATCTATATCAATTTCATCCATGAGAGTCCATTGTTTGTCAAAAAGGAATTCACGAGACACTTTATTAGCATTTGCTGAAGTACGCAAAGATTTACACCTATTTATAATAGTGACCATTTCCTTGGGTACATCGGTTTGGGCATAAGCAATATTGGGACATACCATCATCAATATCAAAACTATGACTGTAACCATCTCCTCTGGCCAAAAGTTGACCAAAGAATCAGAATAGTTCTTACCCTTCGCATTGGTTATCTTTTTCTTTGGAAATAGTTTTTTATCCATGTTGTCTGCAATATATTGTTGCAAATCAGACAGTTTGGGTCTTCTTGAGGACTCGAAAAGAAGACATCTATGAATCAGACTGCTCAAAGTTTCGCTACAATGAGAGACACCTATATAAGGAACTTCCGTTTGCGGTGTCTGGGTTCTATCATCATCTGCACCAAAGGCTGGCATTCCCATCAATGCATAAAAGGCAAGATGCCCGATTTGCCAAACATATTCGCTTTCCTCTACATTTGATTTTTCTACATTTTTCTCTAAAAAGCAGAACTCATCATGATCTACTCCTATCATATAAGGATTCAAATGAGCAGGTGTTTTGTCGAACCTTGCTCTCAACATGAAATCCATCAGATGCCATATGGAATTTTCTGTCATATAGCCGACTATCTCATCCAAACAAATCATCTTCTAAATATTAAAGTGTCAATAATATTTCCTCCACGTTGCTTCAATGAAACAATTTCTGTAGAAGGAACTGCCCAAAATGTACCTTGTGTTGCTTGTCCGTCCGCCTTAGAAACGATTCCTATCACTAAAATTCTATCTTGAATTTTTGCCAAGACAGGACCTCCAGAATTGCCAGGATTGATAGGTGCCGACATTTGTATACAACCTGCTATTTCGCTATCATTCTTTACCAACTCCACATTCTGACTATTACCAAATGCCTTTGCACAAATACCTTCTTCTTGGTTATCATTCAATGGAAATCCGATGGCTACAATGTCTTTATCTGCCTGTTTCCTAAAAGCCTTCATATCCTTCATATCTGCTAATTGGAGATTTCCCTTCAGACCTTTGGATTCCACATAGGCAAAATCACCCAATTCCATGTCACGTCTGGATGCTAATGGAACAATGGTTCGCCAATATATAGGATGCTGATCAGTTCCAAGACAAACGACTTGATCTCTCGACTTATTAAAATGGAAATCTGTGGAATAATACTCATATAGTTCAAGACCCTTGCTGATTATACAATGAGCCTTGACTTTATATTTTTCTTCTCCCAACATCATATTACGAGTCTCTGCCATCGTTGCCAATCTCACAGCAGGAGACATCTTGTCATCATAAGAAATTCCATTCCAATCCTCATCATTTATCCAAGGTTCTACACAATGACGAGCTGTTACAAACAAGCTATCACATGTCAGGAAACAAGTTCCAGCAACCTGCCTATCTAAAGCAATAGCTTCCAACATCTGTTCCTCCACCTTTCCATTTATAATGCTGTCTTGTAGAAGATAAACGGAATCTACATGAATATGATAAATAGAAGCATCATAGGCATCTATGTTCTCATGACGAAGGATATGATAATCTTTCCTGAAACACATTGACAAAGCGGATATCAAAAGTGCCAAAAATGCAATACCAGCTATCCCATATTGAATTTTTCGATTTGGCTTATACTTCTTATAAACAACTCCCATCGAAGCACTATATTCGCCATCATTATACATAGAAAACAAAAGTGATATGATCTTTCCATCAACCACAAAAGAAATCAAGTCGCCATCTTTCAAGGATTGGCAAATATTCAATCGTTTCCCATTAATCTGCAACTCATGGAAGTCTGTTCGTCTGATGATAAAATATCCTTTCCGTTCTTGTTTGCACAAAATGGTTGCAAAAACTACAGGTTCAAAATCAGAAGATTCAGGCAATCTAAGTTCGCAACAGTTTGTCTGTCCTATATCCAACTTCTGGGCTCCACATAGGAAGAAATCTCCTACTTGTTTTTTATCTACAGAATTATGGTATGTCAACTTATAATACATGATATTTCGAAATTCATTTAGTAAGAGAACAAAAATGGAACTCCTTAAAAACTAACGGAAACAGCTTTTTACTATGAGCGGAATGCCTTGAGTAAGTGCCAAGTCATAGACATAGACTTGCTTACCTGTCGCATCAGGACGTAGGTCATGAAATGCCCTTATGTCATAGTGTATTTTCTTTTCACGAAATTTCTTTTTTAAAGATATATCCTTCTCTATCATTTTCTGCTCATCGTCAGTCACAGGTCGATAACCAAGTATCAGTTCTTCCATATTCCATCTGTTGTGTTCTACCTCTGTCATTATCTCTATTTCTTGCTTTGACAAAGCATAATACCTTTGCCAATCTTCCTGCCCATGTCCAAGCGAATGCATTTTGGAACCAATGGTCATGGCATTGAATATATTGGAATATTGCTTTGGAAGCGAACCAACTTGTGCCCACAAACTATCCAATTTGCTGTCATCAATAACCGATGGAGACGAAATGGGAGCATTATGTGGCAATGAGAAACAATAATCATATACATAATTCACTCTCTTGGCAAGTTGCTTCAAGGATTCAAGAATTCCCTTTTGACATATATAACTGCCAAATGGGAATACAGTTTGATACCTATCGTCATTCTTAATCAAGTTCATCATATAGCTCTCTTCTGTATAGCACAACACAGGAATCTGATTCTTATACAACTCCTCTGGCAGCGTAAAAGCTTCTATAAAGTTGCGTTGCTGATCGTCCGTACAAATTGCCACAGTAAGTTGCTGATTTTCCGATTCGCCCCATTCCGACAGTTTTGTCCTCAAAGCATCATTGCGCAAATTTCCGTTCACAAACTCCCACTCCACATCCACAAAATCTTCACGAGTCTTACCATACATAGGTTGATGACAAAGACAATGGGGATTTTCTTCCTCAAGGTTGATGATTCTATAATAAGAATTATTAAACAGATGCTGATAGCGTTGTATCAATTGATCTTTCCATTCATAGATATCATCCGCCACAATAGAGATACGTGTTCTCAAACGATGATCACGGCAATAATTAGGATAATGAGCCACTAAAGCTGCATTGATGCCCAAAGCCTCCACCAAATCATTCTTGCCAAAGATGACCAGATGCACCGTGGTTTCCGAGTTTACATCAATAGGTTTTCTGTCTAAAGCTGGATAAGGAGATTTTATATGTGGTAATTTAACGAAGATAGACTTCGCCATAAAATCCTCTTGGGTCGTGGCAAGAACATCCACCTTCTGATATAAATCATCAGGAATGCCTGTTGTCTGCAACAACCACAAAGAAGTCATATTGCTCAACAGCAAGTAGCATTCCAATCGCTCATTTCCATGCTCTGCTAAAGAATACTTCTCAGCTTCAGCGATAAGTTTCCGAACGACTTCATTATCATTTCTATCTTTATCTTCTATCAGCATACCTATATGTGTCTTTATTTAGTTGATTTCTGGCAACTCATCAAACTTGAGGATAATACTATCTGTTGAATAACGACGAATCGTATTGTCTTTTACTTTTTTACCCACATTAAAATTCAATTTTTTCAACAACTTTATGATAGGCTGAGGAATTGTCAAATCATTTCCTCCCTTTTCATTATAAGCCATGAAATAGAGATAAATAGGCTTCAATACAGGAGATTTATCCTCGTCATTTACTACAACAAGATTAAAAGCCTTACCCAACTTCACGTCGCTTTCGTAGAGTTTCTTCATACAGTAAGCCTTGCTATCCAGAAGAATATACGGGCTTCCATCCCTATTAACCGTAGGTAAATCAGAATCTTCAGAGAAGAGATATGTTGTATCCTTTGCCAATAGATAATTTTCCTTTGCCAATAATTTTTCAAAAGTATGTCGTGTGCCACTTCCTGTACTCGTAGTAAACACATTTACATGATTTTTCTTACGATTGGCTATAATTGAAGCAAGTTCAGAGCTGGTGATTCTTCTACTATCAAAATCCTTAATCATGTGTTTGAATACTTCATCGTTTTTCAAACAAACACTCAACGTGTCGTAACCTACCTTCACCTCTATAATAGAACCTTTCTGAATGAAAGAGTTTTTAGAAGTGACTGTTAAGAAACAGCTATCTTTAGCCTGTTCCGCTGATAAACAAACAGGATAATACTGCCGTTGATTAGCAACACCAGGAGTTATCACCTCCTCTGTTAACAAAAGCCAGGCATTACTACTTGGAAGGTGTACATAATAACCGCCATCAAAGTTACGCAGGTTGAAACCAGGATGATTTCTCTCAATGAAATTTGCAGCAGAACCACCACCAGTCAATAATAATATTGGAGACTTAAACAAGTTTTGAGCCAAGATGGCAACTCCTATCAAGACCACTGCTGCCACCACCAATCCTATCGGTTTGAGATATTTTTTTATGAATCCCTTACATGATTTACTCTCCTTATGTTGCGACACGAACTTCTTGATACGATCCTTTGCTTTCGCAATTAAGTCCTCATTGTTTTTATAAGAAACATAGAACTGGTTGATAGAACCTTTCAAGAGTCCTTCGATATATAAGATATCTGGAGTTTGCTCAGTAAACTCTTTTAAGAATACTAAGATTTGCGGATGCTTTTTCAGTTTGAGCTGCTGATAAGCTACCAAAAATTCTTTTTCCGTATAAGGACCTATTTTACCTTCCAATACGAAAATTATCAAGTCAGCCTTGTCTTGAATATATGTATTATATTCTTCTTGGTTTTCTCCAAAATTCTCATACGTTCTTATGGAGAGACTCGTATCATTTCCAGAATGTTCAAACTCTGCATTGATATCATTTCCTAAGGCTTTAAGAGCCGTACGCTGCAGCTTCAGGTCTTTTGCCCCTGCTACAAAAATATGAATCTTTTTCATCGTTTTAAAATTAAAGATGAATACATAAAACTAATAACTTCTCAATATTTTTGGAATTGCCAGCATTAAGAAGCAATCATACTTCATATTTCCTGGGTCAATTCGTCGAAGATCCTGATAAGAGCAAAGGTCAATGTGATGCCCTTTTTTCTTTAAAGATTTGCGATATACATGGCGGGAAGTTCCGAAAAGTTGAGCATCCTCCCATCGTTCTTCGGGAGTAAGTGGAGAAAAACCAAGGATGAGTTTCTCTACATTCCAACGGGCATGCTCACATTGTGCCAATACTTGAAGATTATCTTTCACCATAGCAAGAAGTCCTTTTTCGTCTTTTGTTAACAAATCATCAGGTTTGTCCAATACAGACTTGATACGTATAGGAATGCAGTCGGAACAAAATACGTTGGAGAGTTTATTACGCAAATTTATCTGATATGTAAGTGTCATATCATTTTCTTTGTCAGAACAAAGACTATCCCATTTTTCTTTTGTTTCTTCTAACGGTTGTTGATAGCAGAAATAGAGCAATGCCTTGCCATAACGTTCGACCGTATTCGGATCATCGGAAGGAAGGTTGTCTATGTCTGCACCTACATTATACACCATGTTTACACGACGGGCATTTCGAACGTCTATTTTTTGAGTGCTATGGCTTATTTTCCCAAGTATGTCATCATCGATTATAACTGGTTTCAAACCGCAACCTTCTTCCCTTTTCGGGGTGTATTCATTAAATTCATCATCTTCGTAGGCTACGAGTTCTAATTCTATGTCGATATATGACTGCTTATTGATTACCTCATAAGTTTCCCTTGTATTACCATTTACAAGACTACACTTACAGACATCAGGCAAATTGCAGAGATATTCATCCTTCTTCAACTCTTTTAAAATATTGGGATGCATGATACGATTATATAGAATCGTAATCTTGGTGCAGTATTCGGGAATGCACTTTTTGCCTGCACCCTCTCTGAAATTAGGAAAATGAGCCACCAATGCTACTTGTCTGGCAACATACAAAGCCATAGGGGATATATAATGAATTATGACATGGACATAATCTGACGAAGAATACCGAATTCCATCAGCACCCATATTCTTATCCTTACTTAATTGTTCGAGTACATATTCCCTTGCGCAATACCAACCTTCAATGATTTTCTCGTCAAAGGAGTCTTGGCATTCTGCAAAATCTCTCTGTTCATAAGGAGGCAACGGACGCATCTTTCTGAAAAGATCCTCCATGTAACCTATATTATTATTTAAGTCTAGCATTTTCATCTGGTTTTTTACGATAATCGGCAGTTTGCTGCGTAAGATAAATATTACTGTTGCTTGCATCATATCCCGAAGGACTCTGATAGAGTTGCAAGTCGAACCATCCCATCGCCTTAATTACGTGTTCCATAATTTGAGATTGCTGCCATTCAAAGGCATCGAGCATAGTGTCTGTAAGATAGACTAAAAGTTGGAGAGGAAGTTCCTCACTGGTCTGTTCAAGCCAGCGCACTATCAAGCGCGGCTGCTGTGATACGTTTGGATTGTTCATCAGCCAATGATAAATGTAAAGACGGAAAACCTCTATATTTAGCTTGTCACATTTCACTTCCTTTTCAACAAAAAAGTTTTCTACATCCAATGCTCTTCGCAATCGTTTAATATCATTGTCTGTCAATGGGTGAACCCAACCAGAGTCAATAATAAATGTCTTTTTCATCAATCTTCCGAGCGTCTTACCTTCTAACATACGCTGGCTGTTCTTGAAATGATCAGCATGCAGGATAAAAGTAGGGAATGCAGATGTTGTTGTATCCCAGTTTTCTACTGTTACGGTGGTGAGTGATATGGTTCGTACAAATCCTTCTATACCCTTTGCAGGTACTGCAATCAAGTCGCCAATCTGCAGCAGTCCATTTGCACGAAGATAAAAAAATGCAGCAACACTCTTGATGGTATCTTGGAAAATCCAACCGAGTACCGCACCAAATACAGTAATAATTGCCGTATCTGTGGGATTATTGTTTTGTAAATTTAAACAACATACTATCACAACAATCCATAATCCAAAAGCAGCCAACAAAGAAATTTGGCTCCATGTGATATACGTTTCCTGTCTGCGCAGACTGAATATCCTATTTAGAGTTTTAGTCACAAACCATGCACCCCACAGAAAAAGCGTCATTAATGTGACTATCAATATTTTAGAAACAAATATATATCCTAACCGCCAAAAAACATAAGCTATCAAGACAGATGTCAAGGATGCAGGAATCATACAACGTTCACACTTCGTTTTAAGTAATGCTCCCAAAATCAACCTATGGCATTTTGTGGACGATAACTCTCTCCGATAGTCATACACACTACCCATGAACCATAAAAAAAGCACCATAAGTATGATTGATGGCAGGATTATATCTCCATAAGTAAGATCCTGTAGAAAATCTAAAAATCTCCTGAGGATATCATATTGTCCAAATAATGAACAGACACGACAAGAAGACGAAATACTATCCATGGATAGAAGAAAATATAATACAAGTTTTATGACAAGACATACAGCCCATAAAACAAGTAAGGGTATCATCAATCTGTTATTTGTTTTGCTTTTGAATATTTGCATATTTTTATTTTCTCTTTATTTCAAATCCCAATTTCTTTACCAGTTTCAGTGTCTGCATCGCCATTTCCCGATCATACAGTTTCGCATCAAGAGAAACATCATCAAGATTGATAGGAAAAGGCCCATATACAAACTTTCTACTTTGAAAATGTTTCAATTCTTTGTATAAAATCATTCGGGACGTATGCCGTTGCGACATTACAAAGACCTTCAAGTACAACAAATACTCGTTGCTGTCCAGCAGCTCTTCCTACACGACCTACAACTCCTGTAAATGCACCAGCAATAACTCTCACCAGGTCACCACTTTTAAAATGGCAACGTTCTGGAGGCAAAACCATAATATGCTCACTACTTACACTTGTTAGTTTAATGAAGTTCATCATCTCGTTATCTGGGATGATTACAGGAGGATTTTTACCCGTTACTGGTTCGATAGGTTTAGTCTTGTCGGTGTAGTATTTTAGCCAAGAAGCAGTGAGCGCAGGCTTCCTAACAAACTCATAAGTTTTCTCACGAGTCATATAGGCAAAAATAATATTAGGAAGCAGAGGCTCTTTAATGCGTTTCCGCCTCCCATCAATTTCTTTTATGACATCATGCATTGGCAAATATGTCTCAATATTCTTGGCTTGAAGAAAACTGAGAGCCTTCTCTGTTCTACCATAAGTAGCACGTAGAACAAACCATTGCTTCTTTTCTTTTGGCACACAATCCGAGGACACCCCTGTTTGTGAGTTCATAGCCTTTTGACCTTGAACTTTGGGGGAGGTACTGGAAGTAAATCCAGCACTGGAGGGATTTTTACCGCCTCGTCGGGTGTCTGCATTAGGCAATGCGTCCATATCTATGTTTCTGTTCTATTATAAGAAGAACGTGACTGTACACAGTCCGAGTACAAAGATATGAAAAGAAAATGAAAATGAAATAAAAAATTGAAGAAAATGTCAATACCAATATAAAATTTTAATAGATTTTAAGTTAATATACTTTTATATAATAAGTTATTAAAAGAAATCAAGATGTTTTTAGTAAGGCTTTAGAATACTTTTAACCAAAAATATACTAGTATTTTCGAATAGATTTGTCGCTTTTTGTCATTTAAAAATCAAGCGACAACTATTGAAAAAGCTTTTCCAAAAAGGAAACAAATATATAAACTATAACGAAGCGTTTTATTGAGGTCTAATGATGCGCTTCGTTAGGTGTTAATGATGCGCATCGTTAGGTTGCAACAAAGCGCATCGTTAGGTTGCAATAAAGCGCATCGTTAAGTCATGTAGTTTTTCTATGAGTTATATTCCTGAAAATCAGTAACTTATTAATAGCCCGAAATAGATTATTTTATTCCATTAGCAAAAAATTCAGGAGTTGCAAAGCTGTGAAACTCCTGTAGTCTGTGATTTTTTCACTTTACCACAATGGAAAGTTTTTTTACTATACAGCAAACAGATGTTCTTGACCCACCAAGGCTATAAAAAGCACAAGTAAGACGCCTTTTGATAGTTTTTCCACTACCAAAAGGCGTCTTAAATTTAGATTTGAAGGCCGAGGTACAACTTTTTAATCTTTTTCCTGAGATAAGTATTAAATAAATGATATGAGACGTAAACAAATCATTTGCACTTCGGTAACAAGCGATATAAATTTCTTAGAATCTAAATCCAAAGAACATCCTTACACGCCATTTATTTCTCTTCACTTGAAGGTGGTCCTCATCTCCTGCAACAGAGAAATTATAAACTGCTGTGGCACCTGCAAATTTATTTCTCCAAGAATAGACAGCTGCACCTCGGCCCGTAATTATGGCTGACGGGAAATGATATTTCATACTATTGCGGATGGTTTGGTATTCATTATCACCACTCCCCTCTTCTACTTCCGCCTTCATCTTGGTATAGTCATGGGAATAAACCGTGATGGTAGGCAAGGCTGAAAGATGAAAAAGCCAATGAGAAGATGGAACGAAATTATATCCATATCCTGCTCCAAGTGCGAACTCGTTAAGACGAATGGTCATACCCTTCACTTTCGTCTTGGACCCATCAAAACTGGCACCTATCATCCAACTGCCGGCACTCCGCTTCTGTATATAACTTTGGCTGAAAGCTGCCGGGAAGGAGAATTTACGATAATTGAAGGCATAATAAAAATTGAGATTGAGCGCCTGCTGGGAAATTTCTCCTTTATGAACATCAATCTGATTGGATCCTATTTCCTGGCTACCATGAAAAGTCTTTGATGAAAGATACACGACATCGAAACCATATCGATTGCTATAGGAATTAAGATTGAACTCATAATCCTGATTCTTACCTGCCAACTTGGCGGGATTAACAGCCAAACCCAGCCCTAAACCTCTATAAGCCACTGCCATAGAGAGAGTTCCACGACAGTCTGCCATCACCTTCGTTCTGGATTCTATATCATTCGTCTTCACCATTGTTTCCAAATCAGCTCCAGAGAGATTGCCTCTCATTTTTATCGTCCATCTGGCATTGGGACGGGTGATATAATTGGTATCATACTTGACCTTGTAATAATTGGCAGCCAAGAGAGAATCACCCCAAAAGAGACGGCGGTCATAGAGATTCAAGCGTTTTTGAATCTTAGCATAATGCTTCATGAATCTTTGCTTTTTCTTTTCACTCATTTTGCTTTTACTCAGTTCTGCCATGAGAAGAGAGTCGCCCCATTGAAGCATACGCCCCTTATCAGCAGATTGCCGCAACTGGAGCCGCAGGCTATCCGCCATCTGGAGCCATTCCTTCAACTTCTTGCGAGGTTTCTTATTCTGGGCGACACCAGGGGTAAGTATTATCATCAAAAATACGACCACCAGAAATGATACTTTCAATATCATTCCTGATTCCGTATTCATTTTTCTTTGTCTATCAAAATTCTTAGTCATGAGAAATCTATCTTTCTATTTTACGCTCTAATTGGTTACAAAAGTACTGCAAAACTTTGAGAATAGAAAGAAAATGCTCGGAAATCAATGATTTAAGGCCCCAAAAAGCGATAGGAATACAGGTTTTAGAAGATATGGAGATGAGAAGTTATGGAAAAGAACTCGTGAATGAAATAAATTTCGTATCTTTGCATCGTCAACCAAAATGGTTGATTTCGCTATGGTAAGGAAGACTTACATGTACTCTCCTACCCTACTGGCGAGAACAAAAAGGTACTTTTTAGATATGACAAGAAGAAAAAAACAAAATAAAAAGAAACATATAGGCAAGAAACTTATCTATCTTGCTATCATCCTCTTAGCAGGATGTATCATCGGGTTTGAAGCATATAGAATGATCACATCTTATATAATAGAGAAATCATCAGATAACAAATGGCCTACCCATGATTTAACATCAGGTCAATATTCAGGAAGTTATGATGGGATTGATATCTCGAGACATCAGGGAAGAATTCATTGGGAAGAACTCAGTAATATAAAACGATTGAAATTCATCTATGTGAAAGCTACAGAAGGAACAAGTATCAAGGATCCTTGGTATGAAGAAAATATTAAAAATGCGAGAAAACATCAAATATCCGTAGGTTCATACCATTTTCTTACTAAGATGCCGGCGGTTTTACAATTTGAGAATTTTCGGGCTGTATATGATAAGGAAAAACAAAATCTTTTGCCCGTAGTGGATGCAGAGGATGATGGTACCAAGGGACTCAGTAAAAGTGAAATCCAGTCACTCCTGAAAACTTTCTGCAAACTCTGTAAATCCTACTATGGACATACACCTATTATATATTGTAGTGAGAGTTATTTCAAAGATTATCTTAGCCCAGAGTTTGACGGCTACTACCTTTGGATTGCCAGTTATAATCATGAACCAGTTTTACCAGGTAAACCCCATTATGATGTCTGGCAGTACAGCAGACATGGTCGTGTGCCTGGAGTTTGGAACTGGGTGGATCTTAATAGATTTGCCAAGAATAGAAGTATTGACGATATACGAATCAACTAATAAAAATAGGCATTAAAAGCGTAGAAGTCTGCCAGCATCACCGCCAGCAGACTTCAAAAGCCTTTAATTAACGTTACTCTTTATCTCACTTTCAATAGAGCAATTACATTGTAGATTTAAGACTTAATCTATTGCACATTTTACCCACATGAAATTGATGAATCCTCAGTCCTTTTTCTCGGGATAACACCTCAAAGCAATGTTCTCCCGTACAATGTCCTGTGTAAAAAACTACATCAGGATAGCGGTTCGCTAATTCTGATGCAATCTCCTGCAACTGCTCATCCGTTTCATAATACTCACTCAAATGACTGTCTAATAGATGGAAACCTCCTATGCTCAGCCGAATAAGTTCCTGAATGGATTCCAGAATATTCAAAATGCCATGATGAGCACAGCCAGTAAAAAGAACATCTCCAATCACAAAAGCCAGTTCATGAGAAAAATCATCCCTTACATACTCACCATTATCAGTTTTAATCAATAATGTTCTATCCCCCAATGGCTTTGCATGATGATGAGCCAAATGGGTATAAATATGGATACCATCCACGAAAGTATCCTCATGAATAAAAATGAAACGCTGATGATACTTCTGAAAATCAACATTGCCAGTTATTGAATGATGATAACGTCTAACAGAAGCATATTCTGCCCCAGGAATCTCATCAGACAAGATGATCTTTGCTCTGTGATTCATCTCCAAAAAGACAGAAAGCCCACCTATATGATCATTATGTCCATGAGAAATCAAACAATAATCCACTTCGCACAAATTAACTCCAAGCTTCTCTGCATTGCGTATAAACAAATCCGAAGCACCAGTATCCAGCAGGTACTTCCTACCATTATACTCCATATATACGGATAATCCATGCTCAACTTCAAGAAGTGGATTAACGGTTCGATTGTCACTCAATATGATAATTCTAGTATCCATCTTAAAATACAAGTTTTTAATGAAAACAACAATTAAAAAGGAATAAATTCCGAAATAATAAAATTAAATTGCATTTTTGAGATGCAATATTACAAAAAAAAACTGTAAAATAGGTCTTTTAAAGGAAATAATTGTAAAAATGAATAAGTCTGCCTGCATTACAGAAAGTAAATCTCAGGAGAGAAAATAAATAGAATCTATTATTGAATTCATGTCTGAACTCAACACTACAACATTGAAAGACTAAAGTTATTGTACATCTTATTAATATCTTTAGTACTACTCGAAAAATCAAGCTTGTTTGTATGCAAACATGTTTATTTGCTTAACAAACAATCTTAAACATTGTATATCAGGGATTTAAATAAATGTTTGCAAATCGTTATGCCAACTACACAACATGTTGTCTTGCAAACATTTATACATTTCTACATAATAACAAATTATTTAAATATACAGTCATAAAGTCGTATTCCAATCATACAAACAATTACACAAAGATGAGATTTTGGTACCACACAAGTTATTATACAAAAATATAGTTTTGCCATAATGACGACAAAAGAACATGTATGTATGTTATTGCGCAAACAAAAAAACTTTAAGGAAATTTACTGAGACAAGATAATATGATATAAAAAGTTTAAGACATGAATGCAAACATAAAAGGATACACGAATGCAAACATAAAAGGATACATGAATGCAAACATGAAAGAATACATGAATGCGAACATGAATGAAGACAGCCAGAAAATTTGTAAGCGACAAACCATGTAGACTAAATAACAAAATCACAATCAAACATTCGGTATTGTTTACTTGTAGTTATTTCGACATGTAATCTTGTAGCTTTGTTTGCATTTAATTTTTGAAAGTGATAGAAATATAAATAGAGAAATTATAAACATCTGTGTATGAGGGATTTGAACAACTTGCTATCAAAACATCATTCATTCATACCATCATGTTTGCATGGTATCACACAAACATACGCAAAATATAAGTAAACCATATAAAACAACATATACAAGATTAAGAAAAAGGATTCAAAATTGTTTGCTACCAAAATTCACAACAAACATACATGTTTGCATAATAAAGAGTAAAAATAAAAACCGAGAACTTTATCCCCGGTTTTTAAAAAAGAATTTTATTGATAATTCTTTATATATTCAATCAAACTGTCATGCAAGATCTCCTCAAATTTCTTTTTGGTTCTAATCTTTGCAATCATGAGCATTTCGTATTCCTCATCAGTTAGATAAGTTTGTACACCATGCAATTTGGATCTTCTTTCAATAGCGGTCATCTTCTTCTCGACAGGAGCAGCAGGTTGAGAAGCTGCCGGCTGAACGTTACCTGCACCACCTGGACGAACCGCTTGATTCATATTACTGAAAGCTGCACGAAAATCTTTTGCCATAATTTCAAAATTTAAAGAATGAACTACTATAATATAAATTAAATACCAAAAATCTCTTTAATAACCGCTGAATAATCATTTGCTGCTGTACAATATGGAGCATAATGAAAGAGATCGGTCATTTCGGTCTGAGCCTCATTTACTTTGATGCATCTGCGAATACCATGTTCGATAACTTTTCTTCCATATGTATCCTTCAAGTATTGTATCGCCTGACGTACTATTCTTGGACGCTCATCTACCATAACAGGCAGTAAACCTAGCAGTTCCAGGTCCTGATTCAATGCAAAACGACCATTTTTAACTTCCTCCATAGCTCCCAGAATTGCAGCTAATCCATTTACAGAAAGGCCTTCCATCTGTACAGGAACCAACAAATGACTGGCTACTACCATAGCATTATAGGTTGATTGAGATAGGGCAGGAGGGCAGTCAATAAATATATAATCAAAAAAATCAATTGGATTTTTAATACCTTCACCTGTCATATCAACACAATCGCTGTTAATACATGCACCCAAAACCTGTCGAGGAGCACCAGTATTCTGAAGGAATGGATCAATATCCTGCATCTTTGCAGCTCCTGGTACATAATAAATACCTATATCAGATTTATAAATCGGCATACCCTTGCATTCAACCATAGACTCAAAAATCGTAGCGCAGCCTTCTGGTGCATGATTCAGCAATGTTAGGTTACATTGAGGGTCTAAGTCTATTTCAAGGATTTTTAATTTCTTGTTTTTACGAAGCATACCGGCAGCTAAATTCTGCACAGTAGTTGTCTTGCCAACACCACCCTTATTATTGACGATGGCGAGTATCATTTTCAACTGATTCTCCATATTTAAAATATAAATTGATTTCTGTTTGCAAAGATACAATATTAATTTGAAATATACAAGGAAATAAGCAAAATTGTTTGCATGTAATCAATATTTTAAGTTGTTTTGTGTTTTTAGAAACATGTTTGCATGTTAGCATGCAAAACAAATATTACGCAATCTGTTAATTATCAACTAAATAGCGAATAGAGTGGAGTAATAATATTTGTATGCATATAAACATTACAACAATATAATTTGTAATTTTGTAGGTATGCAAACATGTAGATAAGCTTTCATGTTGCTAAGAGTCTGAAGAAAATGATTGTATTTCACCTAAATAATTCCCCATTTCCTTATGATCACGCCAGACGAAAACATCATTAATAAAATCAAGCAATTTATCGTGTAACAACAAAATCTGATTTTTCAAATCAAAATGGTATTCATCCTCCTCAGCGAAAGATTCAGCCTGCAAGTTTAAATCATCCAGGTTATCTAAAAGCTTACAAAGTTTCAGATATACCTGCTGATAATATTTTCTTTTTTCCAACTCCTGCTGATGGGTTGATTCTAAAATGGCACGGATACTTTCATCTTCTACAGAAAAATCTCCATCGGGTAAAGGCAAAAAAGCATTAGCTGCTTCATCGCCAGCTAAAATGAAAAAGACAACCAAACGATCCCTTCCATGCCAAACATGAAAAGGATCATTCAGCAACCAATTCTTCACTTTTCTAACAGAAGGAATAGAAGAATTAAACTTTGTAATTATCTGAATCATAGTTAGTTATAAGCATAATGAATTAAAAATTAAGTCTGGATTGGGTACCCTTGCCTGGCTTGCCATTCATATAAGGTACACCAAAATCCTCATAAAGCATCTTGCACACAGAACCACAAATTTTACGTTCATTGGTGTCAAAATCCTCTTTATTATACCGAGTTGCAATCTTTTTCAACTGCTTCGAAATACTATTAAGGATTTCCACTCTTTCTGACTGACTATCGACCTTGGCCACAGTTCTACTTATCGCTTGAACATAATAATTTGATTGTTCCACACGGAAATGACTTCTCATAAAAGTGTTGATAATGGTAAGCAGCTTAGTAAGCTTAGCTCCATAACTCTCAGAAAGCATTGAGATTTGAGGAATTGTAGGCTTTTGAGCACCTAATTTAGCAGTATTACCATTTGTTTCAATAATGAAATAATAAGCAGTTACTGCACCTCGTGAATTCTTGCTCTTTACCTTATAATCGAAACAGACATCACAAAGACCGGCATCAAAAACCTTCCGTATATCATCTTTCGCTTTATCAAGCACTCGTTTTTTGAAGTCAGAACCATTTTTATACTGCTCTTTCTGAACGACATTTCCTTTTTCATCGCGAACTTCCAACAAATTGAACATCTTTTTGATATCCTGTACAGTCATGAAGAAAACCTTGTCCTCTTTGTTTCGATATTGGCAACAGAATTCATAAAAGCGCTGTGAATAGACACTTTTGAACCCCATCTCTATATACATGTCAAACACAGTAAATTCAGATGAAAGATTGGTGAAGTAGGGGAGGAGAACAGGAGTAATACCTACAGTATAAGTTTCCTGATCTGGATGCTCATCAACATATGACAAAAGACCGGCATAAATACGGTGTCCATCCTTGGAATGAAAAACCTTCTTAGCATCCGTGATATTCTTGAGTGCATTGAAGGCATAATCCAAGTTGGAACTATGCCCGGAGACACATTCCAGAAGCTGGGTACGTGAGAGCGTAATCTGGTATTTTTCAGGATGCCCATCAGGAAGATCTTTCTTCTTTTGAATTCCACGGATAATCTGCAGCCAACAGTTTCGTTCCACAGCAGTCAGGTTACTGATTGCCTGCGTCACGTCATTGGGCTGAGTGATGAAGTAGTGCGGAATATTACTGAGAATATCCTTGTCTGTTTTCTTGGGTCTTCCACCTTTACGCTTCGGAATATTCGAGTTAGAAGAGGAATCAGAGGGATTGATTTCCTCAGCCTCTATCGTCTCGATGTTGTCATTTGAATCCTTTGTCATTTTATTATATTTTGTAAATTTGTCGCAAATATACATCTTTTTGTGCGACAAACAATGCAACAATGTCGTATATTATGTATTTTTAACCTAACTAAGACTATCGGTCTCTTTAAAATTTATAAAACTGTCGCAGCATTATGTTAATCGCTGATATTCAATACATTACATATTATATTGCGACAAAAATATAAAGTTTTGAAGCAAAAGTTTAATTGTATTTGCGACATTATAATAAGTTTATTGTCGCAAATACTTTCATCTATTAAAACTCCTTTCTAATATTGTCTTGTTAGTAAAATTTTCCATATGAACTTATCTATTTGATTTTCTGATAGTTAGATATAAAACAGTAAATTTCACTTTAAATTATGCTGATTATCTGTTACGACAATTTTATAAAGTTATTGGTGAATCTGCGACAAAATTATAAGATTTTCAATTTTGCTGCGACAAGATTATAAATAGGCATTAATAACGATAGAAATCTATAGTAAGCTTTATAATTTTGTCGCAAATGAAATTAATATCATAGGAGAAGACTTATTTTCATATTTTGATGAAATACATGAACGAAAACTCTTTAACTAATTGATATAAAGTATATTATATGATTTTTGAAATGTAATGTTGCGACAAAATTATAAGATTTAACTACTTTATATGTACTTCTGGAATGTTAATTAGGTCTTATATTTGGGTTCCACGAAAGTAAGATACGACAAAATTATAAGCCAAAATTATTATTTGATGTTATTTGAGACTGAATTATAAAGATGTCGCAAATGAATCTATTATATTTATATTTTTGTCGTATATTATAAATAGGAATATTTTTAGATAGTTAATGTCAGTTGTAAGGTTTTGGGGTAGGGAGATTTTCTACTTTATAATTTTGTCGCAGAAACGATTCAAGAAAGAGTTTTTATTAGGATTATTCAGTCAGTACTAAGCAGGTATCTATCAATGCTGCGACAAAATTATAAAGTTATTCCCTTTATTTTTTAAGTTCTCATACATGAGTTCATAGTTTTTGAAGGTAGTGATATGTTATTTTTACGTAGTAATAGTTCTATTTGCGACAAAATTATAAGGTTTTACACCAAGATATAGCTTATGATGAGAGGGGCAAGTATACTTTATAATTTTGTCGCACCTTCTATATAAGATAGCATTTCTATCTTTATAATTTTGTCGCAGTAAAATTTTTGTTCTTTCATTTTTATGGTATTTTAAACACAAAAAATTAAATCTATAAAACAGAAATGTACATATTTTAACACGCATAAAAGTCTGTTTTCTATTTAAGATGCTTGGCTTTCCAAAAACAAGCAGGAAAAAGGGTAGATTCCAGTAGGATGGGGACAAAAATAGCCTTTTTAGTATAATATATATATAATATAATACCTATTAATATATTACATTGTCCTGCTCATTTTTATCTCTTTTATTTTGGCTTATTATTTTCTGAATTTGTAACATATTGAAAACCAATTATTTACAAACATAATCTGCGACAGATTTATAAGATGTTACGACGAAATTATAAGATGGATATGGACAAAATAATAAAGTTTATTTTTTATCTGCGACAAAATTATAAGGTTTGCGATAAATTCATAACTTCTTAAAGGTGCGACAAAATTATAAAGGTAATATTGTTGCTTCAGTTTTTTAAATGTATAAGCTCTCCACATATTTTTTCCTCTAAAGGTGGATTTCTTCTTATTTTATTTGCAGGCTCAGACTATCAAGGAGACTATTCGGGGAAAGAATGGAGAACTGCAGGGTACAGCTGTGACTACCGTTCGAGGGAATAAGTCTGTTACTGTATATAAGGACAAATATGGTAAGATTACCGGAAGATCTGAGAGTACTACAAATTACCAGGGAAAGCCCCATACGGTATATCGTGACCAATATGGTCAAAGGACAGGAACCTCCACAACCAGCATTAAAAATTCTGTAACGTCTTCTACTACAACTACGGTCTATCGTGATAAATACGGGCAGCGTACGGGTACAAGTACCACTCGGCAAACTGGCAATTCCTCCACTACAACCTATAAGGATAAGTATGGAAGAATCCACCTTTAGAGGAAACAGTCAGAGGAAGTAGTCTTCATGAATAAGTCATCTATACAGAGCTTATCACAGTTGTTTTTCAATCCAAGTCATCAGTACCGTAACGGCGTATTGCTGCTCTTCTTCTGTCAGCAGTTTTCCGGCTGGTATATGATGCCATTTGAAGAAGCAACTACGGCAACAGCAGCCTGTGGCATGTTGGGCAATAAATACAGGATGCCCTCTCATTGGTGTTTGCTTACCGTCATTGGGAATTATGGCAGGAGCAAGGCGTTTGGCAATGAAATCCTCTGCATGTTTACGGATTGTTGCCAAGCCTTTTTCTTTAATATAATCTTTTTCCTTCTTCGAAAGACGGAATCGGCTGCGGAAAGCAGATTTGGACAGTCTTTCAAACAAATCTGCCAGATTGTACTCTTTGTTAGTAGGAGAGTACAATCTTTGACACACAGAAATATCATATTCTTTTTCTTTGTTTTCTGAGGAGATAGAGTTTTTTGTATTGTCATTTTTCTCTTCTTCAGGAAATAGTGAAAGTTCAATATATTTCTGTTGATTTTTTCTTGCGTTCTTTCTCATAATTACTCTACATTTACTCTACATTTACTTCGAATTTTCATCAGTTTCTTCAATGCTTCTTTTCTGCGTATTTGGTAAGAACCCTGCTATGATGCCGGGCAATGTGTCAGGAAGGCATTCACTTGAAAGATGAACTTGAGGCTTGTTTTATAGAATTACCATCTGTATTACCGAAAAATACAAATAGCTTTCCTGTATATTCAAGCATGCAAAAATACAAAAAATATTTGTGACAAGCAAATAATCTTAAGAAGTAATTTGGCAGATAGTGAATTCCAATGCGTCATTTTGACTTACTGACGATGACAGAAATTGATGAAAGTCAAGAAATATAGGCTTTTTTGAAAATATCCCTTCAAAATTTGTGTGCGTACACAAAAAGGCATTACCTTTGCACTTGAAAAGATTGAATAACGATAATTAAAGTAAAGAAAGGGTAACAATTATGATGATTTTTGGAATGACATTAGCTGTATTGGCTATCACATTTGCTGAGATTGTAGAGATCAACAAGAAAATGAATCTTAGCAAGTAAAAAGGCTTGAAGATGAGCATCTTAGGATGCTCAGTATGAGAGCATATATATTAAGGTAAAGATTAGGATAACAGATTTTAAGAGAGAAAGGAACTATATTATGATAGTATTAGGTATGCTTTTAGCAGTGGTGGTTGCAGCCGTAGCAGAGCTTGGTGCAATAGCCAACAAGAAGAATTTCGCTTAATAGCGATATTCTTCATTTTAGGAGAAATAAGGTTTTCCATATATAAGAGGTAAGGCAGTTGTAGGCAGAAGATGCTTGCAGTTGCCTTTTTCTTTTTATGCCATTTGCCATCATCTCATTCTAATAAACTTGAAAAGATAATCTATATGAAAAAATGCCATTCCCCAGTTTTTTGTGGAATATTTCCACACGATTTCCCCATTTTCCACAATCTTTGTTTTTGGCACATATAGTCTAACTATCTGATAATCAGCATGTATTGTATTTTTGCCTTCTTTTGGCACGCAGATTGTGAATATCATTAGTGGGTTCGCCAATGAATCCACAAAGATAGAAAGTAATAAAAATAAATATTCACAATTAAAAACGATAAGATTATGAAAAAGTTCGTATTTGCAGCTATCGCAGCTATTGTAATGGTTTCAGTAAGTAACGTATTTGCATCCAATAAGATGATGGGTAACGCTCAGGTTGCTCCAGTTGACACCGTAGCTCCTGCTACTCCTACAGATTCTTCAGCAGTAAGTACTCCTGTCACTCCACAGGCTGGTGCAGAAGATTCTACTGAGCAGCAAAATCAGGAGATTTCTACTCCTACAGAGACAAATCCTACAGAGGCAACAGAAGTTCAGGCTTCTTCAGAGCAGCAGGCTGTGGCTGAATAAATTCCAAGATAATGGTCTTTTTTAAAAGCATACTATAGAGAAAAGGGTAGAATAGTTTTCATTGAAAGATTAGGTTTTTAGGATACGTTTTAATTGATTATTGCTAAGTAAATCAGTAACTACAGAATTAGAGTAAATTAGCGAAAAATGAAGTCTGCTGGCAGTGTGTTAGCAGACTTTTTGGGTATAATATTGTATATAAAAACAACAAGATTTCGCACGACATCCTATCGCATTTTGAAGGCGATGAAGAAAGGTAACCATTGAAGACAAGTTAAGAAATAGTCTGCGAAGTTCTATACTTTTTATAAATAAAAGTTTTTGTGTAATAGTTGTTTAATGACTAAAAGCAGACTTTAGGGAGTGAACTGACTACAGTTTTTAAATTTACGTATAGAAACAGTTATGAAAAGTAGTAAAAAGTAAAAAAATAACAGATGTTATAGTTGATTTGTAAGCAAAAATTTGTTTTTATCATCTTTTTTACTTATCTTTGCGCCCAAAGTAGTTCAAGAAGTGGAGAAAATACGCAGATAACTGGCGTAAACCGACCTAAATCAGAACTAATAGCTAAAGATATATGAGCCCACTTTAAAAAGGGGCATATTTTGAATCCAGCATGACCAGTGTGGTCATT
>ERZ773187.404-NODE-404-length-42564-cov-9.625820_pt1 | contig 42564 bp, 38 predicted proteins | sample MGYA00511242_ERZ773187 | MGnify/ENA primary metagenome ERZ773187 (study PRJEB29015, sample SAMEA2737744) | human gut metagenome | biome: human gut; feature: human-associated habitat; material: faeces | place: China | collected 2012 ...
GCTTGATACCGATACCGCAATGTTCCGGGAAGCGAATTTTCTTCACGCCCATCTCGTCGCGCAGGAATTTAATCACTTTTTCGGCGTCAGCGGAGTCCGCTTTCCACTCGATACCCGCATAGATATCTTCAGAGTTTTCACGGAAGATAACCATATCGGTCAGCTCCGGGTGTTTAACCGGGCTTGGGGTGCCCTGGTAATAACGTACCGGACGCAGGCAAACATACAGATCCAGCTCCTGACGCAGCGCAACGTTCAGAGAACGGATGCCGCCGCCGACTGGGGTAGTCAGTGGGCCTTTGATGGCAACACGGTAGTCGCGGATTAGATCGAGGGTTTCAGCTGGCAGCCAGACGTCCTGGCCGTAAACGTGGGTAGATTTTTCACCGGTGTAAATTTCCATCCAGGAAATTTTACGCTCGCCTTTGTAGGCTTTCTCAACAGCGGCATCAACCACTTTCAGCATTGCCGGGGTAACGTCTACACCGATACCGTCACCTTCGATGAACGGGATAATCGGGTTGTGAGGAACGTTAATCTTGCCGTTTTGCAGGGTGATCTTTTTACCTTCCGCCGGAACAACTACTTTGCTTTCCATTAACCTCTCCTTCGAGCGCTTCTGGTTGTTACTGATCTTATGTTAATAATTTGTAATGAGCCTCCCGATAGTACCTGAATGTCTGGCGCCATGAAAGGTCTTCGTTATTAGGCTATAATGCGGCAATTGATAAAGCCTGAAAATACCATGAAGAAAACTTCTTTTAGAAATCACCGGGTTGAGCGATTCAGCTCACGACAAGCCACCAGAAAACCGAAAACAAACCAGCCCAAACGGGTGATTTTGTTCAATAAACCCTACGATGTTTTGCCGCAGTTTACCGATGAAGCTGGCCGCAGCACGTTGAAAGACTTTATCCCGGTTGCAGGCGTCTACGCCGCAGGCCGTCTGGATCGCGACAGTGAAGGTCTGCTGGTGTTAACGAATGACGGCGCATTGCAGGCGCGGCTGACGCAGCCCGGTAAGCGCACCGGAAAGATCTATTACGTACAGGTGGAAGGTGAACCTACCGAAGAGGCGCTTGCCGCTCTGCGTACTGGGGTGACCCTTAACGATGGCCCTACCCTGCCCGCCGGTATTGAGCGGGTGAGTGAACCGGAGTGGCTGTGGCCGCGCACGCCGCCCGTACGCGAGCGCAAATCGATCCCCACATCCTGGCTCAAAATTACCCTTTATGAGGGGCGCAATCGCCAAGTGCGTCGCATGACCGCGCATGTCGGCTTCCCGACGTTACGCTTAATCCGCTACGCCATGGGCGATTACTCACTGGATAATCTGGCCAATGGTGAATGGCGCGACGGGACAGAAAAAGGAGAAGAGAATGTTTAAACCGCACGTTACCGTGGCCACAGTGGTTCACGCCCAGGGCAAATTTCTGGTGGTGGAAGAGACTATCAACGGCAAAGCGCTGTGGAACCAACCCGCCGGTCATCTTGAAGCCGATGAGACCCTGGTACAGGCCGCCCGCCGGGAATTGTGGGAAGAGACCGGTATTTATGCTGAACCGCAGCAGTTTATTCGTCTTCATCACTGGATTGCGCCGGATAAGACCCCGTTCCTGCGTTTTCTGTTTGTTATCGAGCTTAACGAAATGTGCGCCACCGAGCCGCACGATGATGATATCGACCGCTGCCTGTGGGTGACGGCCGACGAGATTCTGAGCGCCACCAACCTGCGTTCACCGCTGGTTGCCGAGAGCATCCGCTGCTATCTCTCTGGTCATCGTCTGCCGTTAGAGACCATCGGCGAATTTAACTGGCCGTTTACAGAGGGTGCCATTGCCGGGAGCGCGTGATAGAATACGCCGCCTTGAAGTTCAATGTCGTGAGTATTCCAATGTCAGAAAGCCCAAAAAAAGTGATCGTCGGCATGTCCGGCGGTGTCGACTCCTCCGTTTCCGCCTGGCTGTTGCTGCAACAGGGCTATAAGGTGGAAGGCCTGTTCATGAAGAACTGGGAGGAAGACGACGGCGAGGAATACTGTACCGCGGCGGCCGATCTGGCCGATGCGCAGGCCGTGTGCGATAAGCTCGGCATTGAACTGCATACCGTCAATTTTGCTGCAGAGTACTGGGACAATGTCTTCGAACATTTCCTGGAAGAGTATAAAGCCGGCCGTACCCCTAACCCGGACATTCTCTGCAACAAAGAGATCAAATTTAAAGCCTTCCTTGAGTTCGCCGCTGAAGACCTGGGCGCCGATTACATTGCCACCGGCCACTATGTGCGTCGTGCCGATGTCAACGGCAAAAGCCAGCTGCTGCGAGGCCTCGACGGCAATAAAGATCAGAGCTATTTCCTCTATACCCTCGGTCATGAGCAGATTGCCCAGAGCCTGTTCCCGGTGGGCGAGCTGGAAAAACCCGAAGTGCGTAAGATTGCCGAAGAGCTCGATCTGATCACCGCCAAGAAAAAAGACTCAACCGGTATCTGTTTTATCGGCGAACGTAAATTCCGCGAATTCCTTGGCCGCTACTTGCCAGCCCAGCCGGGCAAAATCGTCACCGTTGATGGTGAAGAAATTGGTCAGCATCAGGGGCTGATGTACCACACCCTCGGCCAGCGCAAAGGGCTGGGGATTGGTGGTACCAAAGAAGGCAGCGAAGATCCGTGGTACGTGGTCGATAAAGATGTTGAGAACAATATTCTGATTGTGGCGCAGGGGCACGATCATCCGCGTCTGATGTCGGTGGGGCTGATTGCCCAACAGCTGCACTGGGTCGATCGCGAGCCGGTAAAAGGCACGCTGCGTTGCACGGTGAAAACCCGCTATCGCCAGACCGATATTCCTTGCACCCTCACCGCGATTGACGACGAACGCATTGAGGTGCGCTTCGACGAGCCCGTCTCCGCCGTTACCCCAGGGCAGTCCGCGGTCTTCTACAGCGGCGAAATCTGTCTGGGCGGTGGTATCATCGAACAGCGTCTGCCGCTGATAACCGACTAATGCGTTAGCACACAGAAAGGAGTAAGTGTGGCGAAGAACTATTATGACATCACCCTGGCGCTGGCGGGAATTTGCCAGTCTGCCCGTCTGGTGCAACAGTTGGCGCATCAGGGTCATTGCGACGCTGATGCCCTGCACGTGTCGCTGAACAGCATCGTTGATCTGAACCCCAGTTCAACGCTTGGTGTCTTCGGCGGCAGTGAAGCGAATCTTCGCCTCGGCCTTGAAACCCTGTTAGGGGTCCTGAACGCTAACAACCGTCAGGGGCTGAATGCCGAACTGACCCGCTATACCTTAAGCATGATGGTGCTGGAGCGTAAGCTCAACGCCGCCAAAGGCGCGATGGACACCCTCGGCAACCGCATTGCCGGGCTGCAGCGTCAGCTCGATCATTTCGATCTGCAATCTGAAACCTTACTGAGCGCCATGGCGGGTATCTACGTGGATGTGATTAGCCCACTGGGGCCACGCATTCAGGTCACGGGGTCCCCGGCAGTGCTACAAAGTCCACAGGTGCAGGCCAAAGTTCGCGCCTCGCTGCTGGCGGGCATCCGCGCCGCCGTGCTGTGGCACCAGGTCGGCGGTGGCCGCCTGCAGTTAATGTTTTCTCGTCATCGCCTGACGACTCAGGCAAAACAAATTCTTGCTCATTGTTAACCTCCCGGAGTTGCGAATTATGGAATTATCCTCACTGACCGCCGTTTCCCCTGTCGATGGACGCTACGGCGATAAAGTCAGCGCGCTGCGCGACATTTTCAGCGAATATGGTCTGCTGAAGTTCCGCGTACAGGTTGAAGTTCGCTGGCTGCAAAAGCTGGCCGCACAGGCAGCCATCAAGGAAGTTCCTGCTTTTGACGCCCAGGCAAACGATTACCTCGATCAAATCGTTGCTCAATTCAATGAAGAAGATGCCGCACGCATCAAAACCATTGAACGCACGACCAACCATGATGTGAAGGCGGTTGAATATTTCCTGAAAGAGAAAGTGGCCAGCATCCCGGCCCTCAACGCTGTCTCCGAATTCATTCACTTCGCCTGTACGTCTGAAGATATCAATAACCTTTCTCATGCTCTGATGCTCTCAACTGCGCGTCAGGACGTGGTGCTGCCGTACTGGCGTAAAATTATCGACGCGGTGAAAGCGCTGGCGGTCGAGTATCGCGATATCCCGCTGCTTTCCCGTACCCACGGTCAGCCAGCTACCCCATCCACCATGGGTAAAGAGATGGCGAACGTGGCCTACCGTATGGAGCGCCAGTTCCGTCAGCTGGAACAGGTTGAAATTCTCGGTAAAATCAACGGCGCTGTCGGTAACTACAATGCCCACATCGCTGCCTACCCGGAAGTGGACTGGCACCAGTTCAGCGAAGAGTTCGTGACCTCACTGGGCATTCAGTGGAACCCGTACACCACCCAGATCGAGCCGCACGACTATATCGCTGAGCTGTTTGACTGCATCGCGCGTTTCAACACCATCCTGATCGACTTTGATCGTGACGTCTGGGGTTACATTGCGCTGAACCACTTCAAGCAGAAAACCATCGCCGGCGAAATCGGCTCCTCCACCATGCCGCACAAAGTGAACCCGATTGACTTCGAAAACTCCGAAGGCAACCTCGGCCTGGCGAATGCCGTGCTGCAACACATGGCGAGCAAACTGCCGGTTTCCCGCTGGCAGCGCGACCTGACGGACTCCACCGTCCTGCGTAACCTGGGCGTGGGTATTGGCTATGCGCTGATTGCTTATCAGTCCACCCTGAAGGGCGTGAGCAAGCTGGAAGTGAACCGCGACCGTCTGCTGGACGAACTGGATCACAACTGGGAAGTCCTGGCCGAGCCGATTCAGACCGTGATGCGTCGCTATGGCATCGAAAAACCGTATGAGAAGCTGAAAGAGCTGACCCGCGGTAAGCGCGTTGACGCAGAAGGCATGAAACAGTTTATCGATAGCCTGGACGTGCCGGAAGAAGAGAAGACTCGTCTGAAAGCAATGACCCCGGCGAATTACATCGGCCGCGCCATTACCATGGTTGATGAACTGAAGTAATCGCATTCCCCCTCTTTCCGTCCGGAAAGAGGGTTCCCTCCCCCGGTTTATTAAATGTTTATCCCTCTCCCAACATAATCAGCGTTAAACTATTCAGAGCATTTATTTTAGGGAGAAGCGATGATGCGCGTATTGGTTGTCGAGGATAATGCATTATTACGTCATCACCTGAAGGTTCAACTTCAGGAAATGGGTCATCAGGTGGATGATGCCGAAGATGCCAAAGAGGCTGACTACTATCTGAATGAACACTTGCCGGATATTGCCATCGTCGATCTCGGCCTGCCGGATGAAGACGGCCTGTCGCTCATTCGTCGCTGGCGCAGCCACGATGTCTCACTGCCCGTGCTGGTGTTAACCGCCCGCGAAGGGTGGCAGGATAAAGTCGAGGTACTTAGCGCCGGGGCCGACGACTATGTGACCAAGCCCTTCCATATTGAAGAAGTTGCTGCCCGCATGCAGGCCCTGATGCGCCGTAACAGCGGCCACGCCTCTCAGGTGATCTCGCTACCGCCTTTCCAGGTCGATCTCTCTCGCCGTGAGCTCTCCATCAATGACGAGGTGATCAAACTGACCGCTTTCGAATACACCATTATGGAAACCCTGATCCGCAACAGCGGCAAAGTGGTTAGCAAAGATTCCCTGATGTTGCAGCTCTATCCTGATGCTGAGTTACGCGAAAGCCACACCATTGATGTGCTGATGGGGCGTCTGCGGAAAAAGATCCAGGCACAGTATCCGGAAGATGTCATTACGACGGTCCGCGGTCAGGGCTACCTTTTCGAATTACGCTAAATGAAAAAAATTCTCCGTCACTTCCTGCCGCTTTCGCTGCGGGTTCGCTTCCTGCTGGCGACGGCCGCCGTGGTGCTGGTGCTCTCTTTGGCCTACGGTCTGGTGGCGTTGGTGGGTTACAGCGTTAGCTTTGACAAGACCACCTTTCGCCTACTGCGCGGCGAAAGTAACCTGTTTTATACCCTTGCCCGCTGGGAAAATAATAAAATCAGCATCGACATGCCGGAACATCTGGACCGACAGAGCCCGACCATCGCCCTGATATACGGTGAAAAGGGCCAGCTTCTCTGGGCCCAGCGAGATGTACCCTGGCTGGTGAACCGTATCCAGCCGGAGTGGCTGAGAACCAACGGATTTCACGAGCTGGAGGCAGATCTTAACGCCTCCAGCAGCCTGGTGGGTAATGACCGCTCCATGCAGCAGCAACTGAGCGAGATCCGCGAAGATGACGACGACACTGAGATGACCCACTCGGTCGCTATTAATCTCTATCCCGCGACCCTCGAAATGCCCCAGCTCACCATCGTGGTGATCGACACCATTCCCGTTGAGCTAAAACGCTCTTATATGGTGTGGAACTGGTTCGTCTATGTGCTGGTGGCGAACCTGCTGCTGGTGATCCCCCTGCTGTGGGTCGCCGCCTGGTGGAGCCTGCGCCCTATCGAGTCGCTGGCGAAAGAGGTGCGTGAGCTGGAAGAGCATCACCGGGAGAAACTTAACCCGGTCACCACCCGTGAACTGACCAGCCTGGTGCGTAACCTGAACCGCCTGCTGAAGAGTGAGCGTGAACGCTATGACAAATACCGCACAACGCTGACCGACCTGACCCACAGTCTGAAGACGCCGCTCGCGGTATTACAAAGTACCTTACGCTCCCTGCGCAGCGCGAAGCTGAGCGTGGACGACGCCGAGCCGGTAATGCTGGAACAGATCAGCCGTATCTCCCAGCAGATTGGCTACTACCTGCATCGGGCAAGTATGCGTTCTGGCAGTGCGTTGCTCAGCCGCGAACTTCACCCGGTGGCGCCGCTGCTGGACAACCTCACCTCGGCGTTGAACAAGGTCTATCAACGTAAAGGGGTCAGCATCAGCCTCGATATTTCGCCGGAGATAAGCTTCATTGGCGAAAAAAACGACTTTATGGAGGTGATGGGTAATCTGCTTGATAACGCCTGCAAATATTGCCTTGAGTTTGTCGAAATCTCGGCCCGACAGGACGACGATCAACTTCATATTATTGTTGAGGACGATGGCCCCGGTATTCCCCAGGGTAAACGCGATCAGGTCTTCGACCGCGGACAGCGGGCTGATACCCTGCGTCCAGGCCAGGGCGTGGGGCTTTCGGTCGCGCGGGATATTGTTGAGCAGTATGACGGCCGTATCGAAACGGGCGACAGCCTGCTCGGCGGTGCCCGCATGGTGGCAATCTTTGGCCGCCAACAGCCTGGTGACCATGAGAGTTAAGCCCTCCGGGTGAAAAAAGCGAGATTCTCACGCGCAGGTGTCTGAGCTTCCGTTATAATCCGTCTCAGTAAGAGCCTGCGGAATAAAATATTATGGATTATCACTTAACACTTAACTGGCCTGAGTTTATTGAACGTTACTGGCAAAAACGCCCGGTCGTTCTGAAACGCGGCATTGCAAATTTCGTCGATCCTATCTCCCCTGATGAACTCGCTGGCTTAGCGATGGAGAATGAGGTCGATAGCCGCCTGGTCAGTCATGAGGATGGGAAATGGCAGGTTAGCCATGGTCCGTTCGAGAGCTACGATCACCTCGGCGAGACCAACTGGTCGCTGTTAGTTCAGGCCGTCAACCACTGGCATGAACCTACCGCAGCGCTGATGCGCCCGTTCCGCGCGCTGCCTGACTGGCGGATGGACGATCTGATGATCTCCTTCTCCGTGCCTGGCGGCGGCGTAGGCCCGCATCTCGATCAGTATGACGTCTTTATCATTCAGGGCACCGGCCGTCGCCGCTGGCGCGTGGGTGACAAAGTGCCCATGAAGCAGCACTGCCCGCATCCGGATTTGCTGCAGGTTGCTCCCTTTGAAGGCATTATTGATGAAGAGCTGGAGCCGGGCGACATTCTCTATATTCCGCCAGGATTCCCGCACGAAGGCTACTCGCTGGAGAATTCGATGAACTATTCCGTCGGATTCCGCGCGCCAAGCGGCCGGGAGATGATCAGCAGCTTTGCGGACTACGTCCTGCAGCGCGAACTGGGAAGCCACCGCTTTGCCGATCCGGACGTTCCTGCCCGTGAACATCCCGCCGATATCCTGCCGCAGGAGCTCGATAAACTGCGCGGGATGATGTTGGATCTGATTAATCAACCAGAACATTTTAACCAGTGGTTTGGTGAGTTTGTCAGCCAGTCTCGTCACGAGCTGGACGTTTCGCCGCCGGAGCCACCTTACCAGCCAGACGAAATCTACGATGCGCTGCAGCAGGGCGACAAACTGGTACGCCTGGGTGGTCTGCGCGTACTGCGTATCGATGGCGAGGTTTATGTTAACGGCGAGAAGCTGGATTCACCTCACCGCCCTGCCGTGGAAGCTATCGCCAGCCATATGGTGCTGGATGCCGCACAGTTTGGCGATGCGCTGGATGACCCCTCCTTCCTGGCGATGCTCGCCGCGCTGGTTAACAGCGGCTACTGGTTCTTTGAGGACTAAGACGCGCCTGTACCGGGTGGCCATAGCGCCACCCGGACTCTTCCTTATCACCCTTTCGCCGTCAGTTCGGCAATGCGCACAATAACCCGCACCGCTTTCTCCATCCCTTCCAGGGTGACGAACTCATGCTTGCCGTGGTAGTTATAGCCCCCGGTGAAGAGGTTCGGGCAAGGTAATCCCATAAACGAGAGCTGTGCCCCGTCGGTTCCGCCACGAATCGGCTTAAGTTGCGGTTCAATATCGCAATCACGCATCGCCTGCTGGGCAATATCAAGAATGTGCGGATGTGCGACCACCTTATCCCGCATATTGTAATAACTGTCTTCAATCACCAGTTCGATATAGCAATCCGGGTGCAGCCCCTTGCCAACCTTTTTGGCGATATCCATGATTTTACGTTTACGCGCTTCAAACCCCTCGCGATCGAAATCGCGAATGATGTAGTGCATATCCGCGCGGTCAACGGTGCCTTTAATGCTGGTAAGGTGATAAAAACCTTCATAGCCTTCCGTCTGCTCCGGACTCTCCCCGGCAGGCACTTCGGCGTGGATACGCGCCGCCAGCGAGAGTGCGTTAACCATCACCCCTTTTGCGGTGCCTGGGTGCACATTGTTGCCCACGATACGGATATTGACCGACGCGGCGTTGAAGTTTTCGAACTCCAGCTCCCCTACGCCACCGCCATCCACGGTGTAGGCCCATTTTGCGTTAAACGCCTCCACATCAAAATGCTTCGCCCCTTTCCCCACCTCTTCATCGGGGGTGAAGGCGACACGGATATCACCGTGAGGAATGTTTTTACCCTTCAGCACCGCCAGCGCGGTCATGATCTCGGCGACGCCAGCTTTATCGTCTGCTCCCAACAGCGTTTTACCGTCTGTCGTGATCAGGGTCTGGCCTAGCAACTGGTGGAGCACAGGAAACATGACCGGGGATAAAATCTCATCGCCGACGCCCAGGGCGATATCGCCGCCGCGATAGTTCTCCACAATCTGAGGGTTAACGTTTTTGCCGCTATAATCAGGGGAGGTATCAACATGGGATATGAAACCAATGGCCGGGATCTCACCCGGCACGTTAGCCGGTAGCGTGCCCATGACCGTGCCTTTGTCACTTAATGTCACGTTGACCAGGCCTAACTCTTCAAGCTGCGACTTTAGCAGCTGCAGTAATTTCCATTGGCCCTCTGTGCTCGGTACCTGGCGAACACCCGGCTTAGATTGGGTATCCAGCGAAACGTACTGTAAAAAACGCTCTAGTAATTTATCCATGCAGTCACCCTCACTTTTTGTGACAACATTATCAATAAGCCCTAAAACGCAAATATTGCGTCAGGTCACTTTTATCCCGCAAACGAGAATATTTTTCGTTTATCTCATCCCGTTGCTAATAAAGGTAGCTTATCGGGGAGCATCAAGGATTGGCGAATTCAATGGTTTGCCGTAGAATGGCCGCCCTCATTACGAGTCACCAAGGTGGTTACACACAAACCCCGCTGCGTTAGATAGATCGCAGCGTCGATATGGGACAGAGTCATAAATTGAATACACAACCAGGTTCACTGTCACCGCTGGTGCTTTTATCGGGCATTAATAAGAGTTTTGATGGTAAAACCGTTATCGCCGACCTTAATTTGACCATTAACAACGGCGAGTTCCTTACGCTTCTCGGCCCCTCTGGCTGCGGTAAGACAACAGTATTGCGCCTGATCGCCGGGCTGGAAAACGTCGACACCGGCCATATTCATCTTGAAAACCAGGATATCACCGACGTCCCTGCCGAGCATCGCCACGTTAATACCGTCTTCCAGAGCTACGCCCTCTTCCCGCATATGACGGTCTTTGAAAATGTGGCCTTTGGCCTGCGCATGCAGAAAACCCCGGCGCAGGAGATTGCCCCGCGTGTGACGGAGGCACTGCGCATGGTACAGCTGGAAGAGTTTGCCCAGCGCAAGCCGCATCAGCTCTCCGGAGGACAACAGCAGCGCGTCGCCATTGCCCGCGCGGTAGTGAACAAACCCCGCCTGTTATTACTCGACGAATCGCTCTCCGCGCTAGATTACAAACTGCGCAAACAGATGCAGAACGAATTGAAAGCGCTACAGCGTAAGCTGGGCATCACCTTTGTTTTCGTGACGCACGATCAGGAAGAGGCGCTGACAATGTCCGACCGTATCGTCGTGATGCGCGAAGGCAAAATCGAGCAAGACGGCACGCCGCGTGAGATCTATGAAGAGCCGAAAAACCTCTTTGTCGCCAGCTTTATTGGTGAGATCAATAACTTTAGCGCCACGGTTATCGAACGCCTGGATGCACAGCGCGTCCGCGCCAGCGTCGAAGGCCATGAGTGCAACATCACCGTTAACTTTGCGGTAGAAAAAGGGCAAAAGCTGAACGTAATGCTGCGCCCGGAAGATCTCCGCGTTGACGAGATCCATGACAGCAGCGACGTCGAAGGTCTGATTGGTTATATCCGCGAGCGCAACTATAAGGGCATGACCCTGGAGTCGGTGGTTGAACTCGAAAATGGCAAAATGGTGTTGGTCAGTGAGTTCTTCAATGAAGACGATCCGGACTTCGACCACTCCCTTGACCAGAAAATGGCCATTAACTGGGTAGAGAGCTGGGAGGTCGTACTGGCTGATGAAGAACACAAGTAAGTTCCAGAATGTGGTGATTGCCACTATCGTCGGTTGGCTTGTGTTGTTTGTCTTCTTACCCAACCTGATGATCATCGCCACCAGCTTTTTGACCCGTGACGATGCCCACTTCGTTAAGCTGGTCTTTACGCTGGATAACTACGCGCGCCTGCTGGATCCGCTCTATTTCCAGGTGCTGATGCACTCGCTGAACATGGCCGTGATAGCCACCCTCGCCTGTCTGGTGCTGGGCTATCCCTTCGCCTGGTTTCTGGCGCGTCTGCCACAGAAAATTCGCCCGCTGCTGCTGTTTCTGCTGATTGTGCCATTCTGGACCAACTCCCTGATTCGCATCTATGGCCTGAAGATTTTCCTTAGTACCAAAGGGTATCTGAACGAATTTTTACTGTGGTTGGGGATCATCGAGACCCCGCTTCGCATTATGTACACCCCGGGCGCCGTCATTATCGGCCTGGTTTATATACTGCTGCCCTTTATGGTGATGCCGCTCTACTCCAGCATCGAGAAGCTCGATAAGCCGCTGCTGGAAGCGGCAAGGGACCTCGGCGCCAGTAAGATGCAGACCTTTATCCGGATAATCCTGCCGCTGACGATGCCGGGTATCATCGCCGGTTGCCTGCTGGTGATACTGCCGGCCATGGGGCTGTTCTACGTCTCGGATCTGATGGGTGGCGCGAAAAACCTGCTGATTGGCAACGTCATCAAAAGCCAGTTCCTCAATATTCGCGACTGGCCGTTTGGCTCCGCCACCAGCATCACGCTGACGGTGGTTATGGGGCTGATGCTAATGGTCTACTGGCGCGCATCCCGACTGCTTAACAAAAAAGGTGAGCTGGAATGATGGGTCGACTGCTTCGCGGCGGTTTTATGACCGCCATCTATGCTTATTTGTATATTCCCATCATCATCCTGATTGTGAATTCATTTAACAGTTCACGTTTCGGGATCAACTGGCAGGGTTTTACCACCAAGTGGTACAGCCTGCTGGTCAACAACGACAGTTTGCTCCAGGCTGCGCAGCATTCGTTGACGATGGCGATCGTCTCGGCCACGTTTGCGACCTTGATTGGCTCGCTGACCGCCGTGGCCCTCTACCGTTACCGCTTTCGCGGCAAGCCGTTTGTGAGCGGCATGCTGTTTGTGGTGATGATGTCTCCGGACATTGTCATGGCCATATCGCTGCTGGTGCTGTTTATGCTGCTGGGCGTACAACTCGGCTTCTGGTCGCTGCTCTTTTCGCATATTACCTTCTGCCTGCCTTTCGTGGTGGTGACGGTTTACTCCCGTCTGAAGGGATTTGACGTGCGCATGCTGGAAGCCGCGAAAGATCTGGGCGCCAGTGAGATGGTGATTCTGCGCAAGATCCTCCTGCCGCTGGCGATGCCTGCGGTGGCAGCCGGATGGTTATTGAGCTTTACCCTGTCGATGGACGACGTCGTGGTTTCTTCGTTCGTCACCGGCCCGAGCTATGAGATCTTGCCGCTGAAAATTTATTCGATGGTTAAAGTGGGCGTCTCGCCGGAGGTGAACGCGCTGGCCACCATTCTGTTGATGTTATCGCTGGTTCTGGTCATTACCAGCCAGCTTATTGCTCGTGATAAAACAAAAGTTCAGGGGACGTTAAAATGATGAAATGGTCACGCCACCTGCTCGCGGCTGGCGCGCTTGCTTTCGGTATGAGCGCTGCGCACGCGGACGACAGTAAAACACTCTACTTCTACAACTGGACCGAGTATGTGCCGCCAGGTCTGCTGGAGCAGTTCACCAAAGAGACCGGTATCAAGGTGATCTATTCGACCTACGAGTCGAACGAAACCATGTATGCCAAGCTCAAAACCTATAAAGACGGCGCCTACGATCTGGTTGTACCCTCCACCTATTTCGTGGATAAAATGCGTAAAGAGGGGATGATCCAGAAGATCGATAAGACGAAGCTGACCAACTTCGCTAACCTCGATCCTGAGATGCTGAACAAACCCTTCGATCCTAACAACGACTACTCCATTCCCTATATCTGGGGTGCCACCGCGATTGGCGTAAACCGTGACGAGATGGATCCGAAAACGGTGACCAGCTGGGCCGATCTGTGGAAACCCGAGTATAAGGGTAGCTTGCTGTTGACCGACGATGCGCGCGAAGTGTTCCAGATGGCGCTACGTAAACTCGGTTATTCCGGCAACACCACCGACCCGAAAGAGATCGAAGCTGCCTACAACGAGCTGAGAAAGCTGATGCCTAACGTGGCGGCCTTTAACTCCGATAACCCGGCGAACCCGTACATGGAAGGGGAAGTGAACCTCGGCATGGTGTGGAACGGTTCGGCGTATGTGGCGCGTCAGGCCGGTACCCCGCTGGAGGTCATCTGGCCAAAAGAGGGGGGCATCTTCTGGATGGACAGCCTCGCGATCCCGGCAAACGCCAGGAACGTAGATGGCGCCATGAAGCTGATCAACTTCCTGCTGCGCCCGGATGTGGCCAAAGAGGTGGCAGAAACCATTGGCTACCCGACCCCGAATCTCGCGGCGCGTAAACTGCTCAGCCCGGACGTGGCGAACGATAAGACGCTCTATCCTGATGCCGAAACTATCAGTAAAGGTGAGTGGCAAAACGATGTGGGCGACGCCAGCCGCATCTACGAAGAGTATTATCAGAAATTGAAAGCAGGTCGCTAATAAATAAGGTGAGGGCCTGGGCCCTCACCTCTCTTTTACAATCCCTTCAGTAACTTTTCTACGAACGCCGGCACCACTTCACTGGCCAGACCGTACTGTTTCTCTTCAAATTCGCTCCCCACCTGGCTCGGTTCAAGATTAAGCTCTACCGTATGTGCCCCCTGCAGTTTCGCCTCATGGACGAACCCGGCTGCGGGATAGACGTGCCCGGAGGTGCCAATGGCGATAAACACATCGGCCATCGCCAGCGCGCTGTAGATCTCATCCATACCCAGCGGCATTTCGCCGAACCAGACGACGTGCGGGCGCAGCGCCGACGGAAATTGACAGCAGTGGCATTTGTCATCAGGGGTGACGTCACCGGTCCACTCCAGCACCTGGCCGCTCCAGGCGCAGCGTACCTTGAGCAGTTCACCGTGCATATGGATAACATTCTTGTTACCCGCGCGCTCATGGAGATTATCGATGTTCTGCGTCACCAGCAGGAAACGGTCGCCCAGCGCCTCTTCCAGCCTCGCCAGCGCCAGATGCGCCGCGTTAGGGGCAATTTCAGCAGATTGCAGCTGACGGCGACGCGCATTGTAAAACGACTGGACCAGCTGCGGGTTACGGGCGAAACCTTCCGGCGTTGCGACGTCCTCCACACGGTGCTCTTCCCACAGCCCATCAGCGGCCCGGAAGGTGCGAATGCCGGACTCTGCGGAGATCCCTGCTCCGGTCAGCACCACTACTCTCGGTTTTTCCATTAATTCTGGCATTACCTGATCTCTGAAGAATATTCGCTGGCGTAAGCGTTCACGCAAACGACGTTTATTTCTGCGAAAACGGGTGAGGCGATGTGACCGACGCGACAACATAAAAACCTCTTCTGGCTAGCGGCTGAGGTGCAGGAACGCCGCACCGCGCATTCCCCCGGCATCCCCATAGCGCGCTTTTTCAATGCGCGGCAGGCGGGCAACCGGCAGCAAATGCCGTGGTAAACGTTCTGATAACCGCTCCGTGATCGCGGTAAAGTTTGATAACCCGCCGCCAATGACCAACAGGTCAGGATCGACGACGGTAAGTATGTTACCCAGACAGACCGCCAGCAGGTCGAGATAGCGCTCAACATGCGCTTTCGCCTGTTCATCTCCCTGATTCCACAGGGCGATGATTTCGGGTGCCTGCATTTTTTGATGATAGAAGTGTTCATACAGCCATGCAAATCCACGGCCTGACAGGTAATTCTCAATGCAGCCATGCTGGCCGCAACCACAGCGGATAAGCGGGAAATCGCGACCGACGACCTCCAGCGCATCGACTGGAAGCCGGATATGACCAAACTCGCCGGTTATGTAACTGCGGCCGGTGATCGGTTTGCCATCAATAATAAGCCCGCCGCCGACGCCAGTGCCGAGAATCAGCCCCATAACCAGTGGATAACGGCGAAACTCATCGTCCCAGGCTTCAGAGAGGGCAAAACAGTTTGCGTCGTTATCCAGACGCACATCGCGCGCCAACAGGCGGGTGAGATCCGCGCGAAGGGGTTTACCGCTGGCCGCAGGCACGTTGGCGGCGTAGAGCGTGCCGTCATCGGTTTCCGGCATGCCGGGAATACCTATCCCCACGCTGCCTGTCACACCAAAGCGCGCATCGGCCTGCCCCACCAGCGCGACGAGAGTAGTTAAGAATTCATCGTAGCTTTCATGCGGCGTGGGAACGCGGGTTTCCCACTGCAGTTTGAGATTCTCATCAAACACGCCGAGCGCAATTTTGGTGCCGCCAATATCAAATCCGTAATACATAGTGCATTCCTCTTTCGATATAGCGGCCTTGCGATCGCTACATCAAGACGTAATTACTGGCCACTTAGCACCCTCGCCGGATCGATTCGGCTTGCGCGACGCGCCGGATACCAGCTTGCCAGCAGACTCAACAAAAGTGCTGTAATCAGCACATAAACGACGTCCAGCCAGTGCAATTCAGACGGCAGGAAGTCAATAAAATAGATATCGCCAGAGAGGAACTGATGGCCGATTAGACGCTCAATTCCATTGATAATCGGGGTGAGTTGCAGAGAAACCACTACGCCAATCACCACACCACAGAGGCTTCCCAGCAGCCCGGCGAGCAAACCATACCAGACGAAAATGGCACGAATAAGACCGTCTTTGGCGCCGAGAGTACGCAGCACCGCAATGTCGCCACTCTTGTCCTTCACCGCCATTACCAGCGTCGAGACAATGTTAAAGCAGGCCACGCCAATCACCAGCACCATCGCCAGATACATAATGGCCCGGATCATCTGAATATCGCGATACATATAGCCATAGGTGCCAATCCAGCTCTTGATATAGACATAGCTATTGGTCACTTCGCCTGCATCGCGCACCAGCTTGTTAGCGTTAAAGACGTCGTTCACCTTGATGGCAATACCGGTGACGCTGCTACCCATATCCAGATACTGACGGGCATCTTCCAGCGGGACCATGGCAAAGCTGTGATCAAGCTGGCCGCTCAGCTGCAGGATGCCGGTAACGTGCAAGCGCACGCGCTTCGGCTGCTGCAATTTATGATCGGCGCTGGCATTCGGGATCATGATCGAGACCCAGTCGCCCTGCTTCACTTTCAGCGCGTCGGCCACCCCTTTGCCTATAATGATCTGTTGTTCGCCCGCTTTAAAGCCCGTCCATGCGCTGTCTTTCACAAATTGCGGCAATGCGCTCAGTTTCTCTTCCTGACGAGGGTTAACCCCCTTTACCTGAATCGCACGCAGATTAACGCCGCTCTCCACCAGGCCGGTAAAGTTGATATAGGGCGCAGCGGCAGCCACACCGGGCACCTTCTCTACTTTGTTTAGCGCCTCGTTCCAGTTATTCCAGGGTTGATTAACCGGCTCGATCTCGCCATGCGGCACCACCGCCAGAATACGGTTGTTCAGCTCGCGCTCGAAACCGTTCATGGCGCTCAGGCCGACGATTAATACCGCCACGCCCAGCGCGATACCCACGGTGGAGATCACCGAGATCAGCGATACCATGCCGCTACGGCGGCGGCCACGGCTAAAGCGCAGGCCGATAAGTAACGATAATGGTGAAGCCATTAATCTGCCCCCATCAGGGTCAGTTCCGCATTCAAACGGCCGTCGCGCATCTCAAGCTGGCGCGACATCCGTTTCGCCAGCTGCAGGTCGTGGGTCACGACCAGGAAGGCTGTACCCTGAGAGGCGTTCAGTTCACCTAGCAGTTGGAAAATGCTGTCGGCGTTACGGGCATCCAGGTTCCCGGTCGGCTCATCCGCCAGCACCAGACGCGGATTATTGACCAACGCACGGGCAATGGCCACGCGCTGGCGTTCACCGCCAGAGAGTTCCGATGGACGGTGATTACCACGATGGCCCAGACCAACTGCATTCAGCATCGCGCTGGCGCGCTCATTGATCTCTGCCGGTCTCTTTTTACCGATCAGCAGCGGCATGGCCACGTTTTCCAGCGCGGTAAAATCGGGCAGCAGATGGTGGAACTGATAAATAAAGCCCAGCTCGCGGTTACGCAGATCGGCCTTCGCCGTTGAAGACATGGTACTGAGCGGCGTACCGGAGAAGATCACATCCCCGGAAGTGGGCGTATCCAGTCCGCCCAGCAGGTGCAATAAGGTACTTTTGCCAGAGCCAGAGGTCCCGACAATGGCCATCATCTCCCCCTCTCCTACGCTGAAGCTGACATTGTGCAGGACATCAGTCTGCACGTTGCCTTCCTGATAGCGTTTGCACAGGTTGTCGCATTGCAACAGGATCTTATTCATAACGTAAAGCCTCAGCGGGTTGAGTGGCGGCAGCGCGCCAGGAAGGGTAAAGCGTAGAGAGCAGCGCAATGGCCATCGCGGCCAGCGCGATACCCACGACCTGCAGCGGCTCGATGGCGACCGGCAACGCCGCGCCATCAAGCAGTGCGCCGATAATAGGCATTAAATTGTTCAACTGGCTGGCGAGTAGCGCCCCCAGTACGGCGCCCAACAGCGCACCGACAATCCCGGCGCTGGCCCCCTGCACCATAAAGACCGCCATAATCTGGCGCGGCGTCAGCCCCTGGGTCTGGAGAATCGCCACCTCGCCCTGCTTCTCCATCACCATCAGCCCCAGCGAGGTAATGATATTAAACGCCGCCACGGCGACGATCAGGCTCAGCAGCAGGCCCATCATATTCTTTTCCATGCGCACGGCCTGGAACAGCTCGCCTTTGCGGTCGCGCCAGTCCTGCCATTTGGTCCCTTCTGGCAGGGTCTGCTGGCTGAGCACGTCAACCTTCAATGGCTCATTCAGCCACAGACGCCAGCCGGTGATATTGCCCGCCGGGTAGCGCATCAGGCGTGAGGCATCCTGAATATTCACCAGCATCTGATAGCCATCGACTTCACTGCTGGCGGCAAAGGTGCCAATCACGTTAAAGAGACGCTGGCTCGGCAGGCGCCCCATCGGCGTAAACTGGCTGGCAGAAGGCACCATGATCCGGAGCTGATCGCCACGGTTTACGCCCAGTTGCCCGGCCAGCTGTTCGCCAAGGATCACGTTATATTGGCCGGGCTGCAGGTCGGTCTGCTTCACATTAACCAGATAAGGGGTGAGCGGATCTTTTTGCGCCGGATCGATACCGAGCATCACACCCACCGCCACGCTGCGGGCGCTTTGGAGCACCACATCACCAGTGGTAAGCGGCGCGACGCGGTTTACGCCCTGCAACTTCACCGCGCTTTCCGGTAGCTGTTGAGGGTTAATCGACCCGTTGGCAGAAGAGAGAACGGCCTGCGGCATCAGCCCCAGAATATTGTTTTGCAGCTCGCGCTCGAAGCCGTTCATCACCGACAGCACCGTCACCAGCGCCATCACGCCGAGCGTAATGCCAATGGTAGAGAGCCAGGAGACAAAGCGACCGAAGCGGTCCGCGGCACGCCCACGCATATAACGTAAGCCTATGAATAGTGCGACAGGTTGGTACATGAAATCCGTCTGTTTGCTGATAGCAGACCCACGAGTATATAAGCGAATCCGTGAAGCGTAAATGACTGAAACCCTAAGCTTTGCTTCTCATTTTTCCGAAAAAACAACGGAAATCAGTCAGCTAAGGTCACAATTGTGGACAACTTAGCCGCAAACTCCCTCCACCTTTTCTTAAAAACGCCCGGATACAGACTCTTACCCATTACATCACCAGCGCCCCTTAGCAGACTTAACGGTTCGTTTTTGGCAATACAGGTATCGGTTTCCGATGAAACAAAAAGCATTATGGATTAATCAGATAAAAGGACTTTGCATCTGTTTAGTGGTCATTTATCACTCGGTGATCACTTTTTATCCGCATCTGGATGCACTACAACTTCCCCTTTCAGCGCTGCTGGCGAAATGCTGGGTCTACTTTAATCTTTATCTCGCCCCTTTTCGTATGCCGGTATTTTTCTTTATCTCCGGTTTTTTGATTCGCCGGTACATCGACGAGGTGACCTGGCGTGACAGTATCGATAAACGGATCTGGAGCATCGTCTGGGTACTGATTCTGTGGGGCGTTCTGCAGTGGCAAGCCCTGAGCCATATCAACGCCTGGCTGGCACCCGAGCGCGAACTGCCCCACGGCTCCAATGCGGCTTACGCCGCTACCTTACCGGACTTTATCAAAGGCATGCTCACCGCCAGCACCAGTCTCTGGTATCTGTACGCGCTGGTGGTCTATTTCACCCTGTGCAAATTCTTTAGCCGCTGGAAATTGCCCATGATCGCCCTGCTGGCGCTGGCAAGCCTGGCGATTAACTTCCTGCCATTACCCTGGTGGGGCATGAACAGCGTTGTCCGTAATGCCATCTACTACAGCCTGGGGGCCTGGTACGGCGCACAGCTGATGACATGGATGAAAGGGCTGGCGCTGCGTCGTAACGTGCTACCGGTGGCGCTTTTCGCCGCAATTTCGGTCGTGCTGTGGTTTGCCAACGCGCCGCTGCTGCTCTCACTGCTGTCGATTCTGCTGATCATGAAGCTTTTTTACGGCTTTGAGCAGCGCTATAGCGTGCAACCGAACAATCTGCTGAACGTGATTGGCTCCAACACCATAGCCATCTATACCACGCACCGCATTCTGATCGAGGCTTTCAGCCTGTTCTTTATCGGCCAGATGAATGCGGCGACATGGCCTCAGTGGGCAGAACTCACGCTGGTGCTGTTTTACCCGTTTGCCAGCCTGCTGATCTGCACCCTGGTCGGACTGGGTACGCGTAAACTGTCGGGCATTCTGTTTGGCGATCTTTTCTTCTCTCCCCCAGCGCTACAGGCTTCGCGCTAGCCTCCAGGCGCTCCCGCCGGGGGGGCGCCTTCTCCTCCCGTGCGGTTCCGGTTTGCTAAAGCAAAACGATCAAGGATAATAAAGACATTGTGTATCAGTGATATGCCCATAAGAGATCCTGACTAAGCTATGTCTGAACTAAATCGTTATTCCCTGCCCAACAAAGCGGGCGACCAACGCCAGTTGGGTGAACTCACGGGCGCGGCCTGCGCCACGCTGGTGGCGGAGATCGCTGAACGTCATCCGGGGCCGGTGGTGCTGGTTGCGCCAGATATGCAGAACGCCCTGCGCCTGCATGATGAAATTCGTCAATTTACCGACAGCCTGGTGTTCAGCCTTGCCGACTGGGAGACCCTCCCCTACGACAGCTTCTCTCCGCACCAGGAGATTATCTCTTCGCGCCTGTCGACGCTGTACCAACTGCCTTCTATGCAGCGCGGAGTGTTGATTGTGCCGGTCAATACGCTGATGCAGCGCGTCTGTCCCCACAGCTACCTGCATGGCCATGCGCTGGTGATGAAAAAAGGGCAGCGTTTGTCGCGTGATGCGCTGCGAGCGCAACTCGACAGCGCGGGCTATCGTCATGTGGACCAGGTCATGGAGCACGGTGAATATGCTACGCGCGGCGCGCTGCTCGACCTCTATCCTATGGGCAGCGATCGCCCTTATCGTCTGGATTTCTTCGACGATGAGATCGATAGCCTGCGCGTATTCGATGCCGATACACAGCGAACGCTGGAAGAGGTAGAAGCCATTAATCTGCTGCCGGCCCATGAGTTCCCGACGGATAAAACCGCCATCGAGCTGTTCCGGAGTCAGTGGCGGGATAAGTTCGATGTGAAACGTGACGCTGAACATATCTATCAGCAGGTGAGCAAAGGCACCCTGCCCGCGGGCATTGAATACTGGCAGCCATTGTTCTTCAGCGAGCCGCTGCCGCCGCTGTTTAGCTATTTCCCGGCCAACACCCTGGTGGTGAACACCGGCGATCTGGAAAGTAGCGCAAACCGTTTTGAGAGCGAAACCCGTGCGCGTTATGAGAACCGCGGCGTCGACCCGATGCGTCCGTTGCTGCCACCCGAACAGCTGTGGCTACGCAGCGATGAACTGTTCAGCGAGCTGAAGCGCTGGCCGCGCATGCAGCTTAAAACTGAAAATCTCGCAGAAAAAGCGGCAAACACCAATCTCGGTTTCCAGAAACTGCCAGACCTGGCGGTGCAGGCCCAGCAGAAGTCACCGCTGGACAATTTGCGCAAATTCCTTGAAAGCTTTACCGGCCCGGTGATCTTCTCCGTAGAAAGCGAAGGCCGCCGTGAAGCGCTGGGCGAGTTGCTGGGGCGAATTAAGCTCGCACCTAAACGCATTCTGCGCCTCGACGAGGCGACAGGGAATGGCCGCTATCTGATGATCGGTGCCGCCGAGCATGGCTTTGTCGATACCCTCAACAACCGGGCCCTGATCTGCGAAAGCGATCTGCTGGGCGAGCGCGTGGCGCGTCGTCGCCAGGATAGCCGTCGCACCATAAACCCGGACACGCTGATCCGTAACCTGGCAGAACTGCATCCAGGCCAGCCTATCGTCCATCTGGAGCATGGCGTGGGTCGCTACGCCGGGATGACTACCCTTGAAGCAGGCGGCATCAAAGGGGAGTACCTAATGCTCACTTACGCCAATGATGCCAAACTGTATGTGCCCGTCTCTTCGCTGCATCTGATCAGCCGCTACGCCGGCGGTGCGGAAGATAACGCCCCGCTGCATAAACTGGGAGGCGATGCCTGGTCGCGTGCGCGTCAGAAAGCGGCAGAGAAAGTGCGTGACGTGGCGGCGGAACTGTTGGATATCTATGCTCAGCGTGCGGCCAAAACGGGCTACGCCTTTAAGCATGATAAAGAACAGTACCAGCTCTTCTGTGAAAGTTTCCCCTTTGAGACCACACCGGATCAGAGCCAGGCGATCAACGCTGTGCTGAGCGACATGTGCCAGCCGCTGGCTATGGACCGACTGGTGTGCGGCGACGTCGGCTTCGGTAAAACCGAAGTGGCAATGCGCGCCGCCTTCCTCGCCGTGGAGAACAACAAGCAGGTGGCTGTGCTGGTACCGACCACCCTGCTGGCACAGCAGCACTACGATAACTTCCGCGACCGTTTCGCCAACTGGCCCGTGCGCATCGAAATGCTGTCCCGTTTCCGGAGCGCTAAAGAGCAGACGCAGATCCTGCAGGAGGCAAGCGAAGGCAAAATCGATATCCTGATCGGTACCCATAAACTGCTGCAAAGCGACGTGAAATGGAAAGATCTGGGACTGCTCATTGTCGATGAAGAGCACCGTTTCGGCGTGCGTCATAAAGAGCGCATCAAAGCGATGCGTGCGGATGTGGATATCCTGACCCTCACCGCAACGCCGATCCCCCGTACGCTCAATATGGCCATGAGCGGCATGCGCGATCTGTCGATTATCGCCACCCCACCGGCGCGTCGTCTGGCGGTGAAAACCTTTGTACGCGAGTACGATAGCCTGGTAGTACGCGAAGCTATCCTGCGCGAAGTGCTACGTGGTGGACAGGTTTACTATCTGTATAACGACGTGGAGAACATCCAGAAGGCCGCAGATCGACTGGCCGAACTGGTGCCTGAGGCCCGCGTCGCCATTGGCCATGGCCAGATGCGCGAACGCGAGCTGGAAAGGGTCATGAATGATTTCCACCACCAGCGCTTTAACGTGCTGGTCTGCACCACCATCATTGAAACCGGCATCGATATCCCGACGGCGAATACCATCATTATTGAACGTGCGGACCACTTTGGCCTGGCGCAGTTGCACCAGTTGCGTGGCCGCGTGGGCCGTTCGCATCACCAGGCTTACGCCTGGCTGTTAACCCCGCACCCGAAAGCGATGACCACCGACGCGCAAAAACGCCTCGAAGCCATCGCCTCGCTGGAAGATCTGGGGGCAGGTTTTGCGCTGGCGACCCACGATCTGGAAATTCGCGGCGCGGGCGAACTATTAGGGGAAGACCAGAGCGGCTCGATGGAAACCATTGGCTTCTCGCTCTATATGGAATTGCTGGAAAACGCCGTCGATGCCCTGAAAGCGGGACGGGAGCCGTCGCTCGAAGATCTGACCAGCCAGCAAACGGAGGTCGAGTTACGCATGCCTTCTCTGCTGCCGGATGATTTCATCCCTGACGTCAATACTCGCCTCTCCTTCTATAAGCGCATCGCCAGCGCCAAAAAGGAGGCCGAGCTGGAGGAGATAAAAGTCGAGCTGATCGATCGCTTTGGCCTGCTCCCCGATGCGGCACGTAATCTGCTGGATATCGCTCGCCTTCGTCAGCAGGCGCAGAAACTGGGTATTCGCAAGCTGGAAGGTAACGAAAAAGGGGGCATGATCGAGTTTGCTGAGAAGAATCACGTCGACCCGATGTGGCTGATTGGCCTGCTGCAGAAAGAGCCCCAGCACTTCCGCCTGGATGGCCCGACCCGCCTCAAGTTCACCCAGGAGCTGACGGAGCGCAAGACCCGCATGGAGTGGGTACGAAACTTTATGCGCCAGCTGGAAGAGAACGCCGTCGCCTGATCCCCCTCCCCGGCTTGCCTGACAGGCCGGGGATTTACAAACTCTTTGCAATCTCCTGCCACTTTTCGACACATCTATTCAACATAATTATCAATTAACGTTCAGATAACATGAACCCAATTATTACTATGGATTTTGGTGATGATGACTCAACGATTTTCTCGCTGGATAACGTTTTTTGCGCTGGTCGCCACCGTCGCCCTGACCCTCCCTGCGCGGGCTAACACCTGGCCTCTCCCTGCTACAGGAAGTCGTCTGGTGGGTGAGAACCGCTTTCACGTAGTGGAAGATGACGGCGGCTCGCTGGAGGCGATCGCAAAACGCTATAACGTCGGTTTTCTGGCCCTGTTACAAGCCAACCCGGGCGTCGACCCTTATGTTCCCCGCCCGGGCAGCGTACTGACCATCCCGCTGCAAACATTACTGCCGGATGCACCACGCACAGGTATTGTGATCAACCTGGCCGAACTTCGCCTCTATTACTATCCGCCTGGAAAAAATGAGGTGACCGTCTATCCCATCGGTATCGGGCAGCTGGATAGCAATACGTTAACACCCACCATGGTGACGACCGTCTCGGACAAGCGCGCCAATCCGACCTGGACCCCGACGGCGAATATTCGTGCCCGCTATAAAGCCCAGGGCATCGATTTGCCTGCGGTAGTGCCTGCCGGGCCGGATAATCCGATGGGCCATCATGCTATTCGTCTGGCAGCCTACGGCGGCGTCTATTTACTGCATGGCACTAACGCGGATTTCGGTATCGGTATGCGCGTCAGCTCTGGCTGTATTCGTCTGCGTGATAACGACATCGAAACCCTGTTCCGGGTAATAACCCCGGGCACGAAGGTCAATATCATCAATACGCCGATTAAAGCCTCCGTGGAGCCCGATGGCAGACACCTCGTGGAGATCCATCAGCCCCTGTCGAAAAACATCGAGGACGATCCGCAAACCTTGCCCATCACGCTTAATGCCAGCATGCAGACTTTTAAAAGCCAGGCTGATGGCATCGTGATGGAAAGAGCGATGGAGGCGCGTTCCGGAATGCCCACCGATGTCACCCGACACGTGGCTGCCAACCAGTCTATGTAAATAAAAAAGGCCCTGCAGATGCAGGGCCTTTTTCTAGCAGTGGTAAAGCAGTGGCAGTATGAGGGTTTAGCCAGGGCTTATTTGTAGATAACAGCAGTACCGTGCAGGTTGTTAGGACCGGCCACGGAGGTGATGCGATAGGATGTTGCACCCATCTCATCGGCTTTTTGGGCCAGTTCACTTTCCAGAGAACTCAGGTTAGTCCCTGCATTGGCAGAAATGGTGCCCACTTTATGCTGATCGGCAGGTGTGGTCTGCACCTGAACCGCGGCGAAGCTGGCGAAAGAGAGGGAACTGAGTAGGGTTGCAGCGATCAAAGTTTTTACGTTTTTCATGATTATAGCCTTTTGACAGATGAATTTGGGGTCGCAAGTTAATTACTTAACGATCGATAGGTAAATCATAAGTGTGATCCCCATCACGCGTCAACATTATTTTTATAATGATCATTAAATTAATTTCAAATCCTTTATTTTTCATAAAGATATGATTAAATTATTTTTCTGAAATGAGTGCTGGTCGCGCCATGAGATTATTTTTATAATGGTTATTCAACAATCCAACTAAGGTACGACGGCCTATGACAACCACAGTGACAAGTTGCGCTAAAAAAAGCCGTGGCCGACCTAAGGTGTTCGACAGGGACGCGGCGCTTGATAAGGCCATGACGCTCTTCTGGCAACACGGGTATGAGGCGACATCCCTCGCGGATCTGGTGGAAGCGACGGGTGCGAAAGCGCCAACATTGTATGCAGAGTTCACCAATAAAGAGGGGCTGTTTCGCGCGGTGCTGGATCGCTATATCACCCGGTTTGCGGCGAAACATGAAGCCCAGCTGTTTTGTGAAGAGAAGAGCGTTGAGCAGGCACTGAGTGACTATTTCACCGCAGTAGCAACCTGCTTCACCAGTAAAGAGACCCCGGCGGGCTGTTTTATGATTAATACCTCCGCCACCCTTGCCGCCTCTTCTAAAGAGATTGCGAATACGGTGAAATCGCGCCACGCCATGCAGGAAGAGACACTTGGCCTTTTTCTTCGCCAACGGCAACAGCGCGGTGAAATCCCGGCCCAATGTGAAACAGACCGGCTGGCGCAGTATCTCAGCTGTGTCCTGCAGGGAATGTCTATCAGCGCACGTGAAGGGGCAACCCTCGAAAAACTACAGAGCATCACCCGGACCACGCTGCACATGTGGCCTGAGCTCATTAAGATGTAAACCTGCCACAGAAAGAGGGTTTGGCCTGTTAAACGATAGGCCAAATCTTTCTCATAAATTAAGGCGTTTGCTATCCTTAACTTGTGATTATTGTTCTGCTAATGATTAGCAGCCGTTCAACACAAGTTGCGCAAACGTCATGACGACAACAACAACAATGACGTTTACTCTCCTGAACCCTGTGCGGGCGGCAAAATCGTACTTCTCCTCAAGGACAAAACACTTTCTGACTACACATACAGAAGGATTGATAGAGATGATTTTGCTATTACCATTATTGAAGGTGCTAATAGTAATAACATTGTTATTTGGTCTCTGGATTTTATGTGGTGGTTCTGTGTTATTTGCTTTTATCTCCATCCTGCTTACAGGATGGTTTTTACACCGCCAGCATAATCTCTTCGATATCTGATAACTGTGGACATGAAAAAGACCTTAAACCTGCCGGGATCGAGACGGGCGTTTAAGGTCTTTTTATTGCAGGCATAAAAAAGCTCCCCAGCCTGAGCGAATGGGGAGCAAATGCAGAGTACAGCTTTTTTATGCTTTGTTATTCAGGACCAGCTGACCCTTATCGTTCAGCGGGATCTGGCTGCCAGGATCTTTATCCATACGGATTTTCCCCTGCTGTTCGCCAATTTTGTAGGTCACGTCGTAGCCAAGCATTTTTTCGGACTTGTCATACACGGTCTTGCAACGCTGCTGGGTCGTGGTGTAAGTATCACGATCCTGCATGGCGCCCTGAACCTGGTTGCCGGCATAGCCGCCACCCAGCGCGCCGACAACGGTGGCAACATCTTTACCGCGGCCACCACCAAACTGATGGCCCAGAACCCCACCCGCTACGGCACCCAGTACGGAACCGGCGATACGGTTCTCATCCTGCACAGGCCGACGATGCGTTACGGTGACATTACGGCACTCTTGACGCGGCGTTTTTACGGTTTCTTTAATCGGTGTGACAGAGACAACCTGAGCATATTGTGGCCCACTCTGAAACACATTTAGACTGGCAACCGCCGCCACACCCAGCGCAGCAGCTACGCCAATCCCTATACCCGCTAACATTGACTTATTCACGGGGCTTCCTCCTTTGTGTTGCTATTGGTAACAATTCTGCAACCAGACAGAGGGGTCTGCAAATGGGATAAAGGATTAAAAATGTGGTACGACAGGGGAAACCGAAGTGATTCAGAGAACTCCTGGACTTTCAGGGGCACTGAAACAGAAGGATCTGCTGAATAAGCCCCTCCGGCGAGTGCGGAGGGGCGAGAAGATTAATGCAATTTCAGACGTGGACGTATCACGCGGTTGATTCTGCCTACCAGCATCATCAGGCCTGTTTTGAAGTAACCGTGCAGTGCAATCTGGTGCATACGGTACAGAGAGATGTAGACGAAACGTGCAATACGCCCTTCTACCATCATTGAACCCCGCATCAGGTTGCCCATCAGGCTACCGACGGTAGAAAAGTTAGAGAGCGATACCAGAGAACCGTGGTCTTTGTAGACATAGTTCTTCATCTCTTTCCCTTTGCGCTGCGCCAGAATGTTGTGCAGGACCAGACTTGCCATCTGGTGTGCGGCCTGAGCGCGTGGTGGCACGAAACCGCCTTCCGGGCGGGCGCAGGAAGCACAGTCGCCAATGGCGAAGATATCGGGATCGCGCGTGGTTTGCAGCGTAGGTTCGGTTACCAACTGATTGATACGGTTGGTTTCCAGGCCGCCGATCTCTTTCATGAAATCAGGGGCTTTAATACCCGCCGCCCAGACCATCAGATCGGCCTGAATATACTCACCTTCTTTGGTATGCAAACCGCCCGCATCGGCACTGGTCACCATGGTCTGCGTCAGTACGCGCACGCCGAGCTTGGTGAGTTCGTTATGTGCGGCACTGGAAATACGCGGCGGGAGCGCAGGCAGAATACGTTCGCCTGCTTCAACCAGGGTCACGTTCAGCGCATCGTTCGTTAGCCCTTTATAACCGTAGCTATGCAGCTGTTTCACCGCGTTGTGCAGTTCAGCAGAGAGCTCCACGCCGGTGGCCCCGCCGCCCACGATGGCGATGTTCACTTTACCGCTCGCCCCGAGGTTATTGGAGTACTTCAGGAACAGGTTCAGCATCTCCTGATGGAAACGACGCGCCTGGTGCGGGTTATCGAGGAAGATGCAGTGCTCTTTCACGCCCGGTGTGTTGAAATCATTAGAGGTACTGCCCAACGCCATTACCAGCGTGTCGTACGCCAGTTTACGCTCTGGCACCAGCAGCTCGCCCTTCTCATCACGCAGCTCTGCCAGAGTGATGGTTTTACTTTCACGATTGATATCCACCACGGAACCCAGCTGGAACTGAAAATCATGGTTGCGGGCATGTGCCAGATAGCTCAGGGCGTCCACCCCTTCATCCAGAGAACCGGTTGCGACTTCGTGCAGCAGCGGTTTCCACAGGTGGCTATGGTTACGATCCACAAGCGTAATTTTGGCTTTTTTACCGCGCCCAAGCTTTTTACCCAGCTGCGTCGCCAGCTCTAGCCCGCCTGCGCCGCCGCCCACAATCACTATCTTTTTCAATGGCGTAGTCAACGTGACCCCCTCAAATTATTAACCAATTGTTAAGTAAAAGTTATAGAAATAACCTTTACTTAACAAAGGGTTACCGCACTGAAACCATTCAACACTTTCGAGAATAGCATGTTCGGTGCATTGGTCATACCAAAATTGATATTAATCAAGTTTTGCCGTTTAAATGTTAACCAATTATGGCAAAAGAAAACCCGGCTAACCGAGAGGCGCCGGGTTTTTCTACTGCTTAGCACAGGGATTAGCCGAGGGTTTTAAAGGCCTTTATGCGTTGCAGATGATGGGAGATGTTTTTGAACTTATGGGTCTGTTCTTCGTCCCAAACAATCTCATAATAGGGATGCAGCAGTTCGGCCGAGCGGTGGCTGTTCAGCGCTTCATCGTGGCGTGAGAGCACGACCAGACAGCGGTCGCGGTTCTTCTCGCGAAAGTTACTTACGCATTTGGTGGCAATATCGACATACTCTTCCGGGCGGTCGATTTTGCCTTCCATGTTCTCGTTCGGCAGCAGGTTAGGATTGAAGATCACCTGACGGATATCACAGAGAAAACCGATCCGCTCTGCCCAATAACCGCCCAACCCCACACCGCAGATCAACGGCCGATCGTCGACATTTAATTGCAACATCTTATCCACCTCTTTCAGCAGATGCTGCATGTCGTGCTTAGGATGGCGCGTGCTGTAGCTAATCAGACGTACATCCGGGTCGATGAACTGCAGTTGCAGAACTTTTTCATGGTTACCGGGACTGTTCGAATCAAAACCGTGCAAATAGATGATCATCGTATCCTCGCCACACTTCTCATAACAGGAAGGGATTATTGGCCCGCTTTGTGCGCCTGCCAGCGTTCATTCAGCGCCTCTAGCTGCGCGTTGACCGTCTTCCAGCGTGCTGAATCCATCAGTTCCTGACGGCTAAATGAACCTTTATGATACAATTGTGTAACACGGTCAGCTTTGATCGGCGACAGGTTATCAAGCACACTTACCGCGCCTTTACGATTATTGCAGACCAGGATCATATCGCAACCCGCGTCCAGCGACGCCTGACCGCGTTCAGCATAACTGCCCATAATTGCCGCCCCTTCCATCGACAGATCGTCTGAGAAGATCACGCCATTAAAACCCAGCTCTCCACGCAACACGGTTTTGAGCCAGTGCGGAGAACCGCTGGCCGGGCGCGGATCGACGCCACTGTAGATAACATGCGCAGGCATGATGGCATCCAGCTTGTTATCGGTAATCAACGAGCGGAACACGGCCATGTCCTTACTGCGGATCTCTGCTTCGGGACGTGGGTCGCGCGGCGTCTCTTTATGCGAATCCGCCGTTACCGCCCCGTGGCCCGGGAAGTGTTTACCGGTGGTTTTCATACCGGCATCGTGCATACCGTCAATAAAGCGGGTCGCCACCGCCAGCGCTTTTTGCGGGTCGGCGTGGTATGAGCGCTCACCGATGGCGGCGCTGATGTGCCCCACATCCAGAACCGGCGCGAAGCTGATATCGATATCCATGGCAATCATTTCGCTCGCCATTAACCAGCCAGCCTCTTGCGCAAGATTGCCCCCCTCTTCCATACCCAGCAGCGCGGCAAAGGACTGTGCCGCCGGCAGGCGGGTAAAACCCTCGCGGAAACGCTGGACACGCCCGCCTTCCTGATCCACCGCGACGACCAGGCGATGGCGGGAAGCGGCGCGGATTTGGCGCACCAATTCACGCAGCTGCGCCGGATCGTGATAATTTCGGGTAAAAAGGATCAGCCCCCCCACCAGCGGATGCGCCAGAATTTCACGCTCTTCCGCATCCAGTTCGTACCCTTCCACATCCAACATCACTGGACCCACAGTACCCTCTCTTATCCTTTTGTTTGTAACTGCTGCCAGATGTCATCGGCGAGCGTAATAAATTGTTTGTCTTGCGATTGTTGCCAGCGCAGCTCATACCAGCCAGCCATCAACATCAGCACCCAGGGACGCCAGCGTCTGACCTGACGGTGTAATTGCCGCGCTGGCGACCTGGCGAGATGAGCATATTCTGTCAGTAGCACCTGACGTTGCGCTTCATTTTCCGTCCACACGCTCGCCAGCTCCAGGGCGATATCCCCGTCGCCGCAATATTCCCAGTCAAGTAACCGCGGGCCGTTGGCCGTGTGCACAATATTACCTGCATGCACGTCCATATGCAGTGGCGCCAGTCGCAAGGGTGACGGCTCGCCCAGTTTGCGCAGACGCTTTAACTGTTGTAGCCATAACGGCGAACGACGCGAAGGCGAAGCTTGTAGCCAGTAGCGCTCAAGCAGCGGCATCAAAACGATCCGCCAGCCAAACGGCGGCTGTCGGTGAAGATGATACAGCATAGCCGCCAGCGCCCGGGAGGCCGGGAGGGCCTGTTTCACTTCGCCCGGAAGATACTCCACGGCCATCCAGCCAGGAGCAATAAAACGCGGCTGCGGCGCCAGCGTCTCAGGAAGGTGGCGTAACGCATGATAGTGACGGCGAAAATGAGCCGGTGAACCCAGCGCGGTATGATACTGACGAAGTACCAGCCGGTGATTATTGTGCTCAATAATGGCGCTCGCGCCGCTCAATCCCGGGTGGGCCTGCGGCGCGAGGAGTCGATATTGCGGAAAATAGCGCGACAGCAGCGTGTCGCGCGACAGATTAGCGTTGCTGAACTGCACCTTTGCCCGACCAGATGATCTCGCCTGTCTGAACCAGCATCAGCTGCATTTGCAATGCAGGTGCGTTGACGTTGCCGGTAGCGCTGGAGTAGAGCACATACTGTGCGCCGACGTTACGGGCAATGCCAATGGCTTTACTGCGCGAACCCAGGCTGTCCTGCGGAGAGAGCCCAAGCTGCTGCTTGGCGACCGCCAGCTGCTGCGCGGAAACCAGGGTAAATTTACCGTTATTGGCCAGCGCATTGCGCAGGGTTTCCGTGGCTTCGCTTGCGTTCAGCGAACCGTTTGTACGGTTATTCACGCTATCCACCAGCAGCACGCTGCCGGAGGTCACGCCCTGGGCCTGCAGCATTTTGTCCATCATCGGCTGCATGGCGCCGTTCCAGTCATAATGACGTTCGCGCGGCGTGGGCTGTGCAGTTTCGTCCGGATGCTCAATCGGGCCCGGCTGTGAAGGGACCGAAGGAACCGACGGTACAGTAGGCACCGGCTGCGTTGGCTGGGTAGGTTGCTGCGTACCCGGTTTCGCCTCGTCAACGGGCGCAGGCGGTTGCTCCGTACGGGTAATACAGCCGGAAAGGAAAAGTGCGAAAGCCGTGACCAGCGCGTAACGAGTCAGGTTCTTAATCAAGGTTCACCCCTTACAAATAGAGATACAGTCTGACCTTGTGCGCGCCCAGATAGTTGGCGCTGCCATACAGCGTAACCGACTTTTTAGCCGGAATGGTTACGCTACGCGGCGCCTCAAGCGGGTGCATTTCAAGGCCTCTGGCGTCATACCAGAAAAAACGGTAATGGACGGTAACAGGTACGTTTCTTTCATTAAATAGCGTTGAGGACGCAGACGGCTGGATTTCACTGATGGCCAGCGACGGTGCCTCTGCGGTGATCCCCGCCGCCAGCACGGAGGACTCCATAATCAACGTCTGGTCGTCGTTGACGGGGATAGCCGGACGCGAACTGCACCCCACCAGCACCAGTCCTACCATCAGCGCAGCAATACGCCCCTTTAGCATGTCATCAACCTTTATGCGCCAGCATCGGCCCCAGCGGACGACCGCCCAGTAGATGCATATGAATATGATAGACTTCCTGGCCGCCATGGCGGTTGCAGTTCATGATTAAACGGTAGCCGTCTTCAGCAATGCCTTCCTGCGCGGCAATTTTTGCGGCTACTGTCAGCATACGGCCTAATGCCAGTTCATGCTCAGTTTTCACGTCATTAGCCGTCGGAATCAGAATATTAGGAATAATCAGGATGTGTGTAGGTGCCTGAGGCGAAATGTCGCGGAAAGCGGTCACCAGATCGTCCTGATAGAGGATGTCGGCCGGGATCTCGCGGCGAATAATTTTACTGAAAATAGTTTCTTCAGCCATGACGTTTTCCTTATTACTTTTTTAATCAGACGTCGTGCCCGGCAATCTCATCCTGCGGGCGCACTCTTCAGTGACACAGAATAAGAGTATGAGCGAGTTTCTCTAATCCTTTCAACCTTATCCCGTGAATTCTTTCCTTATTCCCCTCTTGCTGGTCGCAGAGTGACCAGCTACCCACCCCGACAGACTAAAACATAATTTTAATTCACCGGATTACATCTGTTTACATGATGAATCCTAATGCGTATATTTCGCATTTGCATTTTCATGCGCATTTTGAACATACAAATGATCCCAGACCGAATGCAGGACTGGGGCGCTTTTTACAACTCACTCAGAAAGGGTTTGATAATGTCTTTCATTCATCATACCAGGGACGGGCAACGTCAGCCTGCCGCAACCCCCTCGTTGCTGGCAGCCTGTATTGCGATGGCATTGATGCCGACCGTAAGTTTCGCTGCAACGTCGGAAGAGACGGTTATTGTTGACGGTTCTACGTCTAACGACCAGCCTGACGAAGCGCAGGATTACAGCGTAAAAACCACCACTTCCGGCACCAAATTACTGCTTATTCCACGCGATATTCCGCAGTCCGTCAGCGTAATTAGCCAGCAGCGTATGCAGGATCAGGAACTGAACACCATTGGGCAGGTGCTGGATAACACCACTGGGGTAAGCGCCTCCCGCATTGATACCAGCCGGACTAACTTCTACTCCCGTGGCTTCTTCATCAGCAACTTTGCTTATGAAGATATGCCTACTTTCCTTGATAACCGCTGGAACTTCGGCGACACCGCCGGCGATACCGCCATCTACGACAAAATTGAAGTGGTCCGCGGCGCGGCGGGCCTGATGAGTGGAACAGGCAATCCTTCAGCCTACGTCAACATGGTCCGTAAACATGCCGACAGCAAAGAGTTCAAAGGCTCAGCCTCTGCCACTTACGGCAGTTGGGATAAACAGCGCTATGTGCTGGATTTGCAGGCCCCGCTGACCGACTCCGGCAATGTGCGTGGCCGCGTCATTACCGGTTATGAAGACAGGGATTCTTTCGTTGAGCGTAACCACTACCGTAAGAAGTTCATCTATGGCGTAGTGGATGCGGACGTAACGGATTCGACCACACTCTCCCTCGGTTATGACTACCAGGAAAGCGAAGAAGACAGCCCAACCTGGGGCGGTTTCCCGTCGCTGTTCAGCGATGGCAGCAAGACCCATTTCCGTCGTGAATTTAATACAGCCGCTAACTGGACCTATTCGAATGTCGATTCAACCAAGGTCTTCGCAAACTTAACGCAGCGCTTTGATAACGGCTGGGAAGCGAAAATCAACGCCATGCATGCGGAAACCAATTTCGACAGCAAGCTGATGTACATTGATGGCTATCCGGACAGAACCACTGGCCTGTACGACGCGAGCAGCTTCCAGGGAGCCTGGGGCGGCTGGAATAAAGGCGAGCGTAAACAGGACTCGGTGGATGCCTTCGTTCGGGGTGGTTATGAATTGCTGGGTCGTCAGCATGAATTGATGTTAGGGGGAAGCTACAGTCGTCAACGTAATAACTACGACAACTCCTACCCGGTGAATGATAATTATGGCCTGATGGACGTGGGCAACATTTACGATTACAACGGTAACCTGGCCGATCCAACGTGGTCTGGCTTCACGCTGTATCAGCGGGATGTGATCCGTCAGAAATCAGTATATGCCGCAACTCGCCTCTCTCTTGCCGATCCGCTGCACTTGATTCTGGGCGCGCGCTACACCGACTGGAGCGCCAAGTACAACCTGGAACGTAAACCAAATGAAGTGCGGTACACCGACTTCCACGATATCACCCCTTATGCGGGTCTGATTTACGATATCAACGATACCTGGTCGGCCTACGCAAGCTACACGTCTATCTTCCAGCCTTCCGGGCAGCGTGACATCAACAGCAACTTCATCGACCCCACCACGGGTAAGAGCTATGAAGCAGGCGTTAAAGGTGACTGGTTCAACACTCGCCTGACCGCAACGTTCGCTGTATTCCGTATTGAACAAGATAATGTGGCCGTGAATACTGGCACAACCATCCCTGGCTCCGGCGGACAATCTGCCTACAAATCTATCGACGGTACCGTCAGCAAAGGCGTTGAGTTTGAACTGAACGGTGCATTGACCGATAACTGGCAGCTCACCTTTGGTGCCAGCCGCTACATTGCTGAAGACGAAGACGGCAATGCGGTTAATCCGCAGCAGGCGCGCACCACCATGAAGCTGTTTACCCGTTATCAGTTGCCAATGTTGCCAGAGCTAACCGTCGGCGGCGGTGCGCGCTGGCAGAACAAAACCTGGTATGATTTCGAAACGCCAGGCCCTAACGGCACCAGCAAGATTACTCAGGATGGCTACACCGTTGTCGATCTCTTCTCACGTTATCAGGTCACCAAAGACTTTGCCGTACAGGCAAACCTGAACAACGTCTTCGACAAAGAGTATTACGACTATCTGGGAACCTACGGCGTTTATGGCGCACCACGAAACTTCTCGGTTAGCGCAAGCTACAGTTTCTGATTAGATGTAAAACATACAGGGAGCCAGCCGGCTCCCTTTTTTTATCTATGCACTTTGCTCAGCCCTCGCCGGATATACCCATTTGACCGTGAGCAACGATGACCATTGGCCACCCGGTTGCGCCAATAAAAAAGGCAGCCATACGGCTGCCTTAGTCTCCCCAGGTCACAACTTAGCTGTTGCGGATGTACTCATCCATTTCGGTTTTCAGGTTGTCGGACTTCGTCCCGAAGATAGCCTGTACACCAGAACCTGCAACAACTACGCCCGCTGCGCCCAGTTTTTTCAGACCCGGCTGGTCTACTTTCGCAACATCAGCAACGCTCACACGCAGACGAGTGATACATGCGTCCAGGTTAGTGATGTTCTCTTTACCGCCGAACGCTGCAACCAGGGCCGGAGCCATTTCGCTGGTCACGCCTGCTTTGCTGTCTTCTGTTGCATCTTCACGACCCGGAGTTTTCAGGTCCAGTGCTTTGATCAGCACGCGGAAGATGGTGTAGTAAGCAATCGCATAGCCCGCACCCACGATTGGGAACAGCCACAGTTTGCTGCTGTTACCCGACAGTACGATAAAGTCGATCAGGCCGTGCGAGAAGGAGGTACCGTCGCGCATACCCAGCAGGATACAGATAGGGAATGCCAGGCCAGCCAGTACTGCGTGAATGATGTACAGGATCGGCGCAACGAACATGAAGGAGAACTCGATCGGCTCGGTAATACCGGTCAGGAACGAGGTCAGCGCTGCGGAGATCATGATACCGCCCACTTTTGCACGGTTCTCTGGTTTAGCAGAGTGCCAGATAGCAATTGCCGCAGCCGGCAGGCCGTACATTTTGAACAGGAAGCCGCCAGAGAGTTTACCTGCAGTCGGGTCACCCGCCATGTAGCGTGGGATATCGCCGTGGAAGACCTGACCTGCCGCGTTGGTGAATTCACCAATCTGCATCTGGAATGGAACGTTCCAGATATGGTGCAGACCGAACGGTACCAGGCAGCGCTCAATGAAGCCGTAGATACCGAACGCCACTACCGGGTTCTGATACGCAGCCCACTGGGAGAAGGTCTGGATAGCGGAACCAATCGGTGGCCAGATGAAGGAGAGAATCACGCCAGTGAAGATCGCCGCCAGACCAGAGATGATTGGAACAAAACGCTTACCAGCGAAGAAGCCCAGATACTCAGGCAGCTTGATGCGATAGAAGCGATTGAACATATATGCCGCAATCGCACCCGAGATGATACCACCCAGAACACCGGTATCAGCCAGGTGTTTTGCCGCGATTTCTTCAGCAGGTAAATGCAGCACCAGAGGCGCAACGACCGCCATGGTCTTAACCATGATGCCGTAGGCAACGACCGCGGCCAGTGCGGATACACCATCGTTATTCGTGAAGCCGAGGGCAACACCGATTGCGAAGATCAGCGGCATGTTTGCAAAAACAGAACCACCTGCTTCAGCCATAACATGAGATACGACGGCTGGCAGCCAGCTGAAGTTAGCCGAACCGACGCCCAGCAGGATACCTGCGATAGGCAGTACGGATACTGGCAGCATCAGCGATTTACCGACCTTCTGCAGGTTAGCAAATGCATTCTTAAACATAATTGAGAGTGCTCCTGAGTATTTGTGCTTTTTTTACGCTTTCACGCATTGGCACGGGGGGAGAACCGCGCCGTGGACAGGACATCTAAGTGCCCTTTATTTATTACACAGAGTAAAATAAATCTCCGCGTCGTTGTTTGACGGTTATCACGTTTCAGCTTATGGCATCCTAAAAACTTGCAGTTTTTTACAAAATAGATGTCAAAGTGTTTCCAAAATCGTCTCTACCGCCCCTTTCAGGGCGGTGAACTTTACTCGCTTTAACTATTAATTACGAGCCTTAAAAAAAGAGGTTAATCAGGCAGATTGCAGGCGGGAGGGGTCGATATGAAACAGGCTGGCAAAGTTTTCAGTAGTAATGCGTGCCAGTTCTTGAACCTCGACGCCTTTCAACACGGCCATATAGTCGGCCACATCCCGTGCCATTGCGGGCTGATTCTCTTTACCGCGATGCGGTACCGGTGCCAGATAGGGAGAATCGGTCTCCACCAGCAAGCGATCGAGCGGTACATAACGCGCCGCATCGCGCAGCTGTTCAGCATTACGGAACGTCACAATCCCGGAAAACGAGATATAAAACCCCATATCCAGCAGCTTACCTGCTGTTTCTCTATCTTCTGTGAAACAGTGTAGTACGCCTCCGCAATCCGTCACCTTTTCTTCGCTAAGGATCGCCAGGGTGTCGGCACGTGCATCGCGGGTGTGAACAATCACTGGCTTGTTCAGCTCTCGCCCAATACGGATATGGTTGCGGAAGGACTCCTGCTGACGCGGTTTTGTTTCCGGCGTGTAAAAATAGTCCAGCCCGGTTTCGCCCATAGCGACCACGCCCTCTTCTGCCGCGAGCCGGCGCAGATCGTCCACGTCGTAGGCTTCATCCTGGTTAAGCGGATGGACACCGCAGGAGAAGACGACGTTATCACGTACCCCCACCAGCTCGCGCATGCTGCGGTATCCTGGTAACGTGGTCGCGACCGCCAGGCAGAATTTCACGTCGCGTGCGGCGGCTTTCGCCAGCACATCATCGACGTCTTTATGGAGTGTTTGGTAATCAAGGCCATCGAGATGGCAGTGTGAGTCGACTAAAAACATAATGTCTCTCTCAGAGGTGGGTATCGGGCAAGACGGCACCCGGTTGCAGGTAATGCTCAATATTCAGTAACAGGTCGGTCAGCACAAGCTCGCGATTAAGCCCGGTGACGCTAATAAGCTGTTCACGGCACTGGCAGACATCGTGTAGTACGGCGCGCAGCCAGGCGCCATTGTGACGCTGAGCCAGGAGGGTAATCAGTTGCCAGGCGTCGACATTGCTCACCTGTGTCGCCCCCTGCTGCATTTTTAACGCATCCAGCAGCAGAGTGGAGAACCACTGCAGTCGGCTTGTCACCTGGTCATGATTGAGGATAGCCAGCAGGCTCAGCCAATCCCGACTTTCGCTGGCGTTGCCCACGGCCTGACAGAGCTGCTCACGGGGCGTCCAGAGGTTGGGCTGGAGTAGATCCAAAGCCGCGGCTGGCGCGCCGCCGCAAAGACGCAGCGCCGTTAACGCAGCCTCCTGTGACACCGTCACTTCTCGCTGGAGCCAGCTCATTGCCCAGGATTCCTGAGGAGCACCGAGGTGATGTAAGCGGCAGCGGCTACGCAGCGTCGCCAGTAGCTTTCCGGGTTCCCGACATGAGAGCAGGAACCACGTGTTCTCCGGCGGCTCCTCCAGGGTTTTCAGCAAAGCATTGGCAGCAGCCTCGGTTAGCTGTGCGGCATCTTTCAACCACACCACCTTGGCGCCACCCAGCCGTGCGCGCTCGTAGAGCTTTTCGCTCACCGCGCGTACTGCATCAATGCCCAGGGTACTTTTCCCCTTTTCCGGCTCAAGCGTGTAGTAATCCGGGTGGGTTTCGGCCTGCATCAACTGGCAGCTGCGACAGTGTCCGCAGCTTTTGGTACCCTGCGGCTGCTGACACATCATTAAGCGGCTTATCGCGTAGATAAGTGCATCATCGCCCATACCGGGTAACGACTGAATAAGTAGCGCATGATGCCCCCGCCCCGACTGATAACCCTTCACCAGTTGTTCAAAATGCGGGCGCAACCATGGGTACCATTTCATGCCTGTACTTCCTTCAGCCAGTCACGCACGGTCTGGCGAATCGCCTGCTTCACTTCATCCAGCGATTGAGTCGCATCGACAGTGCGAATTGAGGGGTCCTGGGCGGCCAGTTCAAGGTAACGCGCGCGGGTACGATTAAAGAAATCCAGAGACTCCTGCTCGATCCGATCCAGCTCTCCACGCGCACGTGCGCGTCGGAGGCCCACTTCCGGCGTCACATCCAGATAGAGCGTGAGATCCGGGCGGAAACTCCCCAGCACCGCATCACGCAGCGTCGCCAGCATCTGTTGATCGATTCCACGCCCTCCGCCCTGATAGGCCTGTGTAGAGAGATCATGACGATCGCCAATCACCCATTGCCCCTGAGCCAGTGCCGGCTTGATAACCGTTTCCACCAACTGTACGCGCGCCGCATAGAACATCATCACTTCAGCTTTGTCGGTAATCACTTCATCGCCGACGGATTTGATGTCCAGCACCAGGCTTCTCAGCTTTTCAGCCAACTGCGTGCCGCCCGGCTCACGGGTGAAGACCATCTCTTCTACGCCGCACTCCTTCAGGGTTTCAACGACCGTATCCCGTGCGGTGGTCTTTCCGGCGCCTTCCAGCCCTTCAATGACGATGTAATTACTGCGCATTTTTTTCCTTAAGTGCCTTCAGATAGTCCTGAACCGAACGGTTATGAGCGGCAAGATTAGTATTGAATGTGTGCCCGCCCTTGCCATCAGCAACAAAATAGAGATAAGGCGTCTTAGCCGGGTGAGCGGCAGCATCCAGTGATGCCTGGCCCGGTGTGGCGATCGGTCCTGGCGGTAAGCCGCTAATGACGTAGGTATTATAATCGGTCGGGGTTTCCAGGTCTTTACGGCTTAGTTTCCCGTTATAGTTTTTACCCATCCCGTAGATCACCGTGGGATCGGTCTGCAAACGCATGCCAATACGCAGACGGTTGATAAACACCGAAGCGACCTGATCCCGCTCGCTGGCCACCGCCGTCTCCTTCTCAATAATTGAGGCCATCGTGACAAACTGATTCTGATCTTTATAAGGCAGACCTTCTGCCCTGCCTTCCCAGGCTTTCTCTATCGCGCTCACCATTTTTTTATGCGCGCGCTGCAGCATGGCAATATCGGTGGTTCCTGCGGTATACATCCAGGTATCGGGCCAGAACCAGCCCTCAATATGCGCTGGATTGTCGAATTTAAGAGCCAGGGCAACGGTAGCGTAATCGTCGTCCTTCAGAGTGTGCTTGATATATGGCGCATCACGAAGCTGCGCAAGATAATCGCTCAACCGCATGCCTTCAACGAATCGCAGCGGGAACTGCGCCTCTTTTCCGCTTTCAAGTAGTTCCAGCATTTCGCGCACGCTCATCCCTGGCATCAGGCGGTACGTCCCGGCCTTAAAGTGAGAGAGGTCTGGCTCGATACGCAGCAGCCACTGGAAGACGCGTGGACGGTTAATCACCTTTTCAACGTAAAGCTGTTCGCCAAGCGCCAGACGCCCGGTTCCCGCTTTCAGGCTAAAAATGGTCTCTTCTTTGATCAGGATCTTGCTGTCCGCCAGCTGGCGCACTTTCCACATTCCCACGCCGGCCGCAATACCCAGCACGACGATGATGAGGAGAATAAAACGAAACATTTTCTTCATGATTATCTGGTTTGCTCACACAGTGGGGCTAAAAATTGGTACAACTCTCGCGATGACCAGTGGTGTTCACCATACTGACGCACGGGCACCAGAGGCATCAGGGCATTACACACAATGACCTCCTCGGCCGCGCCCAGCGCCTCTTCCTGTGCACAGACTTCGACAACACGATAGTCGGAGTGTGCCAGTTGTTGCAGACAAAACTGGCGCATCAGGCCATTTACACCCGCCTGGTCAAGCCGCGGGGTAAACACCTCACGCCCGCAGCGCCAGAACAAATTAGCGGCACAGCATTCCGTAATGAGCCCTTCGCTGTCAAGAACCAGCGCCTCATCACAGTCCGTCTGTTCAAGATGCGTGCGAATTAAGACCTGCTCAAGGCGATTAAGATGCTTAATGCCTGCCAGCATCGGATTACGCCCTAAACGTACCGGACTTAATGCCAGGCGAATACCCTCATTGCGCCAGCGATCATAGTGGGCAGGAAAGGCGGAAACCGACAGGATACGGGTCGGTTGCAGGCAGTTTGCCGCACTGTAACCCCGCCCCCCGCCGCCGCGGGTAATGATCACCTTCAGCACGCCCCGGGATATTCCCTGGGCATGGGTAGTCATTTCAGCTTCCAGCGCTGACCACTGCTCAAAAGGGATAAAGAGTTTTTCACAGGCACTGCGCAAACGCTGCAGGTGCGCTGTCAGTAAACAGACCTCTCCATCGGCGATCCGCGCCGTGGTGAAGCAACCATCGCCAAACTGCACTGCCCTGTCGTTCACGGGCAGACTGTCCTGAGGCAATCCATTGATTAAATACATGATGGCTCCTTTATAGGGGAGATTAAGTCTGGCAGGACGGCGGGTCTTGAACAAGCAGATAATGTTGAATAAAAAAGGTCCGACAAGCGGACCTTTAAACAGGACTAGCGGAGAGTCAGTCTCAGACCTTTTTGAAGATCAGAGAACCATTGGTTCCGCCGAAGCCGAAGGAGTTACACAGGGTGTACTCCATTCCGCTGACCTGACGCGCTTCGTGTGGAACGAAGTCCAGATCGCAACCTTCATCCGGATTATCCAGGTTGATGGTTGGAGGGACAGCCTGATCGCGCAGCGCAAGAATGGAGTAGATAGATTCTACTGCACCCGCCGCACCCAACAGGTGGCCGGTCATGGACTTGGTCGAGCTCACCATTACGCGGCTGGCTGCTTCACCGAAGATAGACTTAACAGCCTGCGCTTCAGCTTTGTCACCCGCAGGGGTAGAGGTACCGTGCGCATTCACGTAGCCAATCTGTGCAGGGGTAATACCTGCATCATGAATCGCGTTTTCCATCGCCAGCGCAGCACCTGCGCCGTTCTCTGGTGGTGATGTCATGTGGTAAGCATCGCTACTCATCCCAAAGCCAACGACTTCAGCATAAATTTTCGCGCCGCGTTTTTTCGCGTGTTCGTACTCTTCCAGTACGATCATGCCTGCCCCGTCGCCCAGCACAAAACCATCACGGTCTTTATCCCATGGACGGCTCGCTGCCTGAGGGTTGTCGTTGCGCGTCGAGAGCGCACGTGCTGCGCCGAAACCGCCTACGCCAAGAGGTGTACTGGCTTTTTCAGCCCCACCCGCAACCATGGCATCCGCATCGCCATACGCGATGATACGCGCGGCCTGGCCGATGTTATGCACGCCAGAGGTACAGGCGGTTGCGATAGAGATGCTTGGGCCACGCAGGCCATACATAATGGTCAGGTGACCTGCCACCATGTTAACAATCGTGGACGGAACGAAGAACGGGCTGATTTTACGTGGGCCACCATTCACTAAAGAGGTATGGTTTTCCTCAATCAGACCAAGACCGCCGATTCCGGAGCCGATTGCAGCACCGATACGGGTTGCATTCTCTTCCGTAATAACAAGGCCAGAATCCTGCATGGCCTGAACGCCAGCGACAATTCCATATTGAATGAAGGCAT
>ERZ773187.405-NODE-405-length-42490-cov-10.024626_pt1 | contig 42490 bp, 36 predicted proteins | sample MGYA00511242_ERZ773187 | MGnify/ENA primary metagenome ERZ773187 (study PRJEB29015, sample SAMEA2737744) | human gut metagenome | biome: human gut; feature: human-associated habitat; material: faeces | place: China | collected 2012 ...
GGTGCAGCCGCCGCAGACGGCCTCCAGCTGCGCGGGCTGCCCCGCGCGCACCGTGCAGCGCAGCGTGACCGCGCGGGGTCGGTTTTCTTTTCCGTTTTCATAGCGCTTGCGCACCTGCGCGAACCAGTCCTCCGGCCAGCGGGCGTCCTCGGGGCGGACGCCGAACATGTCCGCGCCCGTCCTCCCGCGCCAGTATCCGTCGGTGAAGCCGCTGCGCGAGAATGCGCGCTCAAGCTGCTGCGATTCCTCGCGCGTCGGGGCGCGCCGCTCGTCGATGAGCCGCCGGTAGATCCCGGTGATGACGGCCACATACTCCGGCCGCTTCATCCGCCCCTCAAGCTTGACGCACGCGACGCCCATCTGCTCCATCTGCCGCAGATAGCCCGAGAGGTTCGCGTCCTTCAGGCTCAGCGGGTGCCCGCCGCGGCACGGGCCGTCCACCCCGTAGGGCAGGCGGCAGGGCTGGGCGCACGCGCCGCGGTTGCCGCTGCGCGAGCCGATGACCGCGCTCATCTCGCACTGCCCGGAGTAGCACATACAGAGCGCCCCGTGGCCGAAGACCTCGACCTCCGCGGGACACGCGCGGCAGATCGTCTCAATGTCCCGCGCGCTCAGCTCCCGCGCGAGCACGACGCGCTCCATGCCGAGCTTCGCCGCGAAGTTCGCGCCGCCGAGGGTGAACAGGCTCATCTGCGTGCTCGCGTGCAGGGGAACGTCCGGCGCGGCCTCGCGCGCCATGTGCCAAAGGCCCCAGTCCTGCACGAGCACGGCGTCGACCCCCATGGCGGAGGCCTTTTTCAGCGCGTCCGCCGCCTGCGGCAGCTCCCGGTCGGTGAGCAGCGTGTTGAGCGTCAGATAGACCTTCACCCCGTGGAGGTGACAGTAGTGTACGGCGGCGGCAAAGTCGTCGTCCGTGAAATTTTTCGCGCTGCGGCGGGCGTTGAACGCGCCGAAGCCCATGTAGACGGCGTCCGCGCCGCTCTGTACGGCGGCCTCAAGCGCCTCGCGCGAGCCGGCGGGCGAGAGAAGCTCCATCGATGCCTTCTCCATCACTTGCGGTTTTGCTGGTGGCCCTGCTGGTTCTGCGCCTTGAAGAGCTGGCGCTTGAGATCGGAGATCTCGTCGAGATAGGACTTGATCTGGCGGCGCAGGTTCTCCGCCGCGTCCTGCGACTTGAGCAGCTCGTCGGTCAGATTGACCGCCGCAAGCACCGCCGCGTCGCTGCGGCTGACCTTGGCGTCCGTCAGCTGGGTCATGCGCTTATCCACGATGCCGCAGACCTTCTCCATGTAGGCGGCGTTTTCGTCGGCGACGAAGGTATACTCCTCGCCCGCGATCGTCATTGTCACTTTGTTTGCCATAGGGTGACCCTCCTTTATTTCCTCACGGCCACGCGCCGCGGCGCATGGCTCCGCAGATAGCTATACAGATTAATTATAGCACAAAATCCGGCCGGGAAAAGAACTTTCTGGCGAAATGCTGAATTTTCTGAAAAAACGCGCGCCGCCGCTTTACGGCGCGGGGGATTTCGTGTAAAATAAAAGGCTAAAGGATTGAAACGAAACGGAAAGGGGGCGGCGTCATGGCCGGATATATTCTGCGGGACGGCGAAAAGAGCGTCGTCCTGCGCGCCGATCAGATCGACCGGCTGCTTGGCCGGGGCGACGGGGACGCGGCGCTGCTCTACCTCTGCCTGCTGCGAAACGACGGCGCCATCGAGCCGCAGCGCCTGATGCAGAGCCTGCGCTTCAGTGAGCTGCGCCTGCGCGCGGCGGAGACGGCGCTGCAGGAGCTGGGGCTGATCGACCGCCCCGTCCGGCCGCAGCCGCAGGAGCCGGCGCAGGAGCCGGTCGCCTACACGACCGAGGAGGTGCGCCGCGCGCTCGAGGAGGACGGCGAGTTCCGTATGCTCACCGACCAGACGCAGAATCTGCTCGGCAAGAGGCTCAACACGACCGACCTCAAGAGCCTCATGAATCTATACAGCGCCGTCGGGCTCCCGGCGGACGTCATTTTCCTCCTCGTGAGCCACTGCGTCGACCGCACGGAGCGGCGCTACGGCCCGGGCCGCCGCCCGACGATCCACCAGATCGAGAAGGAGGGCTACTACTGGGCGCAGCAGGGCCTGTTCGATCAGGAGAGCGCCGCGGCGTACCTGCGCGAGTACAAGGCACGCCAGTCGAAGCTCGCCGCGTATATGCAGGTGCTCCGTCTCGGCGACCGCCGCCCCATCCCCGCCGAGGAGAAGTACATCACCGGCTGGATGAACATGGGCTTCCCACCGGAGACGGTGGCCATCGCCTATGAAAAGACGATCCTGAAAAAGCAGGAGCTGAACTGGCGCTATCTCAACGGGATCCTGCGCCGCTGGCACGAGGAAAACCGCCACACACCGGAGCAGGCCGCCGACGAGGGACGCAGCCGCGGCAAGCAGCCCGCCCCCACGCAGCAGCAGAACACGGCGGTGGAAAAGTACCTGAAGTGGTGAGGAGGGAGAAGCGATGTCATACGACGGAAAAATCATGCGCCGGGCGCTCGCCCGGTTTTCGGAGGACAAGCAGCGCCGCCAGAACCAGGCCGACCAGCGCCGCCGCGCCCTCTTTGCACAGGAGCCGCGCCTTGCGGAGATAGATCGCGAGCTGCGCGGCACGATGAGCCGCATCATCTCTTCGGCGCTGCGCCGCGGGACGGATCCCGTCCCCGCCATCCGCGTCATCCGCGACGACAACCTCAGCCTGCAGCGTGAGCGCCGCGAGCTGCTCGAAAAGCTCGGCTATCCCGCCGACTATCTCGAGGAGCGCCCCCGCTGCCCGCTCTGCGGCGACACGGGGTACCGCGACGGGCGCGTCTGCTCGTGTCTGCAGAGCTACTATGCCCGCGAGCAGATTCAGGAGCTCTCGCGCATGCTCGACGTCGGCTCACAGAGCTTCGAGACGTTCCGGCTGGACTATTATTCCCCCGACCGCGGCAGTCTCAGCCGCTCCCCGCGCGAGACGATGGAGCACCACCTCGCCGTCTGCCGCCGCTATGCCGACCGCTTTGGGAGTGAGGGCGGCAATCTTCTGCTCTTCGGCGCGCCGGGGCTGGGGAAGACGTTCCTCTCGGCCTGCATCGCGCGCGTTGTGAGCGAGGACGGCTATTCCGTTGTGTATGATACGGCGTCGCACATCTTCTCCCTGCTCGAGGACGCGAAGTTCCGCCGCGGGGACGAAGACGACGAGGAGACTCGGCGCCTGGACCAGTGCGACCTGCTCATCATCGACGACCTCGGCACGGAGATGAACAGCACGTTCGTCCAGAGCGCGCTCTATCAGCTCATCAACGGCCGCCTGCTCGGCATGAAGAGCACGATCATCAGCACGAACCTCACCCCCGAGGACATCGGCCGACGCTACTCGCAGCAGGTCTATTCCCGCATCGAGGGGGAGTATACGATCCTGCCGTTCATCGGGACGGACATCCGCCAGCTCAAGCGCCAGCGCGGCGAGAAGTGATATTTATATAGGTGTGGAAACGTCCCCGGCAAAAGCCGGGGACGTTTTTTGCGTGTAATGGCGTGGCTTTCAGTAGAAATTTGTAGGGCGGAGCCTGTGTGCCCCGCTGCGTTTAAACGGCGGACTTCTTCCAACGTCCGTAGGGGGGCGGTGTTCCCGACGCCCCGTTTTAGCGCGGGGTTGGGGGGTGAATCGGCTGGTCCTGCCTCCGGCAGGTGACTTTCTGCTCGCACAGAAAGTCACCAAAGATGCGCAAGAAACCAAGGTTTCTTGACGTCCTTTCCCGGTCGGCAAGTAGGGTTTCGGTAGGACGGTGCCGAAATGTAGTATCGTCTCTGCTCCTGCGCCGCGCGGGGCTGCCTGCGCCAAAACATAAATCAAAACAAAAAATCCCCGACAACTTTCAAATTTCCCGACAGATTCTGCCGCGCTTTGCGCCGCTTTTTCGCTATACTGAAGAAAAATCAGGAAAAAGGGAGCGGTACACATGAAACTCCAGCAAAAGAGCGACTTTCTGTCCACGCGCGTCCAGTACATATCCACCACACGCATCCGCCCCAATCCGCAGCAGCCCCGGCGGAGTTTCCCGGAGGACGCTCTCGCGGAGCTGGCCGAGAGCATCCGCCGCTACGGCATTCTCCAGCCGCTGACCGTCCGCCGCGCGGGCGGGGACTTCGAGCTCATCGCGGGGGAGCGCCGTCTGCGCGCGGCGCGGCTGGCCGGGCTGCGCGAGGTGCCGTGCCTGATTGCGCGGGTGGGGGAGGAGGACTCGGCTCTGCTCGCGCTCATCGAAAAGCGCCGCGACCTCGACTACTGGGAGGAGGCCGACGCCCTCGCCCGGCTCATCCGCCGCTATGACCTCACGCAGGAGCAGGCCGCGGAGAAGCTCGGCAAGTCCCAGTCCACCGTCGCCAACAAGCTGCGCCTGCTGCGCTTGCCGGAGCCGGTGCGCGCCGCCGCGCAGAAATACGCCCTGACCGAGCGCCACGCGCGGGCGCTGCTGCGCCTGCCGGACGGGGAGGAGCAGCGCCTTGCCGTCGAGCGCATCGGCGCGGCGGGCTGGAACGTCGCCCAGACGGAGGCCTATGTGGAAAAGCGGCTTGCCGCGCTGCGCACGATCCCGCCCAAGGGACGCAGCACCTATATCATCAAGGACGTGCGCCTGTTTCTCAACAGCGTCGACCGCGGGCTGCGGCTCATGCACGCGGCGGGCATCCCCGCCCGCTGGAACCGCGAGGACACCGACGGCGAGATTCAGCTGACCATCTCCATCCCCAAGCGCCGCGAAGCGCGCGAAAGAGTGGGGACTGTAACGGAATTGTGATTGTATTCCGCGCGCGGAGGGCGTATACTGTATCCTAACGTAGTCTGCCCATATGGATGGCAGCAGGAAAGGATGGGGTATGTATGGCAGAGAGAGAACACCTGGACCCCTCGCAGGAAGCCCTGCAGAAACAGAAAAAGAAGGGCCGCGCCGTCTGGCTCGGCCTTGCCGTCGCCGCGGCGGTGGTGGTGCTGGCGGCGGTCGGTGTCTGCGCCGCCGCGCACGGCAGCCAGCGGATCTTCTCCGGCACGGAGGTGCTGGGCGTGGAGCTCGGCGGCCTGACGCGCGAACAGGCACAGGAGCGCTGGCTCGAGCGGGGCGCGCAGGCCTGCGCCGATACGAAGATTGACCTCACTGTCGACGGCGGGAGCGTACAGCAGGTGACGCTCGCAGAGCTGGGTGTCTCCGTCCGCGCGGAGGACGCGGCCGCGGCCGCGTGGGACAGCTCCCACAGCGGCAATTTCTTCCGTGACGGCTGGCACCTTGTGCGCAGTTGGGTGGAAAAGACATCCGCCGCGCCGCGCCTGACGGTGGATGAAGCGGCGCTCACCGCCGAAGCGGACACGCTCGCCGCGGCCCTGAGCTATGAGACGGTCGACGGCAGCTACCGCTTAGAGGACGGCAAGACCGACGGCTTCTATGTGACAAAGCCCCTCGACGGGCGCACGGTGGACGGTGCGGCGCTCACCGCCGACCTCGCCGCCGCGCTGGGGGAGGGGATACCTGAGAGCGTCGCCTGCCGCTATGAGATGTCGCCCGCTGCGCCGCTCGATCTCGACGCCGTGAACGAGGCCATCGGCGGCGACAAGGTCGAGGCCGGTTACAATAAGGTGAGCGGCGGGCTGATCACCTCCCGTCCGGGCGTCGCGTTCGACGTGGAGAGCGCGAAGGCACTCGTCGACGCGGCGGAGCCGGGCAGCGAGCTGGAAATCCCCGCGGCCATCACCTATCCCACCGTCACGACCGAGCAGCTGGAGAAGGTGCTCTTCCGCGATGTGCTCGGCAGCTATACGACCGCTGTCGGCGGCTCGTCGGAGCGCCGCGGCAACGTGAAGCTCTCCGCCGCGGCCTGCAGCGGCTATATTCTCAACCCCGGCGACGAGTTCAACTATAACGCCGTCGTCGGCCAGCGCACGGCGGCCCGCGGCTACAAGGCCGCGCCCGCCTATGTCGGCGGCAAAACGGTCGACGAGATCGGCGGCGGCATCTGCCAGACGTCCTCGACGCTCTACTACGCGGCGCTGCTGTCGAACCTCGAGATCGTCAAGCGCGACTGCCACCGCTACGCGCCGAGCTACATCACCTTCGGCTGCGACGCGACGGTCAGCTGGGGCGGGCCGGACTTCATCTTCCGCAACAACACGAACTACCCCATCAAGATCGTCACGAGCTACTATAACAACAACCTCACCGTTAAGATCTACGGCACGAACGTCGACGGCACCTATGTCCGCATGGTCAGCAAGACGCTCTCCTCCACGGACTGGAAGACCGTCTATCAGGAGACGGATGAGCTTGCCGGCGGCGTGCAGCGCGTGGAGCAGTACCCCTACACGGGCTACTACGTCAAGACATGGCGCAATGTCTACGCCGCGAACGGCACGCTCCTGTCGAGCAATCTCGAGGCCGTGAGCGACTATAAGTCCCGCGACAAGATCGTCCTCGTCGGCAAGGCCGCGCCCGCGCCGGATCCCACGCCGGAGCCGACCCCCGATCCCACGCCGGAGCCGACCCCGGATCCCGCCCCGACGCCCGATCCGGGTGAAGCCGCCGCGGGATAAGCAGATCCCCCATACCCGTCAGGTACAGCCTGACGGGTATTTTTGCGCGTTCCGGCTTGCGAACGGGCGGAGATTGCGGTACAATAGCTTGTATTCTGTCGGACGATAGGAGTGGGTACGCGTGGGAGAATTTTCCTGTATTGTGCTGGATCTCGAGTGGAACCAGCCGCTCGATACGGGCGGCGCCATCCGCGAGCCGTTTTTCTTCGACTCGGAGATCATTGAGATCGGCGCGCTGAAGCTGAACGAACAGTTTGAGATTGTAGACGAGTTCAAGACGTTTATAAAGCCCGTCTTTTACCCCGTGATGAACGGCGACGTCGTGCGCCTGACGAAAATCCGGCCGCAGGAGCTGGAGGGCGCGCCGGACTTCCCGGCGGCGTACCGGGCGTTCCGCGACTGGTGCGGGGAGGAGTGCTGCCTGTGCGCGTGGGGGACGGACGACATCCCCGTCCTGCTCGATAACCTCATCATGCACGGCCTTGAGACGGAGGACTTCCCGTGCTATGACCTGCAGCGGATCTTTGGCCATGAGATCCTGCGCGAGGAGCGGCAGTGCTCGCTCGAGCGGGCGATGGAGATGCTGCGGATCAAGCCCGACCGCGCACATGACGCGCTCAACGACGCGCGCAACACCGTGCGCGTGATGGAGCGGATGGATCTCGCCGCGTGCATGGAGGAGTATACGCTGCGCTATGTCGGATATCCTGCCGACCGGCGGGCCGGTCTTGTGGACGGAAGGGAGTTTGCCTCCCTCGCCGCGGCGCAGGACGACCCGCAGATGGGCCGGTGCGTCTGCCCCTACTGCGGCGAGACGGTGGCTCTGCGCGAGTGGACGCGGCGCAACAACTACATGCTCCTCGGGTACGGGCAGTGCAGCGAGGGGGACGAGTTCTGCGGCTCGTTCCGGCGCGTGCGGGCCGGGGGCGGCGTGCGCGTGAGCCGCACGGTCTTTGAGATGAACGACGACCTCTGGGACACGTATCAGGACTGCCTTGAGCGCGGCGGTACCGCCGCGGAGTGAGGGGGCGGACGTGACGGATAACAAGACCTTTCTCGGCACGGAGCCGGTCGGAAACCTCCTGCGCAAGCTCGCCGTCCCGACGGTGATCGCGCAGCTTGTGAACATGCTTTATAACATCGTCGACCGCATCTACATCGGCCACATGCCCGGCGACGGAAGCCTTGCGCTGACGGGTGTGGGCGTGTGTCTGCCGATCATCATGGTCATCTCGGCCTTCGCCGCGCTCATCAGCTCCGGCGGCGCGCCGCGCGCGTCCATCGCGATGGGGCGCGGCGACATGGAGACGGCGCAGAAGCTCCTCGGCGGGTGCTTCATGCTGCAGGTTGCGATCTCGGCGGTTTTGACGGCGGTGCTGCTGGTGTGGAGCCGCGACCTGCTGCTCGCCTTCGGCGCGAGCGCGAACACGATCGACTACGCCGCCGACTACATGCGCGTCTACGCCGTCGGGACGCTCTTTGTCCAGCTGACGCTCGGCATGAACGCGTTTATCACGGCGCAGGGCTTCGCGAAGGTCGGCATGACGACGGTGCTCATCGGCGCGGCGGCGAACATCGTGCTCGACCCGGTGTTCATCTTCGCGCTGGGGATGGGTGTGCGCGGCGCGGCACTCGCGACGATCCTGTCGCAGGGGCTCTCGTGCGTGTGGGTGCTGCGCTTTCTGACGGGGAAGAGGACGCTCCTGCGCCTGCGGCGCGAGAACTTCTTCATCCAGGCGAGGCTTCTCCTGCCGTGCATTTCGCTGGGGCTGGCGACGTTCGTGATGCAGGCCAGCGAGAGCGTCATCTCCGTGTGCTTCAACGCCTCGCTCCTCAAATACGGCGGCGACATCGCCGTCGGCGCGATGACGATCCTCTCGAGCGTGATGCAGTTCGCGCTCCTGCCGCTGCAGGGCATCGCGCAGGGCTCGCAGCCCATCACGAGCTATAACTACGGCGCGGGCAACGCCGACCGCGTGCGCGCGACGTTCCGGCTGCTGGTGCGGGTGTGCCTGCTGTATTCGGCGGCGCTGTGGGCACTCATCATGCTGGCCCCTGCGCCGTTTGCGCGGATGTTCTCGCCGGACGCGGCGCTCGTCGCGTTCACGGCGCGGGCACTGCGGATCTACTGCGGGGCGCTGTTTCTCTTCGGCATCCAGATCGCCTGCCAGATTACGTTCGTCTCCATCGGCAACGCCCCGTGCTCCATCTTCGTGGCGGTGCTGCGCAAGTTCATCCTCCTGCTGCCGCTGATCTACCTGATGCCGCACCTCTTCTCGGCGGATCCGACGACCGCCGTCTACATGGCCGAGCCCGTGGCCGACGCCGTCGCCGTGACGTGTACGGCGCTGCTGTTCGCGTGGCAGTTCCGCAGGGCCATGCGGCGGTTGGAGAAATGTTAGTTTCCCGCTAAGAAAACGCAAATTCCACATAGTGAGATCTGCAACAATCGCAGCGCGGCTTGATTTTTTGAATCAGGCCGCGCTTTATGATGTTTTTGGTCATAACGCAGAAAATTGCGGAGCGAATTTTGCTGATTTTGACAATTCACACGGTTGACATTTGACCCGAAAGCCGTTAGACTAAATCCAACGCACGGGAGCCGCCCCGCTGGATTCGGAAAGCGGATGGTTCTCGGCAGGAAACTTTTTGCGAAAGGAAGGCAGTCACCATGACGAAGTTCTCTATGCACAGCATGAATCAGAACACTACCGATGCTATGACCGCACCGGCGAACCGTCCTGCCTTCCGTATGTCCTGCACCAATGGCACTTTCTGCGCCGCTTCCATGACCATTATTCTGGGCTCTGCCATTCTGGTGGAGTCCATTTTGTTTGCGCTCGCGCTGGTACTGGGCCTGCTGCTGGCCGTTCTGTCCCTGCTGGTACTGGTATCCGTACGAATTAGCCCGTCGCGCTCGGCAAACCGTCGTTATATACTTGCGTCCGCCGCATAGGACGCGGGGTTCAGGCAACGGCTTTGCTGCAGCGAGAGCGCAGCAGAGCCGTTTTTATTTTTCGTATTTTGAGTCGTGAGACTGAAAATAACATAAGAATGATAGAAAAATTTAAAGGAAATCGAGGTAAACACACATGAAACACATGAAAAAAGTCTTTTGCCTGTTCATGGCCATTGCCATGACCGTGTCCATGCTGGTCGGCTGCGGCAGCAGCGGCAGCGGTGAGGGCTCCAACGACGGCGCCACCGTCAAGCTGGGCCTGATTGGCCCCATGACCGGCGACTACGCCAACTACGGTACCTCCACCCGCGACGGCGCGCAGGTCGCCGTGGACGAGATCAACGAGGCCGGCGGCGTCAACGGCTGCAAGTTCGTCCTGCAGACCGAGGACTCCCAGGGCGATCCCGACTCCGCTGTCTCCGCCTTCGGTAAGCTGATGGACGACGGTATGAACGTCTCCCTCGGCTGCGTCCTCTCCGGCGAGGCACAGTCCGTCATCACCGCCGCCAAGAACGACGATCTGCTGATCGTCACCTGCACCTCCTCCGCGAAGAAGTGCATCGACGGCAACGACAAGGCCTTCCGCGTCTGCTTCAATGACCCCGCGCAGGGCACCGCTTCCGCCAACTACATCGCCGACAACAACCTCGGCAAGAAGATCGCCGTGTTCTATCAGTCCGACATCGACTACTCCGCGGGCCTGTATGAGACGTTCACCCAGCAGGCTGCCGCCCGCGGCCTGGAGATCGTCGCCCAGCAGTCCTTCACCGATGGCACCAAGACCGACTTCTCCACCCAGATCAACGCCATCCGCAACTCCGGCTGCGACCTCGTGTTCATCCCCATCTACGCCGCTGAGGCTTCCGTCTTCCTGACCCAGGCCAAGGGCAAGCTCGACGGCATGACCATCTTCGGCTGCGACGGCCTTGATGGCCTGCAGACCAAGGTCTCCGACACCTCCATGCTCAAGGGCACCATGATGCTGACCCCCTTCGCCGTGGACGATCCCGACGCCAAGACCCAGTCCTTCGTTGAGAAGTTTACCAAGGTCCACGGCAGCAAGCCCGACCAGTTCGCTGCCGATGCCTATGACGCCGTCTACGCCGTGAAGGCCGCGATGGAGTCCTGCGGCAAGACCCCCGCCGACGCGGACTTCACCACCGCGATGGTCGACACCATGTACAAGGTCACCGTCGACGGCCTGACCGGCACGATGAAGTGGGATGCCGACCGCGAGCCCGATAAGGCCGCCAAGGCCATGGTCTTCAACGAGGACGGCACCACGAGCCTGTTCGCCGAGTAAGAAAACCTGCTTCTTCTCCGCACCCGGGGCCGGACATCCGGCCCCGGGGCTGCGCCCGAACCAAACGGCAGAACAGTGCCTGCCGCCCTCAGAACCCGGCACGGCAGTTTTGTGCCGTTCGATCAACAAATCCTGGAAAGAAGGGACCTTCCGCTATGGACAAACTCATCCAGACACTCATCAGCGGCCTGAGCCTCGGCAGTATCTATGCCCTGATCGCTCTGGGCTATACCATGGTGTACGGCATCGCGAAGATGCTGAACTTCGCCCACGGAGACATCATCATGGTCGGCGCGTATGCCGTTATCACGGCGGTCTTTACGATGGGACTGCCGCCGTTTATCGCTATTTTAATCAGTATCGCCCTGTGTGCGCTGCTCGGCATCGTGATTGAATTTCTCGCCTACCGCCCGCTGCGCCAGGCGCAGCCGCTGGCCGTCCTGATTACGGCCATCGGCGTGAGCTACCTGCTGCAGAACCTCGCCCTGCTCATCTACGGTTCGGAGCAGAAGGCGTTCCCGACGATCGTGGCACTGCCCACCGTCCACATCGGCGGTGTGTATATCGACGGCATCACCCTCGCGACGCTCGTTGTGACGGCCGTCATCATGGTCGCGCTCTCGCTCTTTATCAATAAGACCCGCATGGGCAAGGCCATGCGCGCCGTCTCCGAGGATAAGGAGGCCGCGGAGCTCATGGGCATCAGCGTCAACCGCACGATCACCGTGACGTTCGCCATCGGCTCGGCCCTCGCGGGCGTCGCCGCAATCTTCTATGGCGCGGCGTATACCTATATCCGCCCAACGACCGGCGCCATGCCCGGTATCAAGGCCTTCACGGCGGCCGTGTTCGGCGGCATCGGCTCCATCCCCGGCGCCATGCTCGGCGGCATCCTGCTCGGTGTGATCGAGCAGCTCTCCAAGACGTACATTTCCACCCTGTGGGCCGACGCGATTGTGTTCGGTGTGCTGGTAGTGGTGCTGGTGGTCAAGCCCACCGGCCTGCTGGGCAAAAAGATCAGTGAGAAGGTGTAAGGCATGAAAAATATGGAAAAAAAGCGCCGTCTCTCCGGCAATGCCGTCACCCTGCTGATGACGGCCGTGATTGCCGCTGTCTGTGCCGGGATGCTCTATTCCGGCGCCGCCAGCCGTCAGATGTCGAGCATGCTCGTATCCATGACGTGCTATATCGCGATGGCCGTCTCGCTGAACCTCGTTGTGGGTCTGCTCGGCGAGCTGTCGCTCGGCCACGCAGGCTTCATGTCGGCGGGTCTGTTTACCGGGTGCCTGTTCTCCCTCGCCACGGCAGATAGCCTCCCGCTCATCGTGCGCCTGCCCGCCGCGATGCTCATCGGCGGTCTGGCCGCCGCGCTTGTGGGCCTGATCGTCGGCCTGCCCGCCCTGCGCCTGAAGGGCGACTACCTCGCCATCGTTACACTCGGCTGCGGTGAGATCATCAAGAGCATCATCACGAACCTGAACGTCACCGGCGGCGCGAAGGGTCTGAACACGGGTGCGATCTACGCCGACACCAAGACGCTCCTGCCGTACGGCATCGTGCTGGTGTTCCTCGTCGTCATCGTGATGATGAACCTCAAGAATTCCCGCCACGGACGCGCCATCATGGCCATCCGCGATAACCGCATCGCCGCGGAGTCCAACGGCGTGAACGTGACGTACTACAAGCTCATGGTCTTTATCATCGCGGCGTTCTTCGCCGGGATGGCGGGTGTGCTGTACGGCCACACGCTCGCAAACATCAAGCCCGCCATGTTCGACTACAACATGTCCATCGAGATCCTCGTGATCGTTGTGCTCGGCGGCATGGGCTCGATCCGCGGCTCGATCATCGCGACGATTATCCTGCGCGCGCTGCCCGAGGCGCTGCGCGAGGTGGCGGACTACCGGATGCTCGCGTATTCGGTGCTGCTGATCGTGATTATGCTGCTCAACGCGTCGCCGAAGTTTGCCGAGCTGAAGGGCCGCTGGTCCGTCGGCAATATCCTGCGCATGCGCAAGGCAAACAAGGAGAAGGAGGGGAAGGAAAATGGTTAAGGTCAAAGGATCGGGCTTCTCGCTGCCCGATACCCCGCTTGTGCCGTATCCCAGTGGCGCGCTGGTGCCGGAGCGCGACGTGGACTATATGCCCGTGCTCGAGGCGCGCCACCTCGGCATCGACTTCGGCGGCCTGACCGCCGTGGACGATTTCTCCCTCACCATCGGCCGCACGGAGATCGCCGGTCTGATCGGCCCGAACGGCGCCGGCAAGACGACGGTGTTCAACCTCCTCACGAGCGTCTATCAACCCACGCGCGGCAGCGTCCTCATCAGCGGCATACCGACGGCGGGCAAGTCCACCTATCAGGTCAGCCAGATGGGCATCGCCCGCACGTTCCAGAACATCCGCCTGTATAACAACCTCAGCGTGCTCGACAACGTCAAGGTCGGCATGCACAACGGCATCCGCGAGAATCTCGCCGCCGCCATCACCCACGGCTTCGGCTTCCGCAAGGCGGAAAAGCAGGCCGAGCAGGCCGCGATGGAGATGCTCGACTTCTTCTCGCTGGCCGACCTCGCGCAGGCCCCGGCCGGGAGCCTGCCCTACGGCGCGCAGCGCCGCCTTGAGATCGTGCGCGCCCTCGCGAGCGGGCCGCTGATCCTCCTGCTCGACGAGCCCGCCGCGGGCATGAACCCGTCCGAGACGCTCGAGCTGATGGAGAACATCCGCCGCATCCGCGACACGTTCCAGATCGCGATTCTCCTCATCGAGCACGACATGAACCTCGTTATGGGCATCTGCGAGGGCATCTGCGTGCTGAATTACGGCAAGGTCATCGCCAAGGGCAGCCCCGAGGACATCAAGTCCAACCCGCAGGTGATCGAGGCCTATCTCGGCAAGAAAGGAGCGGGTGAGCATGCTTAAAGTCAACAACATCAACGTCTATTACGGCAAGATCCACGCCCTGAAGGACGTGTCCTTCGAGGTGCACGAGGGCGAGGTCGTCGCCCTGATCGGCGCGAACGGCGCGGGCAAGTCCACGACGCTGAAAACCGTCTCGGGCATGATGCACTCGCGCACCGGCTCGATCGAGTTCCTCGGCGAGAACATCACCCACACGCCGAGCCACAAGCTGGTCTATAAGGGGCTGGCGCACGTCCCCGAGGGGCGGCGCGTGTTTCTGCAGATGTCCGTGCTCGAAAACCTCGAGATGGGCGCCTATATCCACAAAAAGCCCACGCGCGAGGAGCTCGACGGCATCTTCCGGCGCTTCCCGCGCCTGTATGAGCGCAAGAATCAGGTCGCCGGGACACTCTCCGGCGGCGAGCAGCAGATGCTGGCGATGGGCCGCGCGCTCATCAGCCACCCGAAGCTGCTGATGCTCGACGAGCCGTCGATGGGCCTTGCGCCGATCCTCGTCGACCAGATCTTCTCGATCATCCGCGAGCTGCACCAGTCCGGCACGACGATCCTCCTCGTGGAGCAGAACGCCGAAATGGCTCTGCAGGTCGCCGACCACGCCTACGTGCTGGAGTCCGGCAAGATCGCCCTCTCCGGCACCGGCGAGGAGCTGGCCGCCACCGACGCAATCAAAAAAGCCTACCTCGGAGGCTGAGATAAAACAAAAATTGCTCTGTCAGACATTGTCTGACAGAGCAATTTTTATATTTTTATATGTGTGTCTCACAGAGTTTGCGCCGCCGCAGCGGCAGTGGGGGCTCAAAGATTTCTATAGGTATAGTCCGGAATAATTTTCTTGCACTTCGTGCAGTTGTAGCCCGCCGCACCGGGATTTCCGGAGAGCCCGGTACCGGGTGCGAGGGAAACCATTGGCCCGGAGGCCAGCCAAGGGATTGAGGAAATGCCGCTGGGATCCTTCGCCCAGACAACGCCGTCACGGCTGCGGATATAACCGAGTACCATCTCCTCGCCGCAGTAAGGGCATTTTGTATCCATAGCAAAGTCCTCCTATCATATATTTAGATAATTTTGGGAAATGAGTTGAAATTTCAATGCCAGACTGCAAAAAATCCTTACAATCTCTCGCAGCAATTTTTACAGCATGATCGCTTCCCCAGGTTTCAGCACCGCCACCGGGATGCCGGTTTTCTCCTCCGCGAGACGGCGGAACGCCTGCGGATCCTGCTCGATGGTGGGGAAGGTGTCGTAGTGCATGGGGATCACGAGCCGCGGCTGGATCATCTCCGCCGCGCGCACGGCGTCCTCCGGACCCATCGTATAGCGGTCGCCGATGGGGAGGAGCGCCGCGTCGATCTCCTCGCCGGCGAGGAGCACCATGTCGGCCATCAGGCCGGTGTCTCCGGCGAAGTAGATGCGCTTGCCGCCGATCTCGATGAGAAAGCCGCAGGCCACGCCCCCCGGCGCGCCGCTGCCGTGCTCGGCGGGGAGGAACTTGACCGAGCCGAACTCCGTCTGAATGCGCCCGCCGGGCTGGCCGTTTTCCTGCCGCGCGTGCGGTGCGTGGAGCATCGCGCCCGTCTCCGGCGTGCAGAACACCGTGCAGCCGCAGCGCTCCGCGATGGGCGCGGCGTCGCCGATGTGGTCGCCGTGGGCGTGGCTGATGAGCATGTGCGTCGCCTCGACGTCGGCGGCGCGCATGGCCGCGGTGCGGCTGTTCGTCAGAAACGGGTCGAGGATGAGCGTGTGCGCCCCGGCCTGCACGAGAAAGCAGGCGTGGCCGAGGAAGGTGAGCTTCACGGTCTTCTCCTGCAGCTGCTCGCGCTTCTGCGGCGCCGTCTCGCCGCAGGCGGCGGGCTTTGTGCTGAAATTCATAGAAAAATCCTCCTTTGCATGCGGATAACAAAGCCATTATAGCACGCGCAGGAGGATTTCGCAAAATTCAGTTTTCCTGAGCCGTCTCAGCCGCGGGGATGGTCTTCACGCCGAAGAGAAAGTACACCAGATGGCAAACCCACACCACGGCGAGGATGACGCACGGAACGATGATTCCCTTGCGCAGCATCAGAACAAAGCCCACGGCCATCAGCGCCGTGACCGAGGTGAGGATCGTGGCCTTCGCCCGCACCGTCATGCCCTTTTTCTGCACAAACGATTCGAGGTGCTTTTTGTACATCTGCGTCCCGATGAACCAGTCGTGCAGCTTCTGTGAGGAGTTCGCGAAGCAGAAAACCGTCAGCAGGAAGAACGGCACCGTCGGCAGGATCGGCAGCACGATGCCCACGCACCCGAGCGCAAGGCTCAGGCAGCCGATGATGAGGAAAATAATCTGTTTGAGTTTCATGACGTTTTCTCCAGTCGTTTCTTTTCGCGCTTTGTCTCGATGACGTGCCATACGGCGGCCACGGGGTGGTGGAAGATCATCCGCGGGCCGGAAAAGCGCATGACGGCGCGGATTTTCTCCCGCATGGCGGGCTTGTAGCAGTGGACGCGGCAGTTGGCGCAGAACGTCTTCGTCTCCATGAACGGGCAGCGCTCCGAGCGGCTGCGCGCATAGTCCGCGAGGGATGCACAGTCGGGGCAGAGCGCCCCGCGTGTGCGATGATTGCGGCGGCAGTAGAGCGCGATCATCTGCGTGACCATCCGCTTTTCGCGTTCGCGCTTTGTCTGAACGGTCGGCATCAGCTCATTCTCCCGTGCTCGACGGAGTAGACCGTGTCCGCAATGCGCATCGTCGACGCGCGGTGCGACACGAGCACCACCGTCCGCCCGGCGCGCTCGGCGTAAAGCGAGCGGAGGATGATCGCCTCGTTCAGGCTGTCGAGGTTGCTCGTCGGCTCGTCGAGCAGGAGGAAGGGCGCGTCGTGCAGGAACGCGCGCGCGAGCCCCAGCCGCTGCCGCTCACCGCCGGAGAGCGTGTCGCCCAGCTCACCGACCTGCGTGTCATACCCCTGCGGCAGCGCCGCGATGAACGCGTGTACCGACGCCTTGCGGCAGGCGGCGGCGATCTCCTCGTCCGTCGCGTCGGGGCGCGCGATGCGGAGGTTGTCGCGGATGGTGCCCTGGAACAGGTGCGTTTCCTGCGTCACGAAGCCCTCCAGCGCCCGCAGGTTCGCGGTGTTCACGCGCGCGATGTCCGTCCCGGAGATGCGCACATGCCCCTCGCGCACGTCCCAGAAGCGCATGAGGAGCTTCAGGAGCGTCGACTTGCCGCTGCCGCTGCGGCCGACGATGCCGACGACGGCGTGCGCCGGGATGTCCACGGAGACGTTATCGAGGATCGTCTCGCCGCCGTAGGAGAACGTGACGTTCTCCGCCGCCGCGCCGTCAAAGCCGATCTCCGCCTCGCCCGTCACCTCGGCGACGGCGGGCGTCTCGTCGAGGATGTCGAGGACGCGGTTGCCGGCGGCAAAGGTGTTTTGCAGCGTGCTGCCGAGCGCCGCGAGCGCGATGGCCGGCCCGAACGACGAGAACAGCGCCACCGTCGGGATGAGCACCCCGTCGAAGCCGACTCTCCCCGCGCGGCAGAGCGCTGCCGAGGTGAGGAGCATCGCGAGGTCAAACAGCAGGATGACCGTGTTCGTCACGGCGGTGTTCCGCCCGGCGACGCGTTTCATCCGCGCCTCGTCACCCGCGAGGGCGTCCGTGCGCGCGTTCATCTCATCGAGCCGCGCGCGCCCGCGCCCGAACTGGATCGTCTCGGACAGGCCGCGCAGACTGTCGAGCACGAAGCCCGCGAGCGCGCCCGCCTCCGTGCGCAGGCGCAGACCCGCGTCGCCCGAGAGCCGGGACGTCACAAGCGGGATCACGACGCCGACGGTCACATACGCCGCGAGCGCCAGCAGGCCGAGCGCCCAGTGAAACCGCCCGATGAACACGCACAGGATCACCGTGAACAGCGCCGCGATCACCGCGGGGGAGATCGTGTGCGCATAGAACACCTCCAGCAGCTCGATGTCCGAGGTGATGACCGAGATGAGGTCGCCCTTGTCGCGCCCCTCGAGCTTCGCGGGGCAGAGCCGCCGCAGCGCGCGGAACACCCGGTCGCGCAGCAGCGCGAGGAGCTTGAAGGCGATGAAGTGGTTGCAGGCCTGCTCCGCGTAGCGGAACACGCCGCGTACCAGTGCAAAGGCCAGCACGCACACAAAGACCGCTTTCAGCGGAACCGGCGTCTCAAAGCCCAGCAGGTCGAGCATGGCCCACCCGCCGAAGATCGTGATGAACGACGCGCACAGGTGGCCGATCAGACCCATGCCGATGGCGAGCACCATGTACCCCGCGAGGGGGCGCACCAGACCGATGAGCCGCGCCATCACGGTAAAGCCGCTCCGTTTTTTCATGCCCGCTCACCGTCCTTTCCGAAGTTTTCGAGCGCCTGCTGCGCCTGCCAGAGCCGGGCGTAGACGCCGTGCTGCGCCAAGAGCTCCTCATGCGTGCCGCACCCGGCGCACGCGCCCTTTTCCAGCGCGTAGATCCGGTCGCAGGCCGTCACGTTCGCGAGCCGGTGCGAGATGAGGATCACGGTTCTCTTCCCTGCGAGGGCGTGGATCTGCGCCATGATCTCATTTTCGCTCTCGACGTCGATGTTTGAGGTTGCCTCGTCGAAGATGTAGACGGGGCTGTCATGCAGCAGCGCCCGCGCCAGCGCGAGCCGCTGGCACTGGCCGCCCGAGAGGTTGCCGCCCTTTTCGGCGAGGGGGGTGTCCAGCCCCTGCTCGCCGCGCAGGAAGTCCGCGAGCTTCACCTGCTCGAGCGCGCGCCAGAGCGCCGCGTCGTCCGCCGCGGGACAGCCCATCAGCAGGTTCTCGCGCACCGTGCCTTTAAAGAGATAGCTCCGGTGGCTGACGTAGGTGATATGGCGCATGAGGCTCTCCTCGCGGATCGTGCGCAGCTCCACGCCGCCGATGGTGACCGAGCCGCCGTAGCCGCGGCTGCGTCCCATGAGGATGGAGGAGATCGTGCTCTTGCCGCAGCCGGACTCGCCCACGATGGCCGTGAACGACCCGACGGGGAACGTCAGATCCAGCCCGTGCAGGATCTCGCGCTCCGGCTCATACGAAAACCGCAGCTCCCGGCAGGCAATCTCGCCCTCCGGACACTCCGCGCCGCCCGTCTCCGGCTCCGGCAGGTCGAGCAGGCGGAAGATCTTGTCGCTTGCGGCCATGCCGTTCATCGCGATGTGGAAAAACGAGCCGAGCTGGCGCATGGGGATGAAGAAATCCGCCGCCAGCAGGATAATCAGCAGCGCGCCGCCGAGCGTGACATGCCCCGCGCGGTACTGCGTCGCCGCCATGATGACGCCGAGCGCCGCGCCGCCGTAGGCGATGAGGTCCATGATCGTGATGGAGTTGAGCTGCATCGTCAGCACCTTCATCGTGATGCGGCGGAACTTCTCGGCCTGCACGTTCATCTCCTCGTTCTTGGCCTCGTCCGCCTGATAGATCTTCAGCGTCGTGAGTCCCTGCAGGTTTTCGAGGAACGTGTCGCCGAGGGCGGTGTACTGGCCCCAGTATTTCGAGAGGAGCTTTTTCGCCCACGTCTGCACCGCCGCGATGGCGACCGGAATGAGCGGCACACACACCAGCAGCACGAGCGAGGCCGGGAGGTTCACCCGGCACAGCACCGCGAACAGCGTCACCGGCGCGAGCATCGCGTAGAAGAACTGCGGCAGGTACGCGCCGAAGTACGTCTCGAGCTGGTCGACGCCCTCAACCGCGACCTGCACGATCTCGGAGGTCTTGACCTGCTCATTATACGACGCGCCGAGGCGCAGGAGCTTTTCATAGATGGCCGCGCGCAGCGTCCGCTTGACCGCGCGGGAGGAGAGATAGCCCATCCGGGCACTCCCCGTGGTGCAGAAGAAGCGGATCACGACCGCGCAGAGCGCCGTCAGACCCGTCTCCGTCGGCATCGCGCCGTCCGCCGCGTTCAGATAGAGCGCGGCGAGCAGACGTGTGATGGCCGTCATCATGGCGATGTTCGCGAGCAGCGAGCACCACTGCAGCGCGACATTTCCCGCCACATAGCGTTTGCTCTCCGGAACGGTGCCGATCAGCCGTTTGTTAATCATCATCTCGTTTCTTTTCTGCCTTTCCTTTTATTCTCAGACCGGGATCACGAAGGGCTTGCCGTCTACCTCGCGGATCTCGAGCTCCACGTCATAGACGCTGCGCACCAGCTCCGGCGTGATGATCTGCTCCGGCAGACCCTGCGCCCGAATGCGCCCGTCCTGCATGGCGACGATCTCGTCACTGTAGTAGAGCGACTGGTTGATATCGTGCAGCACCATGATGATCGTGATGCCGAACTCGCGGTTCAGCCGCCGGATCAGCCGCAGAATCTGCAGCTGGTAGCGGATGTCGAGATACGTCGTCGGTTCGTCGAGGAAGAGCACCTTCGTGTCCTGCGCGAGCGCCATGGCGATCCAGACGCGCTGCTTCTGGCCGCCGGAGAGCTCGGCAACGGGCTTATCACGGAGCTTTTCCGTGTTTGTGATCCCGAGCGCCCAGCGGATTTTCTCCTCGTCCGCCGCCGGGTCGGGGGAGAGCCCCATCGTGTGATAGGGCGTGCGCCCGTAGCCGACGAGCTTTTCGACCGAGAGGTCGGCCGGGGCGGTGTTGTACTGGTGGACGATCGCGGCCTGCCGCGCGAACTCTCGCAGCTTCATCCCGGCGATGTCCTGTCCGCGCAGCAGGATGCGCCCGCCGTCCGGGCGAAGATTCTTCGTCATGAGGGAGAAGAGCGTGCTCTTGCCGCAGCCGTTCGCGCCGATGAGGGTCGTGATTTTGCCCTCGCGGAGCGTCAGGTCCAGACTACGGATGACCTCGTGCCTGCCGTAGGCGAAGGAGAGGTTCTCAATCGTGAAAATACTATCCGCCATAGCTTTGCTTCGCCCCCCTTAGCAGCAGAATGAAGAACGGTCCGCCCACAACGGACATGACGACCGCCGCGCTGATCTCATACGGGGCGGCAATCGTCCGCCCGAGCGTGTCCGCAAGCAGGAGCGTGAACGCCCCCAGCAGCACCGAATACGGCACGAGCACGCGGTGGTCGCTCCCGACGAGCAGACGCGCGATGTGCGGCACGATCAGACCCAGAAAGCTGATCGGCCCGATGATGGCCGTCGAGATGGACGCGAGAGCCACCGCGATGACCGAGATGATAATGCGGCTGCGCGTGACGTTCACGCCGAGGCCGCGCGCCGTCTTGTCCTCGAGGGCGAGGAGGTTGCACTGCCCCGTCACGAACAGGGACGCGATCAGCCCGATGGCCGCGTAGAGCGCGAGCGTGCGGAAGTCGTCCCACGTCTTCTGCGTGATGTTGGCGTTGACGATGCTCGCCACGCCGGAGTAATTGCTCCCCGTGCCGGAGTTGAACGCGCTCATGAGCCCCGTGAACATCGCGTTGACCGCGACGCCGACGAGAATGATCCGCAGCGGCGACAGGCCGCCCTTCCACGACAGGCTGTAGACCAGCGCGAAGGCCAGCATGCCGCCAAGAAACGCGAAAAGCGGCGTGAAGAAATACAGCGCCGGGAAAAACGCCGTCACCAGCACCGCCGCGAGGCTCGCGCCAGAGCTGATGCCGATGATGCCGGGGTCGGCCAGCGGATTTTTCATCACCGCCTGCAGCAGCACGCCCGCCACCGCCGTGGCGGCCCCGCCGAACAGAGCGATGAAGATGCGCGGAAAGCGCAGGTCATAGACCGTGGCGACGTTCGGGTCATACTCCACGAACAGCCCCCGCAGAAGCTGCGCGGGCGTGACGTGCAGGCTGCCCGTATTGACCGCCCAGAGCAGCAGCGCCAAAAGCGCCGCCGCCGTGAGGAGAAAAGCCCCCACCCGCCTGCGAGCAGAGATCAAGGCAGTTCACCGTCCTTTCTGATGGTTGTGAAAGCGGGGACGGCCCGCCGCGCAGGCGGCGGGCTGTCCCTTCCGGGATGTGTCTTCGCTCAGGATTCACCGTAGAGCATCGGCTGCAGCTCCGTGAGCGCGTCGCTGTAGCTGAAGTTGGCGCTCATGTTGAACAGGGACGGGTCGAGGTCATAGACCTTGCCCTCCTGCACGGCGCGGAAGTGCTTCCAGACGTCGTTCGTCTCGAACTCCTCCGTGAACATCTCACGCACCTGATCGGGCAGGGCGTGCGCCGCGCGCAGGATGATGTCCGGGTCCTTCTGCTGCATGTCCTCGGTGTTGGCGGTGAGGAACTCCTGCCCGTCGCCGTCGCCGTAGACGTTCGTGCCGCCCGCGAGCTTCACAAGGCTGCCGACATAGCTGTTGTCGGTCGCCACGATGTAGGACCCCGGCAGACCCATCAGCACCAGCACCTTCGGGCTGTCCTTGCCCTCGTTCTTGTGGCGGTATTCGTCCATGAACGCGTCAAACTCCGCGAGCATGGCCTTCGCCTCGTCCTCGCGGCCGAACTTCTGGCCCAGCCCCTCGATCGAGGCGTACATCCCCTCGACGCTCTTGAGGTTGAGGAAGATGGACTTCACGCTGATCGAGGCGTATTTCGGCTGCAGATCCGACTGCAGCGAGCTGGGGGAGAGGACATAGTCCGGGCTGAGGGATTTCAGGATCTCCAGATCCGGGCTCATCGCCATGCCGACCTTCGGCAGATCCTGATAGCGCTCCGGGAGCGTCCCTGACGTCTGGCAGACGCCCACGAGGTCGAGGTTCAGCCGGTTGCAGATCTGCGCGACGGCGGGGGAGGTCGCGATGAGCCGCGCGTTTTCATCGGCAGCGGCTGCGCCGCTGTCCTCCGGGTGCTGATCCACGCACCCGATCAGACCCAGCGCCAGCACACAGGCCAGCACCAGGCAGAGCAGTCTCTTCATCGGCGCGCCCTCACTTCTGCTTTTTGCGGAAGAAGCCGAAGTGCCACACCGCGAAGCCCGCCGCGGCGACGATCACAGCGCCGCCGACGATCCACCAGACCGCGCCGCTGCCGCTGTGTGTGGCGGTCTCCTCGCCGATGCGGTTGCCGCTCGCGTCAAACTCCTGCAGGCCGGCCGGCTCGGTGTCGTCCGGGGGGGTTGCGTCCTCCCCGGCGGGGGTCTCAGGCTCGGTCACAGGCGTCTCGGGCTCCGTGGCCGCGGGGGTTTCCGGCTCTGCAGCCGCAGGGGTGGAGGGGGTATCCGACGGGGCGGAGGGCGTCTCGGTGCTCTGCGCGGGCTTCGGCTGCGGGGCGGGGATGCTCGTGATGAAGTCGCCGGAGCCGGACTGGAGGTTCGAGACGGTGATGTAGAAGATCACCTGCCGCCCCATGGGGACGACGTACATCGAGCAGCGGATGACGGAGTGCTCGCTGCCGACGCGCATGCGGAAGTCCGCGGTGTTGTTGGAGTAGTCCTCCTGCATGCACGAGACGCTCACGGACTTGCCGTCGACCTGAAAGGTCGGGCTTTCGATGTTGTCCATCAGCTTGAGACGGACGGTCACATACGTCCGCCCCTCGGCGTCGACCTCGACGAGGGCCTTCGTATAGGTGGCCGACTCGGTCATCGACTGGCCGAGCACGGCGGAGCCGTCGCCGCCCGCGTCCTCGATGACCCCGGTGGTGGGGTGCTTGTAGTGGGGCGTGGCGGTGGCGAGGTAGATGCCGTTTTCCGCGGCATAGGCGGGGATAGCGGTGATGCTCGCCGCAAGGACGAGCATCACCGCCACACCGCATACCGACTTCAAAACGCGTTTGAACAGTCTCTTTGCGGTATGATGTTTCATGAAATTATTCTCCTCTGGTTTCCTTGCGGCGGCTGACGGCCATGACGGCGATCATTCCGGCCGCGGCGGTGAGCAGCAGACCCCACAGCATAACGCCGCTGTCGCCGGTGGAAGCACCGGGCGTGGAGGGGGTGGCGGGCTCATCGGCGGAGGTGGAGCCGACGGCGACGATGGCGTAGTTGCCGGCGGTCTTGGTCGCGGCGGTGTAGCAGCCGTCCGCAGCGGTGCCCTTCACGAGGGTCTTGCCGTCGCCGTTCACGCGGTAGAGCGCGAGTTCGCCGCTGCCAACGGCGGGCAGGCTCAGCTCCACGGCACCGCTCGGCGCGACCTCATTGCCTTCGCTGTCGAGGAACTTCACGCTGTAGAGCTTGAAGTTCCTGCCGACGCTCGCGAGCGTCTGGGCGGCGGCGTCATAGTCGGCGCCCTCGGTGATCTCGGTCACGACGATCTGCACGCCCTCGGGCAGGACGCCCTTGTCGGCATGGATCTTCACGCCGGTCGCCTCATCGGTGTAATCAACGGCGGGGGAGAGCTCCTGCGGCTTCTCGGGCTCAAAGGCGGGATCATCCTCGGTCGTCTCGCGCAGGGAGCTGCGGTCGAGGTGCATGAGCACATCCTGGTCGCCCGTACCGGCGGAGATGTCCTCCATCACGGGGACGAACACGTGCAGCGGCACGAAGCTCTCGGCGTCCGCGCGGGCGGTGGCCACCAGCGGGAAGGAGACGGACTTGGGATAGAGCTGACCCTCGGCGGTGCCGCCGGGAACGTTGAACTCATCGCTCACGTCGGTACCGTCGGCGTTCTTCTGCGTGGTGAGGACGGTGGCCTCGCTGCGCGTGCCGATCACGGCGCCGTAGTCGCCGTAGCTGTAGCCGTCATTGTAATAGGAGAGCTTGGCGAGATAGCCGAAGCGGTTGAGATAGTGCAGACCCTTGAACTGAACGGTCAGGGTGTAGTTGCCGTCCTTGACGACGAGCTTCGCGGTGTGGTTGACCGCGTCGTTCGACATGGAGAGGTCAGTGCGGTTGAGCTTGAGCATCTCGAAGTCGATGGCGTAGACGCCGTCGGCGAGGTTGTTCCAGTCGAGCGCGCCGGTCTTCTCCAGACCCGCGACGGCGCTGAGGATATCCCTGGCCATCTTGTCGACGGCAGCCTGCTCGGTGATGTTCTTCGTGCGGTCGACGGCGTCGATGGCGCTGCGCAGCGCGGCGACGCTCTCGTCCGTGTAGCCGCTGAGGTCGGCGGGCACCTTGGAAAGCGCCTCGTCCACGGCGGAGTAGTCCGCGGCCCTATACGTCAGGCCGTCCATGTTACTCGTGAGATAGCCGAGGTAGGTGTCGACCTTCTCCTGCGTGCCGAAGCCGGTCTCGAGCAGGTACTCCACACCGGTGATCGTCGCGGAGAAGCTGTTCCAGCTGTCGGTGGTGTAGAGCGCGTCGCCCTTGGCCTCGAGCTCCTTGGCCTCGTCGAGCTTCGCCTTGAGGGCACCCAGCTGCAGGCCGTAGTTCGGGTCGTTGGGGATGGCGTCGAGATCCTTCTTCGCCTGCTCGAGGAGGGAGTTGACCTGCTCGACGCTCTCGGCGGCGGCGATGGCGGTCACGGCGTCGGACTTCACCTTCGTCGCGGCGTCCTTGGACAGACCGGAATAATCCTTATTCAGATCCTTGTAGGCGACCAGCTCGGCAACTGCGTCGGCCTTGGCCGCGTTCAGGATGTCCTCAAGCTGGAAGTTCAGGACGGGGTAGCCGTCGTTGAGCGTGCCGGGATCCTTGGCGAAGTTCTCGGCGAGGTTCGTCTGCTCGGTGAAGAAGTCGTCGCCCTTGAACCAGCTCTCGGCCTTGAAATAGGTCTTGCTGACAAGCTGCAGGGTCGAGGAGCCGCTCTTCTGGCCGAGGGTGTAGAGCGCGTCGGCCGTGCCCTCGAGGGCATAGGCACCGTAGATCTGGCCGCTGTACATCCGGCCGACGAGCGCGCCGGTGCTGGGGCTGATGGCGTTGTCGTTGGTGGAGGTGACCTTGCCGGTGCTGTAGACGGCGGAGAGCTGGGACACGTCGCCGCCGGTGTAGCTGCCGACGATGCCGCCGACCGTGTGCTGCGCGGTGACGTCGCCGCGGTTATAGAGGCTGGAGAGAACGGCCATACCGGCGGTGTCGCCCTTCTTGGAGGCGACGGCCGAGCCGGCCACGCCGCCGACGCCCGAGCCGGCACCGCTTACGTCGCCGGTGTTGTAGCAGCTCATCACGCCGACGACCGTGCCATAGGCGATGAAGTGGCCGACCACGCCGCCGGTGCTGGCGCCGGCAGTGATATCGGCGGTGTTATAGCTCTCGCGGATGTAGGTGCCGGAGGCATAGCCCGCCACGCCGCCGACCTTCTCCTGCTGGGGCGCAGTGATGGCGCCGGTGTTGGAGCAGTGGTAGACGGAGCCGTAGATCATCTCGCCCACAACGCCGCCGGCGGTGGCGGCATAGTCCTTGTTGTTCACGCGGTCAACGGTGACGCTGACGCTGCTGTGGACGTTCTCAATGTTCGTGTACAGCGCGCCGCCCACGACGCCGCCGACATAGTTGGCCGTCGTCTTCACGACACCCTGCACGTTCAGGTCCTTGACCCCGGCCTTCTCGGAGGCGGTGCCCTTGAGATAGCCGAACAGGCCCTGATAGCTGCCGCCCGCAGTCACGAGCAGGTTGGAGACGGTGTGGCCGTTGCCGTAGAACGTGCCGGAGAAGGGGTGGGCCTGCGTGCCGATGGCGGTCCAGGCCTTGCCGTTGAGGTCGATGTCCTGATCGAGGAAGACGGAGGTGAAGGAGCGGCCGCTGTTTACCTGCTGGGCGAGCCACGCCAGCTCCTCGGCGGAGGTGATGTTCACGCTCGTGTCGTCGAGCTGCTTCGGCTCGCTGACGGTCTTGCCGTCCCAGCCGTCGGACTTGCTGACGGTCTCGAGCGCGTCGATGGCGCTGCGCAGCGCCGCGGCCTGCGCGTCGATCTCCTCCTGCGTGGAGGCGGAGTTATCAAGCACGGCCTGCGCCGCGGTGATGGCATCGGCGAGCCTCTGATAGCTCTCGGCGGTGTAGAGCGTGGAGTCGATGGCCTTCGCGTCGCTCAGCGCCTGCGAGAGGGCATCTGTGCTGAGCTTGCTCAGACCGTCGATGGCGGTCTTGAGCTGCAGCGCCATGGCCTGCTGCTCGGCGTCAGTGTACTGGACGAGATCCAGCACGGGCTGGGCGTTGAAGCCGGTGCCGTCGAGGTCAAGCACGCGCTTGGCCCAGACGTTCTCGAGCTTCGCGTGTACCTCGCTGTAGGCGGCGTTGAACGCGGCCACGGAGGCCTCGGAATAGCCCTCGGTGTCGACCTGGCCGGCCTTCCAGAGCATGTACTGCACGTTCGTCTCGGGGTTGTCGATCTTCGTCAGGCTCGTCCAGTCGACCTGCATGCGGGCATACTGGTCACCGGAGGAGGCGGAGATGTCGAACATCACGGGCACGAACACGTGGCAGAAGGCGGCGTGGTCGTAGGTGTAGTCCGCAGCCTTGGTGGGCGCCGTCTCATCGGCATTGGCGGCCATCACGGGCGTGACGTCAACCGAGAGCAGGTGGCTGTAGGGCTGGTCGACGATGTTGAGGTAGCTCGCCTCACGGCCGAAGCCGGCGGGACGGAGCTTTTGACCGTCGAACTTATACTCGGAATCGGGGTTGTTGTAGCCGTCATAGACGATCTCGCCCGCCTGCGTCTTCTGATAGGTCAGCGTCTGCGTGGGGGTGAAGACGGTCTTGGGGTCGCTTGCGTTCGGCATGCCGTAGCGCGTGAAGCTGCCGGGGTAGATACCCTCCAGCTCCATCATGAAGCCATACATACCGAGGTAGCCCATCGGCATGAACTCGACGAGCGCGGTGGCCTTGCCGTCCTGAACGACGACGATCGGACGATACGCCGTGTCATCGGTCCGCTTGGCCTTGTAGCTGTCGCTGCCGCGCAGGGCGGCGTTGCCCATGGAGTACTGCTTGGGATTGCTGGCGTTGCGCATGTTGATGTCGGCGTAGTAGACGCCGTCGGCCACGTCGGCGGGTACGCCGAGGTAGATGGCCGCCCGAGTCTCGTCCGCCGTATCCGCGAATGCGGAGACGCAGACCAGATTCAGGCACATCAGCACTGCCATCAGCAGCGCCAGACCCCGCCCAAACAGACGGTGTGTGGATTTGGTCATGTGTGAGGTTCCTCCTTTTCTTTTTCGCCCGGATGGCGGGCGTTTTCGATGGTTTGTCCCCGCTGCGGGGGATTGCTGCGGAAGAGGGAAGACGGTGCGGGAGATCTCCGACACGCGGTTAGTGATAGCTAACCCTGCGCTGAAAAAAGAAGCCGCCCGCGGCCCGCTGCCCAGTTCCTTTTTTACAGCGGCAGTATAGCATGCGCGCGGGCGGTCTGCAAACCCCGGCTTGTCACGCCTGTGTGACAAAATTTCCGCGAAAAACGTTGCCGCATTCACTTTGCGGCGAAAAGCCCCGGAAATCCTGTCACGCCCCCGTGACAAACGCGGAAATTTTGTGGAAATTGCCAAGCGTCAGATCATGATGGTGAAGATGGCGGTTGATTCCGGCATGTGCATCGTCCCCACGGAGCACTGCATCCGCATGCAGACGCTCCCGTGCAGGATCTGACCCATGCCCTCGCCAATGTTGAGAAAGTGCAGCACGTCTGCGGAGAAGGCGAGGTTCTCGCCGTCCTCCTCCGCGCGCATAAACACGCCGTCCGGCTGGAGGATCGTGAGCTTGCGCACGCGGCCGTTCATCTTCCGGCCCGTGAGCGGAGACTTCGCGGACAGGTCAACCGGCTGCAGCACAATCTGCCCGCGCCCATCCGCTACGCGCAGCACGCACGGGTGGCGGAAGCCCTCGTTCGCCATGGAGAGGTTCGTTCCGCCGCGTACCGTCTCGCGGTAGATGAGGAAGGGGAAGCTGTACTCCCCGTCGGCCAGATGGCGGCAGAGCTCCTCACCGCCGAACTCCTTCTGCCGCCGCAGCTCGTACTTCGCGCGGTAGCGCTGCTCGGAGCTTTTGATGATCTCCATGCCGCGCTCGGAGCTGAACCGCGCCCACGCGTAGGCGTCGTGCTCGGCGTCGTTGAGATCCAGCCCCTCATAGAGCAGGTGGTTGAGCACGATGTTCGTCCGCTTCTCGTAGTAGGCGGCCTGTTCGCGCCCGGCCTGCGTCAGCCGCGGCCGCCGCAGGTCGCTGCGGTCGAGCAGCCCCTCTTTTTCCAGCGACATGAGCAGGCGGCTGATCTTCTGCTTGCCCTCGCCGAGGATGTCTGCCAGCCCCGTGACCGTACACAGCGCGGGGTCCTCGTTGAGAAAGCAGATCAGCGCCCGCATCTTCAGAATTTCCAGGGATTCCGGCATCACATTCCCCGCCCTTTCTGAAAAGAATAGCATAGGTTAGCGTTAGCTAACCTATGCTATTCTACCACATGCGCCTATTTTTGTCAATGTCGCCCGCCGCGCCGCGTTCCGTCAAATCGACGAAACGGGGAAGCGCGGAAGGCATGCGGGGTGCTTATTCTACATAGAAGCAGATTTTCCCGCTCCCGGCGAGTACGCTGTTGGCCTTGGCGACCAGCTCGCGCATCCGCTCGAGACTGGGCGGCTCCGTCCCCTCCGCCACCGGGTAGGTACGCCCCAGTGCGTGGTACTTGGATTCGCCCAGCTTATGATAAGCCAGAAGCTCATAGCTCTCCACACGGCCGATCGAACGGAGCATCTCGGCGATGCCCATGATGTTCTCGTCCGAGTCGTTGTAGCCGGGGATCACCGGCGTGCGCACGATGATCGGCACGCCGAACGCCGCGATCTTATGCAGGTTCTCCAGAATCAGGCGGTTGTCCGCACCGGTGAGCTGTCTGTGGATCTCGGGGTCGATGTGCTTGACGTCGAAATACATAGCATCAATGTAGGGCAGGGCGGGCGCGAACATCTCATAGTTCGCGTGGCCGCAGCTCTCGAGCATCACATGGATGCCGCCCTCGTGACAGCGCTTGGCGATGTCGTGCAGCAGCTCCGGCTGCGCCAGCGGTTCGCCGCCCGAGAACGTCACGCCGCCGCCGGACTTCGTGAAGAACACGCGGTCCTTCTCGATCTCGCGGAACAGGTCGTCGACCGACGGCTCGCGCCCCACGATGTATTTCGACCCCGCGTAGCAGATCTCCGTGCAGTGAAAGCACTTCTGACATGCCGTGCGGTCGATGCGCGGATAGCCCTCCCCGTCGGGGCGGATGGCCCCGGCGGGACATTCGTCCCGGCAGACCATGCACCCGACGCAGCGGTTCTTCGCCTCCATGATCTCCTTCCGGAACGACTGGGATTCCGGGTTGGCGCACCACTTGCATGAAAGGGGGCAGCCCTTCATGAACACAGTGGTGCGCAGCCCGTAGCCGTCGTGGTTGGAGCATCTTTGAACGTTAAAAATCATGCTTGCTCACCTGGGCTATCTCATCAGGCGTGGGTCTGCAGCGTGCGGCTGATAATGTCGTCCTGAATCTTGCGCTCGAGCTCGACGAAGTAGGCAGAGTAGCCCGCGACACGGACCAGAATGTTCTGGTAATCCTTCGGGTTCTCCTGTGCGGCGCGCAGCGTCTCGGTGTCGACGACGTTGATCTGCACATGCTCGCCGTACTGCTCGAAGTAACCGCGGAGGATGGACTCCAGAATGTCCAGACCCTTCTCGCCCTTGAGCAGGGCCGGGTCGAAGCGTTGGTTGACCAGAGCGCCGGTCTGGTACATGAACAGGTCGGAGTGTGCGATGGAAGAGAGGGCGGCGGTGGGGCCGTTCGTGTCTCTGCCGCTCATCGGGGAGGCGTTGTCGGCCTGCGGGGTGAAGGCATGGCGGCCGTCGGGCATGGCACCGATTTGCTCGCCGAGGGTGACGTTGTAGGACTGCGTGGACACGACGATTGTGTAGCGTGCTCCGTGGCCGTCATCGAGGCCGTTATACTGCAGCTCGTCGCTGAGCCAGTCGGCCAGCTCGCGGGCGTAATCGTCGACGATAGGATCGTTATTGCCGTACTTGGGCGCGCGGTTGAGCAGCAGCTGACGCATATTCTCGTGGCCCTCGAAGTCGCAGGCCAGCAGATCCATCAGCTCACTCATGGTCATGTACTTGTCGCGGAAGACACATACGTCGATCGCGGCGAGGGAGTCGGCAACGTTGGCGGGGCTGGTGACGGCGCAGACGGAGAAGCTGTGCGGCGCGGCGCCCTGCTGCAGGTACTTGCCCTTATCGATGCAGCCCTGCGTGAAGCAGGAGGCCGTCAACGTCGGCAGCAGGTAGGCGTGGCAGGAGACGACGCGGGCGAAGACCTTCAGCCAGGCCTGCGCAAAGTAGTGCAGCTGGGCGCGGAAGGCTCCGGTAAGCTGATCCATGGAGGTGAAGGTCCGCACGTCGCCGGTCTGCAGGCCAATCTGCTTCTTGGAGACGGGATCGACGCCGTTGTTGAGCGTGATCTCGAGGATCTTGTAGGGGTTGAAGAAACCGACGTTCGCATTTTCATCCGTGATGCCGGGCACCATGTTCTCCACGCAGCCGCAGACGCAGTACTCGCGCGCCTCCTTGACCGAGTAGCCCATGGACAGCAGATTGGGAATGCAGATGTTGTCGTTGAAGAACGCGGGGTGGCTGTTCCCCTTGCGGATGCACTCGAGTGCGAGACGCAGGGTGCTGCGGTTGATGTTGTTGTGATAGCGGAAGGACATGGCCGGCTCCTTGGTGGGCATCTCGATGATGGAGCGCAGTACCAGATCGGTCAGGCCGTTGCAGGCGTCCTTGCCATTTTGCAGCTGACCGCCGAGGAACATGTGCATCCACAGCGGGCAGCCGGCGTAGGACTGGGCCTCCATCGCGGGACGGTAGATCTTCAGCTCGGAGACCTTCAGCTTCAGCTCATTGACGAGGTCGGACATGAAGTCCTCGCTCACGCCGCGTGCGAGATCCGCCTGATACAGCGGGTACATGTACTGGTCGAAGCGGCCGAGGCAGTGGTTGTGGCCGTTGCCTTCGAGCATAAAGGCGAGGTGGGTGAACCAGACGAGCTGGACGCCCTGATGGAAGGTCTTGGGTGCGAACTCGGGCACGACGCGGCAGTTCTCGGCCATCGTCCGCAGCTCCTGACGGCGCTCCTCATTGTCGCACTCGGCGGCCATCTTATCGGCGAGGTCTGCGTAGCGGTGCGCGTGGTCGATCAGGGCCTCCATGACGATGATGAAGCTCTCCCAGTTGTTCTTCCGGTTCAGGGCCTCGATGTCCGTCTCGGTCTGCGCGGCGATCTTGGCCTTGCACTCGTCGATGTACCAGCGGTAGCCGCGGTTGATGAGGTTGTAGTAGTCGGGGGCATTGGAACCGGTGTCCTTCTCACGGCTGCCGATCGTGAAGACGCCCAGCTCCTCCATGAGGGCGGACTCCTCGTCGATCTGTGCTTTCGTGAAGTCGCCGAAGGTGTGGCCCTTCCACTGGGCGGCCAGAGCTTTCAGCTCATCTTTCTCACCGGGCAGGAACTGGTAGGGGTCATAGGGACGGGTATCGGCGGTGTCAATCTCGTCGGAGAGCCAGGACAGCACGTCGACGAACACCGGGCATCCGACGAGACGGGAGGCCATGTGGCCGGCCAGAATGGAATCCGGGTCGATGAAAATGGAGCGGTTCTCCAGAAAGTACTTGAAGAACTTCGCGCGGCGCAGAGTGTTCGGCTCCGTGGCGACACCCTGATAGTACTTCGTGACCAGACGAGCACGATCCAGGCAGATGGTAGGGGTGGTGGAACGCTGGCGATCTCTCAACCGCTTGATTCTCTCAGAAAGCATACTTTATAACTCCTCCTTGTTTATATCGGCAAAACCCGCCCGGTACCGATGGAACGGGTGATGTCTATGTGTTCGGGGCGTCTGCGCGGCAGAAGCAGGAATACGGTTATTCCACTATGTGGAATCATAAGAATGGATATTTACACGATTCCGCGCAGCGTATGCGTTGAATATAAAAAAGAAACGCTGCACGGACAAGCCGCACAGCGATAGTTCCCATGGGAATGACTTCGGTGACGGCAAAGTCAAGGTTTGGTGCTGACGTATCTGACTTATCCCGACAACCCGGGCATCACAGTGACCCACTCGCGGGGCTTCTCACCCCATTCCGTTCCAGTACAGTGACCGAACGCACCCTTTATGCGATTGTGAAAAACGGTTACAAGTGCTCGTGTCAGTGTAATACAGCTATAAAAGCATGTAATACTGACTATGGACAGAACATAGCACATGAAAAGAAAAATTGCAATAGCTTTTGTCAAATTTTTCAAAAATTTCAATATTTAAATTCCAACATGTGAAAAATAGACGATATATCGTGGTGATGCTCAGACAAGGTACGCTTTAACCACAAAAGAATCTCGAAGCTGAAAACTTTTATTGAAATTCGAGTTGTCAGATGCTATACTGATATTTGGAAAACGCGAAAGCGGGAGGAAGTACGATGGAGAACGAGAGTCTCACACATTACATGCGCGTAGCCGTCTCGCTCGCCGAGCGGATCGCCGCGGGGGAGCTGCGGGAGGGGGAGAAGCTCTCCGGCCGCTCCAAGCTCTCGCCGGAGTATAACGTCTCGCCGGAGACGGTGCGCCGCGCGCTGCGTCTGCTGGCCGACATGAAGGTCGTGGAGGTGAAGGAGCAGAGCGGTGTCTACATCCTCTCCGCCGACAACGCCCGGCGCTACCTGCACCTGTGCGCGGGCAGAACCGACCTGCAGGAAAAGCAGCGCCGCCTGCGCCGCCTGCTCGCCCAGCAGGAGCAGCTGCACCGGCAGGTGACGGAGCTGTGCACCGCCATCCTCGACGAGACGGGCCGCACGCCGGAGAGCCTGCCGAACTACAGCTGCCGCATCCCGGAAACCTGGGCGGGGAGCGGCAAAACGGTCGGCGAGCTCCAGTTCTGGCAGCAGACCGGCGCGACGATCGTCGCCATCCACCGCAACCTCGACTGCATCGTTTCCCCCGGCCCCTGTGCCGAGCTGTACGCGGGCGACAGCATCGTCTACGTCGGCGACGGGCAGGCCCGCGAGGCGGTCAGCCGCTTCTTCGCGTAAAGCAAGAGAAAAGAAAAAAGGAATCGAAAAGAAAGGAGCCATTCCGACATGGTACACAACGAACTGCACGCCATCGACCTCGGCATCATCGCCGCGTACCTCATCGCCATGGTCACCATCGGCGTGGTGATGGTCAAGCGCGTCCAGAACACCGACGACTACTACCTCGGCGGCCGGTCCTTCGGCCCGCTGGTGCTCATGGCCACCGTCTGCGCCACGATCATCGGCGGCAGCGGCCTGATGGGCCGCGCGGGCGTCGCCTACTCCAGCGGCTTCAAGGCGATCATGACGGCGCTGCCGTATCTGCTGGGGATGTTCATCTTCTCCGGCTTCGCCGGACGCATCTCAGCCGTGGGCACGACGTTCAGCGTCACGTCCATCCCCGACCTATTCGAGCAGCGCTTCGGCAAGACGGCGAAGGTCATCCTCGGCTGCCTGATCGCCTTCACGATGATGGGCACCGTCGCCTCGCAGGTCACGGCCACCGCCACCATCATCAACATGCTCGGCAGCGAGATCGGCATCTCCTTCGAGCTCGGCGCGCTCATCGCCTGCGTCGTGTTCATGGTCTACACCGCGACGTCCGGTCTCTTCGGCGTCATCTATACGGACGTGTTCCAGTTCGTGATGCTGATCCTGTTCGTCTACATCATGATCCCCTCGGCGTCGGTCATGAAGCTCGGCGGCTTCTCCGTCTTCCTGGAGAACCTCGCCCCGGAGCTGGCGAAGCCCTATATCGACGGCAGCATCCTCAGCGACATCATCACCTACTTCGTCTTTACCCTCGCGGGCGCGGAGATGTGGCAGCGCGCCTTCGCCGCCAAGAGCCGCAGGGCCGCGAAGGAGGGACTCTTCCTCGGTACGTTCGTCTATGGCCTGACAATTCCGCTCGTCTGGTTCATGGGCGTCATCACGCACCAGCTCGTCAGCGCGGATAAGATCGCGCAGTACGGCTCGACGGACGCGGTCGTCCCCGCGCTCGCCATCGAGGTGCTGCCCGTCGGCCTGACGGGGCTGGCGCTGGCGGGCATCCTCTCGGTCATCATGTCCACCGCCGACAGCTACCTCATCGTCTCCGTCCAGACCTGCGTCCACGATATCTATAAGGTGTTCCACCCGAACATCCCGGAGAAGAAGGAGCTGCGCCTGACGCGCGTGTTTGCGATTGTCCTGCCGCTCGGCGCGCTGGTCATCGCGCTCTATATCAAGAATGCCTACAACATCCTGATGTTTGCCTGGAGCTTCTACGCCGCGGCCGCGGGTCTGCCGGCCTTCGCCGCGCTCTATTGGAAGAAGGCCACGAAGGCCGGCGTCATCTCCGGCATGGCCGCAGGCTTCACGGTCTGCGTCGGCTGGAAGCTGGCGGGTACGCCCTTCGGCCTCGGTCCGACCATCCCCGGCGCCATCGCCTGCGCCGCCGCACTGGTGATCGTCAGCCTTGCAACGTATAAAAAAGCCCCCACCCGCTTCCTCGACCCGTATGAGGAGGAGAGAAAGCAGAAGGCGCAGCAGGCATAACAGAACAAGCATATGTGTATTGGCTACCAGAAAAAGGAGTTGATACCATGCCGAAGAAACGTGCAAATGGAGAAGGGAGTCTGCGCAAGCGGAAGAATGGTCGCTGGGAGGGACGCTACACCGCAGGCTACGATCCCGCCACCGGCAAGCCTATCCACAAGAGCGTCCTCGCTAAAACCCAGTCCGAAGCCAAGGAAAAGCTCAAGCAGGCCATTGCGGAAGCCGAAAAGCTGGACATGAGCCGCGCAAAATCCTACACGCTGGGCGCGTGGATCAAGCTGTGGTACGAGGTCTATGCCGAGCCGCGCCTGCGGGAGAAAACCAAGGACTACTGCCTCAACCACATCATTCCGGAGCTGGGCAACACGCCGCTGGAAAAACTGACCACCATCCAGATCCAGAAGTTCTACAACGACCTGCAAAAATCCGGGCGCATCCAGCGATACACTCACATCAAGCTGAAGGACAAGGGCCTCAGTACCCGAGCGGTGCTGGGCATCCACACGCTGCTGAACAACTGCCTGGAGCAGGCGGTGGCGGAGCGGCTGCTCCTCACCAATCCTGCCAAGGGCTGCCGCCTGCCGAAGCTGAAAAAGCGAGAGATGAAGATACTGCCGGAGGACAAGATCGGTCCGTATCTGGCCGAAGCAGAACGGCACGGGCTGCTGGCGGCCTTCTATCTGGAGCTGACCACCGGCCTGCGGCGGGGAGAACTCCTCGCCCTGCTGTGGACGGACTTGGACGTGGAGAATATGACCATCTCCGTCAGCAAGCAAGTGAACCGCATCAACGGCGAGCTGGTGGTCAGCCAGCCCAAGACCTCCAACTCCATCCGTAAGCTGGCTATCCCGCAGCGGGCGGTGGAGCTGCTGGTGGAGGAGCACGCAAAGCACCCCCACAGTCCTTACCTGTTCGTATCGCCCAAGACCGGCACCATGTTTGACTCGGATTCCTTCCGTCACACCCATAAGAAGATCCTGAAGGCCATCGGCGCGGAGAACATACGCTTCCATGACATCAGACATACCTTCGCCACGCTGTCCCTCAAATACGGCGTGGACGTCAAGACGCTGTCCAGTGCGCTGGGACACTACGACGCGGGCTTCACTCTCAGCACCTACACCCACGCCACGGCGGAGATGAAACGTGACGCCGCCGATGCCATCGGAAACGTCATCAGTCAGGCGATGTAACCACAAAAAATAGCGGGAGAGGAGCGGATGATGCTATCCGCTCCTCTCCCGTCCTTTCCGCTTTTGGGTCAGTGTTTGGGTCACGCAAAAAGCGCAGGCGCAATACATAATTAAATAACCCTATAAACGAAAAAAGTTCCCGGTTTCAAACGAAACTGGGAACTTTTTGGTGGAGACTGCTGGACTCGAACCAGTGACCTCCTGCGTGTGAAGCAGGCGCTCTAACCAGCTGAGCTAAGCCTCCGATTGTCGGCAAGCCTCTTACGGATTGCCGATGTGGTGACCCGTACGGGACTCGAACCCATGTTACAGCCGTGAAAGGGCCGTGTCTTAACCACTTGACCAACGGGCCGTAAATTTTACCCCTGTTGGGGAAAACGGGTGAGACACGATTGCATCCCACCCGTTTCATGGTAGCGGCGACTGGATTCGAACCAGTGACACTGCGGGTATGAACCGCATGCTCTAGCCAACTGAGCTACGCCGCCATGCATATTTCCTCGACAGGCAAGACTTAATATACCATGCCATGCGCCATTTGTCAACACTTTTTTGCGAGGAAACCGGAAAACGTTCGGCCCGCAGGGGGATTCGAACCTGCGGGCCGAATGCATCGTTATATTTGCGGTTCGTCCGGGGGTACATCCTTGCCGTGCTTCCGCCTGCGCAGAAGCGAAACCAGTGCCGCGACAGCGCAGACACAGCACCAGACTGCCCATACAATCAGATCGGCATAAACCGTCGCGCTGAAGCCGATGACCGCGGCGACGGCATAGAGCACCACGAGGGCAATGCTCCCGCCGCGGCTGCCGTTTCGGATTACAATCGCAACAATACCAGCTGCAATCAAGAGCAGAGCGACGAGTAGGCCGGATGCGCTGTCACTGCCGTCAGCGCCCATAGCTTCCAGCATGCCTACTGCGCAGGATTGCAGAAGGATAACCAGCGAGAGCACGATGGACAGAATGCCGGAAATCAATCTCCATGTTTTCATCCGGTCACTTCCTTAGTCAGCGATGGCATAGGTGCAGACCACCTTGTCGGATGAAAGACTGAACAGCTCCTCGGCCTCAACCTCGACGGGGGAGGAGGTATTGCTGAGCACAAACGCCTTCTGGCAGTTCAGTGTGGCGCCCTGCTTGATATTCTTCATCTCGCTTTCGGAGTCATAGCCCTCCGGGGCATCCGTCAGAATAGCGCTCTCCAGTTCGATACCGTCCTGATAGGCATCGATATTCAGCGCCACCATAGCGGAGGTGGCATCCTCGTTATTGTTGGTGAAGTCAAAGCTGATAATCACGGTGTCCTGTCCCTGATAATCCTTTGCCAGCGTATAACCGGTGAACTTGACGGCGTATTTCCCCAAGGTACCCTCGCCGTCCGGGGAGGAGGGGGTGCTTTCCTGCTGCTGGCTGTCGCTGCCGGCGGGTGTGTTTGTGTCGCCCGCGGAGGAGCTGCCGCAGGCAGTCAGCCCGAGCGCAAGGACGAGGGCCAACAGAAGCGTGAGGTACTTTTTCATAAATCATTCTCCTTTATAAAAATATCCCGAATCGGGATATTTTTATTATACCAATTTGGGATAATTAAGTCAAGAGGGGATGATATGAGAATCAAAGAATTACGCCGGCAGCAGCACATTACACAGCTGAAAATGGCAATGGATCTGCATATGTCGCAGAATACGATCAGCCGCTATGAAAACGGCGAACGCGAACCGGGTGTTGCGGAGCTGATCCGCATTGCCGACTATTTTCATGTGAGCATTGATTATCTCGTGGAGCGGACGGATATACCGCAAATGTATGGATAAAAATTCCCGTCAGGAACCATCGTTCCTGACGGGAATTACTTTTTGTAAAGAAAGGGGCTGCGCGGACGATTTTACTTAATCGGCTCGCCGGCGGCTTCCTTGGCGCGGATTTCCTTCATGGCGTCCTTGTGGCTCAGGTTCACGCGGCCCTTCTCGTCGATCTCCGTGACCTTGACCCACATCATGTCGCCGACCTTGCAGGCGTCCTCCACCTTCTCGATGCGCTTGTCAGCGAGCTTGGAGATGTGGACGAGGCCGTCCTTGCCGGGGGCCAGCTCCACGAACGCGCCGAAGGTCATCAGGCGCACGACGCGGCCATAGTACAGCGCGCCGACCTCGGGGACGAACACGATGTCGTCGATGCACTTCTTCGCGATGGCGCAGCTCTCCGCGTCGGGGGAGGCGATGTGGATGGTGCCGTCGTCGTCGATGTCGATCTTCGCACCGGACTCGGCCACGATCTTCTGGATGACGGAGCCGCCCTTGCCGATGACGTCGCGGATCTTGTCGGGGTCGATGTGCATGGTGAGCATCTTGGGCGCGTACTTGCTGACCTCGGCGCGCGGCTCGGAGATCACGGGCAGCATGATCTGGTCGAGAATCTCGCAGCGGGCGTCGTAGGTGATGTCGAGCGCATTCTTGATGATCTCCATCGTCAGACCGTCGTTCTTCAGGTCCATCTGGATGGCGGTGATGCCCTTCTTTGTGCCGCCGACCTTGAAGTCCATCTCGCCGTGGAAGTCCTCGACGCCCTGGATGTCGATGAAGGTGGTGAAGCCGCCGTCATCGTCCTGAATCAGGCCGCAGCTGATGCCCGCGACGGGGGCCTTGATGGGCACGCCCGCGTCCATCAGCGCCAGCGTGGAGCCGCAGATGGAGCCCTGCGACGTGGAGCCGTTGGAGCTGAGCACCTCGGAGACGACGCGAATGGCATAGGGGAACTCCTCGACGGACGGCAGCACGGGCAGCAGCGCGCGCTCGGCCAGCGCACCGTGGCCGATCTCGCGGCGGCCGGGACTGCGGGCGGGCTTGGCCTCGCCGACGGAATAGCCGGGGAAGTTGTAGTGGTGCATGTAGCGCTTCTCCGTCTCCTCCCAGATGGTGTCGAGCTTCTGGTTGGCGGAGAGGGTGTCAAGCGTGCAGACGGAGAGCACCTGCGTCTGGCCGCGGGTGAACAGGCCCGAGCCGTGGACGCGGGGCAGCACGCCGACCTCGGCGGCCAGCGGGCGGATCTCATTCTTGGCGCGGCCGTCCACGCGGTGCCCCTCGAGCAGCCATGCCTTGACGATCTTCTTCTGGAACTTATAGGTGATCTCGTCGAGGTACTGGTCCATGTTGGGATAGTCCTCGAGGAACAGCTCGTGCCACTTCTCGATCAGCTGGTTCCAGCGGGCCTCGCGGACGTTCTTGTCGTCGGTGTCCATGGCGGCCTTCGCCTCGTCCATCGTGGCGTCCACGATCTTCTGGAACAGTTCCTCGTCGAAGTCGGCGTGGGGATAGTCGAACTTGGGCTTGCCGACCTCGGCAACCATCTGGTTGATCAGCGCGATCTGCTTCTGGTTCTCCTCGTGGGCCATGCGGATGGCCTCGAACATGACGTCGTTGGGCACCTCGTTGGCGCCGGCCTCGATCATGACGACCTTTTTACCCGTGGAGACGACGGTTACGTCGAGGTCGCTGACCTTGCGCTCGTCGCTGGTGGGGTTGAAGATGAGCTTGCCGTCGACCAGACCGACCTTCAGCGCGGCGACGGGGCCGTTCCAGGGGATGTCGGAGATGGCGAGCGCGGCGGACGTACCGATCAGCGCGGCGATCTCGGGGGAGCAGTCGTGGTCAACGGACATGACCGTGCACATGACGGACACGTCGTTGCGGAAGTCGTGGGGGAAGAGCGGGCGGATGGGGCGGTCGATGACGCGGGAGGTCAGGATGCCCTTCTCGCCGGGACGGCCCTCGCGGCGGTTGAAGCTGCCGGGGATGCGGCCGACGGAATACAGCTTCTCCTCAAAGTCGACGCTCAGGGGGAAGAAGTCGATGCCGTCGCGGGGACGGGGGGCGGCGGTGACGCAGCACAGCACGCGCGTGTCGCCGTAGCCGACCATGACGGCGGCGTTGGCGAGCTCGGCGAGCTTGCCGACCTCGAGCGTCAGCGGGCGGCCGGCCAGATCCAGCTCATACTTGTGGTAGTTGGGAAACTGCCGCTTGGTGATGATGGTAGACATGGTTTTTCTCCTTTTCTGAAGTATAATGTTTCGTATGGGAGCCAAACCATTTAGCACTTGAAAACCGGCCCGAGACGGCGGGGGAATCGGGCGGGTTTTCAACTGCTAAAGGCTTAGATAGGCTCCGCATACGGCGGGGGAAAATGTGAAAGAAGGGTGGTGCGCACGCACACCACCCTGATTCAACTTACTTACGCAGACCCAGCTTGGCGATCAGGGCACGATAACGCTCGATGTCCTTCTTGGCCAGATAGTCCAGCAGACGGCGGCGCTTACCGATCATCATCTGCATGCCGCGGCGGCTGTGGAAGTCATGGGGATGCTCCTTCAGGTGAGCGGTCAGCTGGCTGATACGCTCGGTGAGGATGGCAACCTGAACCTCGGGGGAGCCGGTGTCCTTCTCGTGGGTGCGATTCGCCTCGATGATCGAGGTCTTCTGCTCTTTCAGCATCATAGTTGTGTTTCCACCTTTCTGAAAATCTCGCCCACAGCCTGAGTGCCGGGTCAGGTGAATGTCCGCGGGACTAAGGGCAGGGGCATTTTCGCGCAGTTCACGCGCTCATATAGAATATCATACCCAAAACGGCTTGTAAAGAGAAATTTTCAGAAAAACAGGTGCCGTCGGCGATTTTATGCGCGGATGTCGATGGCGGCGACGGGGCAGCTGTCGGCGGCCTCCTGCGCGGCGAGGCGGCACTCATCCGGGACGGCGTCTGGGATGGCCTGCGCCGGTTCACCGGGCGTGAGGGAGAACACCTCCGGACAGATCGTCGGGCACAGCCCGCACTGGATGCAGGTTTTGGCTTCTACGAGAGCATGCATGCAAGTTTCCTCCTTAAAATGGCGGTATCGGCGGATGCCGTACGGGCGTAGTATGCCCGCGCGGCGGGGGACTCATCCGCGGGGGTGTTTGTTCTGGCGGGGGACTGGTGGGGAAATCGGCCGGTTCGGCCTCCGGCGGGAGACTTTCTGTGCGCACAGAAAGTCACCAAAGATGCGCAAGAGATGCGCAAGAAACCAAGGTTTCTTGACTTCCTTCCGGTCGGCAAGTGGGGTGTCGGTAGGACGGTGTCAAAATTTAGAATCGTCTGCCGCCCTGCGCCGCTGCTGGCAAAAAGTATGTCGCCGAAGGCACAACATACCCCGCATCATCTTCCCAACCGCCCGCGGATATGCTATACTACATAAGATAACCTGCAAAAAGGAAGTGTACGCCATGCCTGATACCATCGCCGCCATCGCCACCATCCAGGCCCCCTCGGCCATCGGAATCGTGCGCCTGACGGGGCCGGATACCCGCCGCATCCTCGACGGGGTCTTTGCCCCCGCAAACGGCCGCCCGATGAGCGCGCAGACGCCGCGGAAACTGGTGTTCGGCCGCGCGCTCGACCGCAGCGGCGGCGTCATCGACGAGGCGCTGGCCGTGCTCTTCCCGGGGCCGAACAGCTACACCGGCGAGGACTGCGCGGAGATTCACTGCCACGGCTCGCCCGTCGTGCTCGACGAGGTGCTCGCCGCCGCCTTTGCCTGCGGTGCGCGGCAGGCGCGCGGCGGCGAATTCACCCAGCGCGCCTTTCTCAGCGGGCGGATGGACCTCATTCAGGCGGAGTCCGTGGCCGACCTCATCGACGCCGAGAGCGCCGGGGCGGCGCGCAACGCCGTCGGTCAGCTGCAGGGGTGCATGAGCCGCTCCGTCGGGGGGATCTACGACGCGCTGATGGACGTGGTGTCGCGGTTTTACGCCATCGTCGACTATCCCGACGAGGAGATCGAGCCGCTGCAGCAGGCGCAGATCGAGCAGACGCTCGCAGAAAGCGCCGAGCGGCTCGACGCGCTGCTCGCGACGTTCTCGCGCGGCAGACTTCTCAAGTCCGGCGTCCCGGCAGTCATCCTCGGAAAGCCCAACGCGGGCAAGTCCTCGCTGCTCAACGCCCTGCTCGGCTATGACCGCGCCATCGTGACCGACATCGCCGGAACGACGCGCGACACGGTCGAGGAGAAGGTGCTCGTCGGGAGCGTGCTGCTGCGCCTGTGCGACACGGCGGGCATCCGCGACGCGGCGGATACGGTCGAGCGGCTCGGCGTCGAGCGCGCGCAGCAGGCCGCGCAGCGCGCGGAGCTGGCGCTGCT
>ERZ773187.408-NODE-408-length-42313-cov-23.910337_pt1 | contig 42313 bp, 32 predicted proteins | sample MGYA00511242_ERZ773187 | MGnify/ENA primary metagenome ERZ773187 (study PRJEB29015, sample SAMEA2737744) | human gut metagenome | biome: human gut; feature: human-associated habitat; material: faeces | place: China | collected 2012 ...
AGACGGCCAGCGGCACGGCGGCAATGTACGGCATTTTGCTTTGCTGCCGCCCTGCCAGCCGCACCAGCACGAGCGCCGCGCCCCAGAACAGCCACAGGTCTGCTGCGCGCAGCGCCAGGGCCAGCCGTGCCCACGCCCCGCCGGTCTGGCTGCCGCAGAGGATCAGCTCCAGCACAAGCCCCGCCGCGCCGAACACGGTAGGCAGCCTGGTTTTGGAGGCCAGCAGCAGATAGCCCACAAGGGCCAGCACGGTGAGCGAGACCTCCTGTATGGCGGCATTTTCCGGCACGGCCAGCAGGGCGCGCCCCGCCGCCGCCACACCGACAAGCAGGTAAGCCAGAGCGGTTCTATTGCGTTTGTCCATGAATGTTATTCTCCTGTTTCTTGCGATTGTTCGCGGGATACCCCTCTTGGCCCCCTCTGCGAGGGGGCTGCCGCCGCAGCGGCTGGGGGAGAGAAGTTTGCGGCAGCCCGAAATATTTCGGGCAATGGCACAGTTCTCTCCCTCCGGCCCTGCGGGGCCACCTCCCTCGCAGAGGGAGGCAAGGAAGGCGAGCGGCATATATTCGTATTTAATTTAATTTTTATTATACCTCTTTTATAGCCCCCTTGCAAGCGCTGGCGCGGCGGCGTATAATGGGGATGTTTATACAAGAAAATGTGCGTTTTTTGTATAAAGCTACATCAATAAGCGAGGTTTTGGGATATGGAGTTTTCTCGTCGTCTGGACCTGTTCGGGCCGGAGATTTTCGCGGCGCTCAACGACAAAAAGGTCGCGTTGGAGGCCGAGGGCCGTCATCTTTACAATTTAAGCGTCGGCACGCCTGATTTTGCACCGGCAGACTACCTGAAGCAGGCGCTCATCGACGCCGCGCAGGACAACGAAAACTGGAAGTACAGCCTGCGCGACCTGCCCGAGATGCTGGAGGCTGTCTGCGGCTACTACAAGCGCCGCTTTAACGTGGACACCATCACCCCCGACGAGGTCATGAGCTTCTCCGGCAGCCAGGACGGCATCGGCCATCTGGGCCTGGCGCTCTGCAACGACGGCGATCTGGTGCTGCTGCCCGACCCCTGCTACCCCGTCTTTATGACCGGCTCCAAGCTGGGCGGTGCCGAGCCGTGGTACTACAAGCTGACGAAGGAGAACCACTTCCTGCCCGACGTCACCTCCATCCCGGAGGACGTGGCCCGCAGGGCCAAGCTCATGCTGGTCAGCCTGCCCGCCAACCCCGTGGGCAGCATCGGCACGCCGGAGCTCTACGCCGAAATCGTCAATTTCTGCCGTAAGTACGACATTCTGCTGGTACATGACAACGCCTACAGCGATATTATCTTTGACGGTGCCCACGGCGGCAGCATCTTCAACACGCCGGGTGCCGGGGAATGCGCGGTGGAATTCTTCTCTTTGAGCAAGAGCTTCAACGTCACGGGCGCGCGCATCAGCTTTTTGGTGGGGCGGCGCGATGTCATCGCCGCCTGCAAAAAGCTGCGCACCCAGATCGATTTCGGTATGTTCCTGCCCATTCAGAAGGTCGCCATCGCTGCCCTGACCGGCCCGCTGGACGGCGTGCAGCGCCAGTGCGGCGAGTACCAGCGCCGCCGCGACGCCCTGTGCGGCGGTCTGCGCGGCATCGGCTGGAATGTGCCCGACAGCCACGGCAGCATGTTTGTTTGGGCCCCGGTGCCCGCCGGGTACAAGACGAGCATGGAATTCTGCCTGGCCCTGATCGACAAGGCCGGCGTCATCTGCACCCCCGGCTCGAGCTTTGGCCCGAGCGGCGAGGGCTACGTCCGTTTTGCCCTGACGATGCCCGTTGAGAAGATCGGCGAGGCCGTACAGGCGATCAAAAACAGCGGCATCCTGGGGTAATTTGCCCGCTATTTAAGGCGGCTGGGGGGTGCGCTGTGTTTGCCCGCCGGGCACACGCGGCAGCCGCAGACCTTCCGAACCGATGCAGGCATCGTCCCCTACAGCGTAGGGGCGGATTCCATATCCGCCCTGGCACCTTGCCCCTACTGCATACGGCCAGCGGGCGAACGAAAAGTTCGCCCCGGCAGAGCCATCCCTCCTAATAAAGAACACCGCCGATCCGGGTCACGGGTCGGCGGTGCTTTTTTGAACAAATCATTGATTACTGTGCGTTTTCACGCAGAGCGGCACGCATTTCCTTCTGGATGGCAGGGGTCGTTTCCACCTTCTGCATCAGGGCCGCGATCAGCTCGGGCAGCTGCTTCGCGGGCAGCTGCTCTGCAATGACCGAGGCCAGGTACTCAGCGTGGGACATGGCAGGCTCAAACGTGCGGGCATAGGTCTTACCGCTGCGCACGAAGCCAACCTCCCGCAGAACACCCTTCTCCATCAGGCTGTTCAGCATCGAAAAAATCGAGCGTTCCTTCCATTTACGGTCAACACAGGTTTTCACGACTTCCGTCTGTGCCATCGCGTGATCCGCCTGCCAAAAAATTTCCATGATCTGTTGTTCGCTTTTTGTCAGATGCACGTTGGTATACCTCGCTTTAAAAATTGTCTACATTTCTATAGTATCCGCTTGTCAGCGAAATGTCAATGAGTTTCCGAAAATTTTTTCAAGTTTTTGGGTTATTTTATAACAGCTTTACAAATCTGACACATTTAGCGGGCAGCTTCGTGCATTTCCCGATTTATGTCATAGATTCGACAGTTTACAAATGTGTGGCATATATGTGGCGCGTTCTGCCGCATCATGCCACACTTTTGCCGCAAATGGTATTTGTGTACCCCCCCCCGTCATTTTTTAGTTGATTGCATTTTCTTTGCGCCGTTCCTGTCATTCCGCCGGCCACCGGCCGCGCAGGTACTCGAGTGCGCGCTTTTCCAGCCGCGAAACATAACTGCGACTGATGTGCAGCGCCTGCGCCGTCTGCTGCTGGGTCTTGGGCGCACCGTCAAATCCATACCGCTGCCGCATAATAGCGCGTTCCCGGGCGGGCAGAGCGTCCACCAGCGCACGCAGCCGGGCGGCGTCGGCGCGGCTCTCGCAGCCGGCCTCCATGTCGGCTTCATCGGGCAGGGTGTCCGCCAGCGTCAGCTGCCCGTCCGCCTCGAGCGGCTCCTGCAGCGACAGCGTCGCTCCCGTCCGCCGCCCCCGCCGCAGGTCCATGCGGAGCTCATTCTCAATACATCTGCTCGCATAGCTGGCAAAGCGCTTGCCCTTGGCGGGGTCGAAGGTATCCACCGCCTTGATAAGCCCAATCGTGCCGATGGAGATCATGTCGTCCTGTGCGCTGTTCCCGGCATAGTATTTTTTGCAGATATGCGCGACGAGCCGCAGATTGTGGCGGATCAGCGTATCCCGCGCCTGTGCGGCGGCTGCCCCGCCCTTTTGCAGATCGGCAAAGGCCGCGCGCTCCCTGTCCGGTGGGAGCGGACGCGGGAAGGACCCGCTTTCGAGATGCAGCGCCAGATACAGAATATGCCCTGCCGCCGCCTGCAAAAACAAACCAAAAATGCCCAGCATACACACCACCTCGCGGAAGTGTATGCCGGGCATGGAAATTCTATTCTGTCTTTTGGGTGGCGAACGCCGGGTTGGCGGCGCGGGTCTCCTTGCCGTAGACGGTTTGGAGCTGTGCAAAGGCGCGGCGCACGTCGGCGGGGACGTCCATATGGGCAATGACGCCTTTTTCTTTACAGCGCAAACTGCACCGCGCAGAAGGCGGCGTAGATCGCCAGGAGCAGGATGCCCTGGGCGCGGTTCAGCTTGCCCTTGACGAGGGCGGGGACCGTCAGGATCAGCATGACGGCCAGCATGACCGGCAGATCCAGCACAAGGCTGGAATTGATGCCGAACAGCGTGGCGCTCTGCGGGATGGTGAAGGGTGCCAGCGTGATCGACATGCCGCTGACCAGCACAAGGTTAAAGACATTCGCACCGACGATGTTGCCCAGCGACAGGTCGCTGTGGCCCTTGACCAGCGAGGTGACGGCCGTGACCAGCTCGGGCAGCGAGGTGCCGAGCGCGACAAACGTCAGGGCGATGACGCTCTCGGGCACGCCGAGGGCCTGCGCGATCAGGGTGCCGTTGTCCACAAGCAGGTTTGCGCCGACGGCGATCAGCACCGCGCCCAGCACAAGCAGGATCAGCGTCTTGGCGAGGGGCATTTCCTCCTCCTCGGACGCCTCTTGCTCACCGGCGGGGGTGTTTTTCATCTGCAGCACGTTGACGGCCATGTACGCCACAAACGTTGCCAGCATGATGATGCCCATGACGCGGGTGAATCTGCCGAAAACATAGGCCGCAATGCAGTAGATGGCCGCCGCCGCGAAGAAGAAAGCGACGGGGGTTTTCAGCGTTTTGGGGTCTACCCTGCCGGGGCGCACCGCAATCGTGATGGCCGCGATCAGTGCCGCGTTGCAGATGACCGAGCCGATGGCGTTGCCGTAGGCGATCTCGCCATGGCCGGACAGCGCGGACATCGTGGAGACCATGACCTCCGGCAGCGTCGTGCCGATGGAGACCACCGTCGCGCCGATGAGCAGCTCCGGCAGGTGGAAGCGGCGGGCCAGTGCGGACGCGCCGTCAACAAACCAGTCGCCGCCCTTGATCAGGAACAACAGACCGACAATAAAAAGCAGCACAGGGATGAGCATATTGATTCCTCCGTTAAAAATGCACGTTATGTGTGGGAAATTATATTATACCACGGCAGTCCGGGCGCCGTCAAACGGGGCGGGGTTTAAAATGTAAAAATGCAGCCTTTCGCGCGCATGGCTTCCCCCCGGAGGGGGAAGCTGTCAGTGGCCCCGACCACTGACTGATGAGGGTCGATCTTGCAGATGCTGCCCGTTTACAGGCTGCTGCCGTGCACACGCCCCTCATCCGGCCCTGCGGGCCACCTTCCCTTGCGGGGGAAGGCAAAAAGCCCCCCAATTCTTGCACACTTTCCCGCGTTGTGTCCTGCCAACACAAACACAAAACCCCGCAGGGGATACCTGCGGGGCTCTGTGCATAGAGGGGTGGGAAAGTATATAAAGGTCAGTGAATGTCTTGATTGATTACAAATATTATTATAGCAAGTTTTCTTAAAATGTCAAATGTCAGACTTGCATTTTGGTTTTCAAAAGATTATAATAAAGTCATTCCTACTTAATTTTATTTAGCAAGCGCACAAAAAAGCATACTTTTCCAATTTTGTTAAAGATAACAGTGATTGTATACTTCACTTTATTTTTTTGTGCGCATTACACAAAACAACGACAAGGAGTCAATCCATGGACGATTTGGACCACAAAATCCTACAACTGCTGGCGGAAAATGCGCGTATGCCCGTTAAGGACATCGCCCAGCGGGTCAGCCTGACCAGTCCCGCCGTATCCAGCCGCATCCACCGCCTGGAGCAGGAGGGCGTCATCGGCGGGTACACTGTCGTGCTGCGCCACCCCGACGCGCCCGCCCGGGTCGAGGCGCTGATCTCGGTGCTGGTGGACGCAGCGACCCGCGCGAGCTTTCTGACCATGATCGAGCAGGAGCCGCAGGTCTTGCAGTGCTTCCGCGTGACAGGCAGCTACAACTTTATAATTAAGGTAAGCTGCACCGACATTGACGCGCTGGAGCACCTGCTGACCAAGATGCAGAAGATGGGCTCCACCAACACCCAGATCATCCTGAACACCCAGCTGGACCGCGGTCTGGCATTCGACGAATAAGCGAGGTTTTTATGGCACATTTTTGCAAAAACTGCGGTCTGCTGACTACCCCGTACGACGAGCGGTGCCCCAAGTGCGGCGCACCGCTGCCGCATTTCCCGATGGGCGAGGCTCTGTTGGAGTCCATGCGTCAGTCCCCGGAGGGTACCGCTGAGACCGGCGAGCCGCTGTACGAGCAGGACCTGGAGGAGGACCGCATCGACGCCATGAGCCAGGGCGCAACGACGGCGGCCATGCTGCTGTTCGCCATCCCCATCGCCGGGTTCGTGCTGGCGGTGGTGTGGAGCTTTGGCGGCACGCAGGACCCTGCCCGCAGGCGGCTGGCCCGGGCGTACCTGATCCGTGCGCTGGTCGTGGCGGGGCTGGTCATCCTGTTTGTGGCTGTGGCCGCGATGGTGTTTACCGCCGCGCTGCACAGCCAGCTGGCCTACTACTATTACCGTTGAGGAGGCGCCATGAAAGCATCTGTCATCATCCCGAACCTGAACGGCGCGGGCTGGCTGCGGGATTCCATCGAGTCCGTCTGGGCGCAGACCGAGCAGGATTTTGAGCTGATCGTCATTGACAACGGCTCCACCGACGAGAGCCTGGACATCGCCCGCAGCTACTGCGGGCGGGACCGCTACACTTTAATTGAGAACGCCGGGAACACCGGCTTTTCCCATGCGGTGAACCAGGGCATTGCGATTGCCAAAGGCGAATACATGGCACTGTTCAACAACGACGCCTTTGCGGAGCCGGATTGGCTGGCGGAGCTGATCAAAACCGCCGACGCCGACCCGAAAATTTTTGCGGTCAGCAGCCTGATGCTGCGCTACTATGAGCCGGAGCTGGCCGACGACGCGGGCGACTACGTGACGATCCTGGGCTTTGCCTGCAAGCGCGGCGACGGCTTAAAGGCCAGCCGCTATACAAAGCCCTGCCGTGTGTTCAGCGCGTGCGGCGGCGCGGCGCTCTACCGCAAGTCGATTCTGGACGAGATCGGCGTGTTTGACGAGCTGTTTTTCGCGTATTACGAGGACGTCGATTTGAGCTGGCGTGCGAACAATTTCGGCTACAGGAACGTCTACTGCCCCACGGCCCGCTGCCGCCACATCTGCGGCGCGACCACCGGCGCGGTGCGCTACAACCCGTTTAAGAGCATCCAGAGCGGGCGCAACAGCATTCTGCTGCCCTACAAGAACCAGCCGATTTTGATGTTGGTTTTGAATTTTATCCCGATGCTGCTGGGGTATCTGCTCAAAGTGCTTATGTTCCGGCTGCGCGGCTTCGGCGGGGATTACGCGAAGGGCTTCCGCGAGGCGTGGGCGGCGCTGCCGAAGATAAACAAACCGAAATTCAAGTGGCGGAACCTGCCCAATTATGTCTGGGTGGAGTTCAGTCTGATCGCCGGGCTGTTCAAGTACATTGTGTACCGCGTGCAGCGGGCGTTGAAGATCACGTAATGGGGGCCTTGCCTTTCATTTTGCTGCGCTATAGGGGCCGGGCAGTTTCCCGCTGACTCCCTTATCTCTTACTTTCTTCGAGAAGAAAGTAAGCAAAGAAGCTTTCAATATCTCAACCAAAAAGCACCTACTGACCGGTCACACGCATATCGGTCAGCAGGTGCTTTTATTTTACTTGTTCAGAATTTCTTTGGTTCTTTCTTTGCAAAGAAAGAACATCTCTCGTTTAATCCTCATCCGCAAAGTTGCCCAATGCCTTTGCCTGCTCGATGACCTTGTTCTCGAGCATCTGCGGCAGGGTCTCATACCGGACGAACTCGAAGGTGAAGTAGCCGCGGCCCTGGGTCAGCTGGCGCAGGAAGGTGGTGAAGTCCTGCATCTCGGCCACGGGGACCTCGGCCTCGACGACCTGCAGGCCGTCGTCATCGGGGTTCATGCCCAGCACGCGGCCGCGGCGCTTCGTGACCTCGCCCATAATATCGCCAGTGTTGTCGGCGGGGACGTGGGCTTTCAATGCGCCGATGGGCTCAAGCAGGACGGGGCCGGCCTCGGGGATGGCGGCCTTATACGCGAGTTTGGCGGCCATAATGAACGCCATTTCGCTGGAATCAACAGGGTGGTAGCTGCCGTCCAGCAGTGTGGCCTTCATGCCGACCATCGGGTAACCGGCCAGCACGCCGTGCTCGGCGGCCTGACGGACGCCCTTCTCGACTGCCGGGAAGAAGTTCTTCGGCACGCTGCCGCCGAACACGTTCTCGGCAAACTCGATGCCCTCGCCCTCGATGGGCTCGAACTGGATCCACACATCGCCGAACTGGCCGTGGCCGCCGGTCTGCTTCTTGTGGCGGCCCTGCGCCTTGCAGCTCTTGCGGATGGACTCACGGTACGGCACGCGCGGATTCTCGAGCGTGATCTCGACGCCGAACTTATTCTTCAGCTTGGCCAGCGCGACCTCCAGATGCTGGGTGCCCAGACCGCTGATGATCTGCTGCTTCGTCTCGGGGTCGACCACGAACCGGATGGCGGGGTCCTCCTCGATCAGGCGGGCCAGCGCGCTGCCGACCTTACCCTCGTCGCCCTTCTTGGCGACCTTGACGGCCATGCGGTAGCTGCTGATGGGGTACACAGGTGCGGGCAGCGCCACGACGCGGGCGGGGTCACACAGGGTATCGCCGGTCTTGGCGGTGGCCAGCTTGGCAACTGCGCCGATGTCACCGGCGGCGATTTCGGGCGTGTCGGTCTGCTTTTTGCCGCAGACGGTCAGCGTCTTGCCCAGGCGCTCCGGCTGACCGGTGCGGGCATTGACGGCGTTGCTCGTCGCGGTCAGCCTGCCGGACAGCACCTTAATAAAGCTCAGCTTGCCGACAAACGGGTCGGCCACAGTCTTAAAGACGTAGGCGCACAGCGGGGCGGCGGGGTCGGCGGTGATTTCCACCGGCTCGCCGCCAGACTCGCCCACGGCGGACGCGGTGTCCGCGCCGGGCAGCAGCACGTTCATGTTGTAGAGCAGCATATCCAGCGCCTGCGCGTTGACCGCGGAGCCGCAGAACACGGGCGTGATCTGGCCGCTGCGCACGCCGGAGGCCATGCCCTGGACGATCTCCTCTGTGGTGAAAGCCTCACCCTCGAAGAACTTCTCCATCAAAGCCTCGTCGGTCTCGGCGATGGCCTCGCTCATGGCCTGGATCAGGCCCTCAAAGCGGTGGCCGATGTCGGGCAGGTCGATCTGGACCTGCTTGCCGCCTTCGTATTTGAAGGCCTTCTGGCTGAACAGGTTGATGTAGGCGACGGTGCCGTCGTCCAGACGGACGGGCACGACGCAGGGGCAGACACTGGGGCCGAACTTGATCTTCATCTGCTCCAGGATCTTAAAGTAGTCGGCGTTTTCCAAATCAGCCTTGGTGACAAAGATCATCCGCGCCTTGTTGTTTTTCAGCGCCAGCTGGTACGCCTTCTCGGCACCGACGGTCACGCCGGAACGCCCGGACACACAAATCAGCACGCTCTCGGCGGCCATGATGCCCTCGGCAGCGCCGGTCTCAAAATCAAACAGACCCGGTGCGTCGATCAGGTTGTACTTGATGCCCTCGTACTCGACGGGGACAACGCTCGAGTTGAGCGATGCCTTGCGGCGGATCTCCTCGGGGTCAAAGTCGCTGGCGGTGGTGCCGTCCTCGACACGGCCCATACGCTCGGAAGCGCCGCTCATGTACAGCAGTGCCTCGGTCAGCGTCGTTTTGCCGCAGCCGGCGTGGCCGGCCACCAGAATGTTGCGGATGTCTTTGCTTGCGTAGCCCATGGATCGTCAAACCTCTTTTCGCGCCGGGGCTGCTTCCGGCAGCCCTGCGGCGTAGAATTTCATTGCGGCGCAGTGATTTTTGAACACTCCCGCCTGTTTGATACTACTTTACCACATTGTTGTGGAAATTTAAACAGTTTTTTCGGATTTTTTGTAAAAATTTTTAGGCAAAAGATTGTGGAAAGTGTAAAAAACAGACCCTTGCCTCCCTCTGCGAGGGAGGTGGCCCCGCAGGGCCGGAGGGAGAGAACCTTTCCATAGCCCGAAATATGTCGGATTATCGCAAGGTTCTCTCCCCCACCGCCTGCGGGCGGAGCCCCCTCGCAGAGGGGGCCAGGGTAATGAAAAAGCCGCACAGCTTTCACTGTACGGCTTAACGGCTCACTTATTTTTCCTTCTTCGCCGTCTTTTTGCGGCGGCGGGCGCGCCCGCTGTCGGCCTTGGCCTCGGGAACATAGAGGCTATAGCTCAACAGGTAGCGGCCATGGGCAGGGATGCGGTAGAACGCGGCCTTGATGCGCTCCATCGGGCCGGTGCCGCTCTCGGCGGTGCTGCCGCTCAGCATAACAACATACTGCATATCGGTGTAGCGGGCGGCCACATCGCACTGGCGCAGATTCATGTGGATCAGATCGCCCAGCTGCTCCACCATCAGAGCGGTCTCGGCAGCATCGGTGTTCTGGCTGGGAGCCACGGTCAGGATCGCCAGGAATACCTGCAGACCGTAGCGGGCCTGCACGCCGCGCTGTACGCGGTAAATTTCCTTGAACGTCTCAAAGTCGCAGATACAGGCCCCCGTGTTCTCGGTATCCGGCAGAGCAGAGAGCAGCTTGGAGACCTCGCTCTCCATATTGCGGTCTGCCTGGCGCATCTGGCGGTAGGCAGAGCCTGCGCGGCCCGGCTCAATGGTATGATGCAGGCAACCCATGGCGCTGCCGCGGCGTGCCAGATCCTCCGCCTCCTCGTGGCGGCCCAGCGTCTCCAGCGCGACGATCTTTTCCAGATAAAGGCGCTCCTCGTAGGGGTCCAGCTCCAGCGCGCGGGTACACAGCGTAACGATGCGGGTGCTCTCGCCCCATTTTTTGCAGAGCTCCAGCAGGTTTAAAATGGCTGTGCGGTACTGCCCGTGCAGACGCACGCTGACGCTTTCGACCCACGGCTCGGACGCAGACTGCGGCAGCAGCCGCCCGTCGTACAGGTTGACGATCTGTTCATAAATGCGGCTGCGCTTCTCGGCGTCGCTCTCCTTGCGGGCCAGCTCCGACAGGTCATTGACCTCAAACACATCCACGCTGCAGTCCAGATGGGGGTTCCACTGGTAGTAGCCGCGGCTGGTCACGATGCAGCCCTTCATCTCATCCAGACCCTCCGCGTCGATCATAAGGCGGAAGCGATGCAAGATGGCGCGCAGGGCCATGTCCGGGTTGGTGGACCGCTCCCCTGCCCACAGGGTATCGGTCAGTACCTTGTGGGAGACGCGCTCCCCGCGCCGCAAAACGAGATACTGCACCAGCGCCGTTGCCTTGCGGGACTGCGCCAGCTGTGCCAGCACGGGCTTGCCGTTCACACGGATCTCAAAGCCGCCCAGCATTTTGATTTCAATTGTTGCCATCCTAGTCATCCTCTCTGTTCTGATGCCCATGACGTTCCTGCATTTTTGTCCGGCACACAGGTATTCATGTTTTAAAGTATAACGAGTCCATTTGAATTTGTCCAGTACATCCGCCGGGATTGTAATAAACTTTTCAAAAATTGTCCCGGAGGGCACCGCTCACGACTCCGACGATGCCTTGCCGTCCCAGGTGCCGGGTTCATACAGGATGACCGGCTCACCGGGCAACTGCACAATGGCTTTTTGGGTGCACAGCGGCACGATCTGGTTGTCGGCGTCCCGCTTGGCCACAGTCAGCACCACCGTCATAGCCGTAATGCGCGGGGTCTTGGTTTCGTCGCCGTCCTGCGTCCAGCTGCGGGCGTAGAAATGCAGTTCGCTGATGAACAGCCCCATATAGGCATCCCGGGGATAGGCCGTTGTGTAGCCGTAGGCAACGTAGGGCAGTTTGACCGTCGTCACGGTACTTTCCTCGGCCTTGTCCTTTTTTGTGTGCTGCGGGTTGCCGTAGTGCCCGGCGTCATTCAGTTCATCGCGGTAAAACCGCATGTGCAGGTAGCCGTTCAGCGCATTGGCCTGTTCCGCTGTCAGCAGTTCTGTGCCGTCTGTCTTTGTCAGCGGCGGCACACAGTCCTTGTCGATCAGCTCAATGTGGTTGGGGTAGACGCTGAATTCCAATGCCGTGCCCTTGCTGTAGTCGTTACCCTTGGACAAAAAAACGCTGTCCAAATTATTAGGGTCCGTTGCGCCGTCGGTGAAGCGGATATAGCCGTTCGCCTCGAGCACCTCGCCGCGGATCGTCTCAATGAGCGCGTCGGCCAGATTTTGCGCGCGCGTCTGCTGCTGGATGTCCATGTACGCCTGTGCGCTGGGCTGTATCAGCGTGACCGCCGCCAGCGTAAAGATCGCCAGCAGCACCATGCAGACGATCAGCTCCACCAGCGTTGTGCCGTTCTGGTTTTTCAAACGCTGCTTCATGGGTTGGTCGTCCCTTCTGCCGTGCTCTTGCTGTAGCGGTAAAACTTGTGCTGTTCCGTCGTTTTTTGGCCGTTTTCCGTAACTTCCGCGCTTGTCTCCACGCTGTCCAGCTTGACGCCGTTCACCGTAAATTCACCGTAATCGCCAAAGGAGAACGCCAGCCCATCCTGTTCCTTCACCCAGCCGGGGGCCGCGTTATTGGCCGGGTACAGCCCGGCGCAGAAGGCATAGGCTGTCTCCCGCAGCGTTACGGCCTTTTGGGACATGGCGCGGGCGTACCGCAGCGAAACGACGAACATCGACGTAAAAATCATCAGCAGCAGGAACGACACAAGCACTTCCACAATGGTCTCGCCGCGCTGATTTTGTAAAGTATGTTTCATAGCGGGTCACTCCTGTGTTGTGCCGGTGCTCTGTTTGGCACCGCGGGTGTAGGTGATGGAATCGGGCTGCTGGCTGGTGTCGCAATGGAACGTCAGGCGGTTGCTGTCAATGTTGCCGCCAGTAATGGTCAGGTCACCACTGCCGGGGGCGTAGAACGTCAGGTCGCTAATACGGTAATACTTTGTTGTACTGTCTTTTATTGTGTAATACACCTTGGGGAATGTATTGTTTTTTGCCTGGCTGCCGTCGCTGTCGTACTTCACTGTGCGGTCATAGGTCCGCGTGAAGGCAAAGCTCTCGCCGTTTTTCGTGACTGTCACTGTAATGTCCAACTGTAAATCGACGATCTCCATGCCCTTGCGGTTTTCGCCCTCCAGTGTGTCGAGCAGGTTGCGCAGGTCTGTGGCATTGGTGCTGTTCGCCGTCTGGTTCAGCTTGTCGGCACCGTCGCCCGGGCGGCGGCGCAGTGTTACCGTGATGGCCTCGGCCCCGCCATCAGGCTGGCTGCCGTTCGGTTTCCAGGCGAACTCCTTGGGCTGGGATTCCAAGTCATAGATGTCCTTGCCGTAGCTTTGGGAGAACATGAACTGCTCATTGACGAACTTGGCAAAGTCGCTGTCCTTATTGTTCAGCTCCCCTTCCAGCACGTCGGAAAAGCTGGTTGCCAGCTGGTAGGCTTCCTGTTCCAGCAGCTGGCGGTTGGCATTGGCCGTCAGCACGGAGGCCGCATAGACCAGCGCTGCCGACAGCGCCACAAACAGCGCGCCGATGCAGAGGACCAGTATCATCGAAAGTCCCTGCTCCCCGCGCAGAATGCTGCGTGCCCTGCGGTGCATAATGCCACCTTCTTTCCTGAAATAAAATTACGATGCGTCGCTTGTTTCCGTCCGTTTCGGGGGCGCGGTTTCCGCCGCGTCCGTCTCATCCGGGGCAGCGGCGGTCTCCGGGGTCGCCATGGGCAGTGCCGCACGGGCCCGCATCAGGACCGGGGGCACGCTTGCGGGGGCGCTTTCCGCCGCCGTGCTTTCTGCGGTCTCGGCGGGCGCGACGCTCTCCGCGGAGTCCATACTCTGGGCATCCTCCGTCGCATCGGCGGTGTTCGTCTCGTTGACGGGGACCTTGACCTTGCCGGACGCAACGGTCTTACCGTTGTCATCCGAGTGCGCCAGCGTCTGCAGCGTCACACTTGCGGTGAACTTTTGCAGATTGAGCGAGTCGTCCTGCACCTTTTCCTGCAGCTCGGGCAGGGTGATGCGGTAAACAGGCTCGGCACCGTCCTCCTGCACCAGTTCCAGCATGGGAACCGTCTGTGCCTTGTAGTACAGCGTACCGCCGTCCTTTTCCACCGTGCCGGTGACGTCATAGGGTTGCGATTTCCATGTCACGTTGCCGTTCTCGTCGGTCACAGGCTCAACGCTCAGGTCGTACCAGATGCGGGTCTCTTTGGTCTCCGCGTCCACAACGGTGGTCTGCTTGTCAAGCGGCGTCGTTATGTCGTTATAGGTCTTGGTAACGGTTTTGATTTCCCCGCGCTTATGCGTGGTGCCGTCGTCGTCCGTCTCGTCCCTGTCGTAGGTCGTCACCGTAATGCTGTAGGGCTGTTTCGTCTTACTATCCAGCGGCGTGACGGTAAAGGTATAGTTGTCGGTCAGGTTGCGCACCGTGCCGTCGGCCTGGGTGTACTTGTTCACCGCGGTCCACTCCACCGTAAAGCGGCGCAGCTCCAGCGGGGCCGTACCGCGATTGCTCTTAAACTCGGGGTCGCTGTACAGGTTGACCTCCTGCGTGTAAACGGCATTGCCAAGTGCGCGTTCCGGTTCGGCAGCGTCCACGGGAGCGTCCAGCGTGATGGCCGGCAGCTGTGCCTTTGCGGCATCCGGCAGGAAGTAGAACCAGTTCGACGCTGTCGTGCCGTCGGTGGGCATAACGCGCACCGCGGGCAGCAGGTATTGTTTTGCATGGTCGGGCGTCAGCGTAAAGCCGTTGCCGTCGGGCACAAAGGTATAGCTGGCGGTGGTGTCGTTGGCGCTGGCGCTCCCGCCCACCGTGCGGCTGTCCTTCGGGATGACCAGCTCGGCGTCGCGACTTTTCAGCATCTCGTCCAGTGCTTGGGTCAACTTCTGCTGGGCCGTGTACTTGGCCTGCCCGGTGGGGGTATTCTGCCATGTCCTGGCCAAATCGGCAATTGTATTGTAATTGCCCACACTGCTGAAGATATAGCCGGTAAAGTAGACATTGCCCTGTGCGGCTTCCTCCAGCGTCATGTTGAGCTTGAGGTCGTTCAGGAACGTCTCCTGATTCGGGCTGTCGGGCGCAAAGCTGCTGGCCGTAACCTTGGGCGCAGCGGCGCGGCTGACGATGGTCTCGGGCTGGCTCAACGCGCCGTCCGGGCCGTCAAAGCAGGTATTGTTATCAGCCTTGCGGCGGGCAATGACGCGGAAGCGCATCTCGGCGTCCTGATACTGCTCCAGATCCAGCGTCAGGCTGCCGACGTTGCCCGTGGTGGGCAGCGTCAGCACAGTTTTGCCGCCGGCATCGACGACGCACAGGTCATAGTGGCCAATGCGCGCGTCGTCGGACGGCGACCAGCTGACCGTGTAGAGCAGGGCATCCGCGTTGTCGGTCTCGCCGTTGACGCGGGTGATGGAGCTCGGCGCGCTGATGCCGGGCAGGCGCTGCTTAACGCTGTAATCCGCCACAGCGGACGCGCCGATTTCGGTGGTGTCGGCTGCCGCCACGCGGGTGACCTCGAGCCGGACCTTGTTATAGCGCCAGCTGTCGCTGCCGTTGGCCAGCATGGTATCCACGTTGACAGGCAGGGTAAAGCTGTTGTCATTTTGTGTCGGCGTCAGGGTGTCCTTCAGCGCAATTTGCTCCTGACCGGTCACATTGCCGTTCTCGTCCGTCAACAGGCCGTAGAGCTTGATCTGGTAGACGGGGGCTGCGTCAGTAGCCTTCATGTCTTCCTGCGTCCATTTGAACGTGTAGGTCAGCTGATTGTTGTCCGGGTTCACCTTGCCGCCGTCGGTATCTTCGGCCAGCGTCGGGGCTTTCAGGACATTCAGGTTCAGCTGCTTGAAGATGATCTGCGGGGTCGTCTGCGTGGCCTGTATAGCCCAACTCTTGTCATCGGTGCGGTTCACGTCGGAGAAGCAGAGCGGCGTCAGATGGGCATAGGTATAGCTGTGCTCGCCCGTGCGGACGATCTCATAGCCGTTCTTCCACCAGATTTCTTTGTTGGTGTCGTTTGCATGGCTGGCGATGGCTGCGGACACTTCGTCCGCCGTGGCATCCCAGCGATACTTCATATCGCCCTTGCCACTGGTGACGGGCACTGCGACAACGAGGAAGTCGGTGTAGTTCGTCATGGCATCCGACGGCAGGCTGTTCAGATTGAAGGTGACCGGAGACTCTGTCACAATGCTTTCCCGCGCGGCCAGCGTGATGTACTGGCCGTTCAAAGATACGCCGTTGACTTCGTCATTACCCAGATATTTTGCCAGCAGCATGACGCGGTAGGTCGGGCTGCCGTGCTCGCTGCTGTCGCTCTTGACCTCCGGGGTAAAGCTGAACTTCACGGTTGCTTCAAAGCTCTCCGCTGTCTGGCCGGTGTAGGTCACATAGTCCGTGTCGCCGTCCTTTTTCAGCGTGCCTAGCGGCAGACCGTCCTCGTCCTTGGCAGAGCCCGGATTGTCTCGCCACTGGGACGGGAGATAGGTCTCTGACTTGTACTGGGCCGAGCGCAGATACTTTGTACTGCTGCTGTTGTCCGGGGTTGCCAACGCCGTAAGCGTCAAAGTGCGTTCCAAATTATTGGTCAGGCGGATGTACTGCTTGCCATTCTGGCTGCTGAAATAATAAGTATGCTTTCCATCGGTCAGCTTAACGGTCCATGCCTCGTCTGTCGGGTATTCGGTGTAGTTTTTCAGCACCGCGACAACCTCATACTTGAATTCTCTCCGTTTTTCATCCGGCGTCTGGCACTGATTCCAGTCAAAGCCGCCGTTCTCGCGTTTGACCAGCCGGAACTCAATCTCCGGTGTCGGCAGGGCGTGCATAAAGGTCTGCACGCCGCTGGTGTTGAAGTTGTCAGCCTGATTCGGGTCGTCGTTGGTGTTGTAGGGCGTTACACGCACGACGAAGTTACCCGTCCACGCTTTATCAGCCACAAAGGTATAGCTGCGCTGGTAGACGTCCGCTTTCAGATAGGGCGCACCCGCTGCGACATTCCCCGCAGCATCGCAGGGCAGAATTTCAACACGGTAGTAAGCGGCGGGGCTGGCTGTCGTGTCGTTCGGCTCGCCCCACGTCACTTCATAACGGCCATAGACGTTGTTGTCCGCGTCCTGCACCTGGCTGGCCTTGACGTGGATTTCTCCCGGCTGGGCGGGCTTGGTGCTATCCAGCACGTACTTATAGTAGTTCTGGATGACCTCGTCGGTGATGTCGGTAATATCAACGTCCGAGTCGTCCGTACTGTTCGCGGCTTCGCCGAATTGCAGCATCACAGTCGCTCTCTGTTTGCCGGGATTGGTATCATCGTCCGCGCCGGTGTCATCGAAAATGTAGGCTTTCTTACCGTCGGTCTTGATGTAGGCAGAGTTTGCTGCGGCATTCCAATCCGTAGAAGTAATGCCTCGCATCCACCACAGACTGTACGCTGCGCCGTTCCCACCCTCTGCCAAAGCGGGCAGGAATGCAATATAAGGATCGGTTGCTTTATCAGTGACGTTATAGCCTATGTACAGACGGTGTGCTTTTACTTTTTTCGAGGACGAGTCCCAATATGTCTCGTTGTAGGCCGAGTCACTTCCTTGCTTATCCGCTTTCTCCCAGTTACCTGTTGTACTGTTCGGTTTTACTGTGGTCAGTTTACGGGAATCTTTCTTAAAGAAGCTCTTGCCCTTATCGCCGGAATCTTCAATATAATAGTTGCCGTGGCCGGTGACATTCTCGCCGCTCAGGCGCAAATAGGCAATCGGGAACCAATCTGTACCAACCGTCGCAAAGCAGTTCGTGACGTTGGTTGCTTTATTCGACCCTCTACCGTCGCCGCGGCTGCCGACAATTCCGATTTTTCTGCCACACGTAAAGACTGTATTAAGGTTTCGGCAGCGGTCAATATTTACCGTAACGTTGTCAATTCTTCCCTTATCCCACGGGCCGATCCATGCCAGAATGCCGACTGCCTGCGATTCTGCCTTGATTGCACCGCTATTGACGCAGTCGATGATGTTCAGCGTCATAATATCGGTGGGCTTCTTCATCTCGATTTTACCGATAATGCCCGCACAGTCATTTGCGCCGTTTGAATCATACCAAATCTGACCGTAGTTACGGCAGGAAAGCACATTTGTGGTGCCGCCGGAAATAGGCTGGTCAATAAAGCCGACAATACCGCCGACTGCACCGTAACCGCTGTTTTTGTCGTTCGTGTTTGTTGTGATTTTGCCAAAATTGAAGCATTTCTGCACGGTTCCGCCGTAGTCCAGCCAATAGGCGATCACGCCGCCCACATTGGCCGAGCGGCTGTTGAACACACTGCCGCAGTTGACTACCTTGCTGACAGACCACCGGTCATCGCTGCGGTTCTGCTGCTGGCCAATGACACCGCCCACATGGACAACCACACGGCTGCCGACCTTGTAAATATTGTCATCGTCTGTATCATCCTCGTTCTTCACGCGCGTAAACCGGCGCACAGCGGCACAGTTTACCACAGTGTCCAGCACGCTTTTGTCTGTGACGTTGGATTCGTTCTGGCCGACAATACCGCCGACGGTGGATGCCGTTGTCGCATTGTCAGAATAGACAAACCACTGGCCGGTGGCGGAAGTGTCGATTGTACCGCGGAGAGAGTTAAAGCCTGCCAGACCGCCCAGATAACCGGCGGCACGGACGGTCTCGCTGTTGTTGCTGCCGCGCAGGGCGACAAGCAGATCATTGGCGGCAAGACCTGTGTTGTTGTAAACGTTCGTGTAGCCCTTGTACGTCACAGTGTCAACGCCCTTGAGGTCCGCGTAGGTCTTGCCTGTGGTCAGCTCTGCCGCCATGCTGTTGATGCCGGTATTGGCATCTGCCGCACCCAGCCATTTTTCAACCTGTGCAACAAGGGCGAGTTTTGTTGTGTCGCCGCTGACCAGCGCTTTTTTGCTGCCGCTGCCCGTGATAGTGCCGTTGTTGGAGCCCGCAACGCCGCCCACAAAGCCGTAACGCGCCGTGATGATGCTGCCCGCGCCGCCGTTGCTGCGCTCGGTGGCGACATAGCTGTTGGCGATTTCGGCATTGTTGCGGCCCGCAATGCCGCCCACATGGCTGGCACTGGCGAGCTTTTCGTCTGCGGTCTGGGTCGTGGTGATGTTGCTGATACCGCTGACCTGCAGTTTGATGTATTTGACCTCACAGCCGGTGATTTTGCTATTGTTCAGACCGGCAATGCCGCCCACCGTGCTGCCGGTGCTGCGTGCACCGTCGGAGACAAGGCCGTCCGTGTCCGCGTTGCCGCCCATCGTGCCGGAATAGGTACACTGCTTCAGGGTACCGTCGTTCTGGCCTGCGACGCCGCCCAGATTTGTATATTTATCAAGATTTTGTGTAAGGTCCAGCAGAACGTCGGTGCTGCTGACCGTGCCGTCCGCCGTGGTGCGGCCCACCGCGCCGCCCAGCGTGACGGTGTTGGTGCCCGCGCGCAGACCGTCGTTCAGCGCCAGCGCGCCGTTTTCGACCTTACAGCCGGTGACGGTGCCCTCGTTCATGCCCGCAAGGCCGCCGATGGTGACCGCCGGGGTGCTGAACCGCACGTTGGCGTTTTCCGCCAGCCTGACGTTGCGGATGGTCGCGTCCTTGCGGTTGTACGCCGCAATGGCACCGATGCTCTCCGACGTGCCGGAGATCGTGCAGCCGCTTACGCTGCTGTTGTTTTCCAGCCCGCTGCCTTGGCCGATGATGCCGAAGTTCGTGGCCGTGACGCCGCCCGCCGTGCCGTTGGCCGCGGTGACGGCGGCGCTGACCTGCACATTCTCAATCAGCGCGTCTTTATTATTATTGCCCGCGATGCCGCCCGCCTCGCCGTTGGTGGCGTAGATCGGATTCTGGGCATGGCTGCAATAGCTGATCGTGCCGCCCGCGGCGTTCTCGCCCGCAATACCGCCCGCATATTGTGTGCTGGCGCGCACCGAGGCGTGGTTATCCACACGGGTGATTTCGGCACGGTTCGTACCGGCCACGCCGCCCGCGTAGTTGGCGGCAGTGACGCTGCCCCAGACCGTGCCGGTGGTGTTTTCAGCGCTGTAAATACTGCCCTTATCCGTATTGATACCGGCCACGCCGCCCGCATAGCCGGTGGCGGTGACACTGCTTTGCAGCTTGCCGGACAGCGAAATGCTGCCGACGTTGGCACCGGCCACGCCGCCCGCGTACCGGTTGGCCTCCACCGTGCCAGTGCTGCTGTTGTCCCCCGTGCAGATGCTTGCCGCAGTGTCACCGCCCAGGTTGACGCCCGCAATGCCGCCGACATAGCTGTCGCCGCGCACAGCGCAGTCTTTAACCAGGTAGGCAGACTGAATAAGACCGCCGTTGACGCCCGCAACGCCGCCCAGATAGGTATACCCGGTTTCACGGTTGCCGAGGGACGCCGCCATGCTGCCGCCGGTGATCGTGCCCTCGTTCCAGCCCGCAAAGCCGCCCGCGGCGCACTTGTGAGCCACTGTGCCGTAGTTTATGCAGTTTTCCAGCTTCGTGTTGGGCGTGGCATAGCCGATGATACCGCCCGCCAGTGCGCCGTGCACGTCGTCGAAATCATAGCGGCCATCGGCCAGCGCGTTCAGCGATACGCCGCCTTTAAACGCGCCGTTGTTGGACGGGTTCAGGCCGCCGACGGACAGGGCGTTCTGCATTGCGCCGTTGGTTGCATTTTGAATCGTCAGCTTCGTTTTAGCGTCGTTTGCGCCGACGATGCCGCCGACGTAGATGTCGGCCTGCAGGTTGAGCTTGTTCTGGAAGTTGGCAAGGGTGACCTCGCCGCCCGCCGTTTCCGCGTCGGTGCTGTCGGTCAGCACGCCGGTGCTCTTGTCAATCGTCGGCAGCAGCGCCGCCAGCGTGACGCCCGCGGGCTTGGCCGCCAGCAGACGGTTGTAGCCGATGATGCCGCCCGCGACGGCGTCGGCCTCGACGCGGCCCGAGGCCACATCTGTGTTAAACGCGCCGCCCGTCACAGTGAAGCCGCCCACCGGCAGGTTGGCGCCGATGACGCCGCCGACAAGCTGCTGACCCGCCACGCGGCTGACCGCCACAGTGGCGGAGGGCAGCGTGGAGGCGCAGTTCAGGCCGATCATGCCGCCGACAGCCTTGCCCGCCGCCACGATCTGGCCGCTGATGGTCAGGTCCTGGGTGGAGGTGTTGGAGATCGTCGCATTTTCATCGTTATAACCGGCCACGCCGCCCACGTAGTTGTTGCCGTACAGAATGGCACCCAGCGTCGGGGTGCCATTCTTATCCCACGTCACAACGCCGTATTTGCCGTTGCAGCCCGCGATGCCGCCGACGTAGTCGGCGCAGCCGCTCAACTCCTTTAACAGGTTGATGCGGCGGGTGTCGGTGGCGTTGTCGCCGGACATGCGGTTGGCGCAGTTCTGCACGGTGGCCACGGTGGCTTTGGCAGACGTGTTTTCACTGCCGCCCCAGCCGGCATCATTGACGCCGACGATGCCGCCGACGTAGGCCGCGTTCTTTCCAAAGGCCGCGACCAGACCCGTATTGGTCATGCCGTTGATTATGCTGTTGCTGCCGTTGACCGACACGATGCCGCCGACGTAGCGGCTGCCAAAGACGTCACTGCTGTTCGTATCGTTCTGTTTTACGCCGCTGCCGGTAAAGCCACCGGCCAGACCGCCCACAAACCGGCTGCCGAGCACGTAGCCCTTGCCGGTCTTGCAGTCCTCCAGCACAATATCCTTGCCGTAGCCGACAAGGCCGCCGACGAAATCACCCTTGAGGGGGCTGGCGTCGGTCAATGTGCCGGTTTCGTCGAAGCCCGCCTTGACCTGCTCCTTGAGCTGGGTCTCGGTCAGGTCGCTGCGGGTCACGCTTTCGCAGCCTTGCAGGGTCACACCCCTGCCGTAGCCCGCAATGCCGCCGAAGAACTGCCCCAGCACCAGGCTGCGCGCATCGCCCGCGGTATCGCCCTTATAGTTGGCGCCCGCGCTGACCGTGCCGTTGTTCCTCAGGCCCGTCAGGCTCGGCGTGCTGGTATTTGCGCCTGTCGCAAACAGGTTGCCGACGATGCCTCCCGTGAAGCCGTTGCCGGTCACAAGGCCGTTGTTGACGATGTTCGTCTTGTCCGTCGTCTGCATCTTCGCGGCGTCCACCGTGCCGAACACGCCGCCCACGCCGACGCTGCGCCAGAGGGAGCCGTCCGTGCCGGGCTCAGCCGCCGCGGCAGCGTAGCGGGCCTTCTCGGCCTGCTGGTCTGGCGCTGTGTTTGTAACGGATTGCGTGCCCTTGTCCACAAGCAGACCCGCCACCGTCACGTCCGACGCAACGGTCAGGTCCTGCATGACGGACTCGGCTTTGGGTATGGCAACGCCGACGAGACCGCCAATGCCGCGCGGCTCGTCTGTATAATAGGTATAGCTTTTGCTGCCATCGTTTTGCGTCTGCGCTTTGCGCTGCGTTGCGGTGGTTTTGTTGTCAAACGCCAGCGCCGCGGCCACCAGCGCACTCGTCGAGGAGTTCGTGCCGCGGGTCAGGGCGCAGTTTTCCAGCGTGCCTGTGTTGACGCCGCAGAGTGCGCCGACAGCACGCACATCGCGCCAGTTCTCGTCGTCCTTCGCCAGCGCCGTGACGAATTTGGTTGCGGTCAGCTTGAGCTGGTCTGCCTTCGGCAGCGCACCGGCGGCAACGGTCTCGGTCTTGACGTTGACCTGAATGTCCGGGTCGCGCAGTGTGATGCAAGAAATTTTGCCCTTGTTCTCGCCGATAAGGCCGACATAGTGGTCGGCCAGCACGTCCTTCTCTGCCTTGCCGGTTTTTGCAACGGACTTGCTGCTCAATTGCAGATTGAGGATGGGCACACGGGTCGTCTTGTTGTTGGCAAGGCCCGTTGTTTTGCTCGTAAGTACGATTTTTTCGCCCAGTTCCGGGATCGTCGGCCAGGCGACAGGGTCATTGAGGGACGGCACCTTGGCCGCCGGGTACCGCTCACCCGCGGCGCAGTAGACCGTGACGCCGCCGCCCGTCCAGTTCAGGCCGGTGCTGTTGCTGGCCTGGGGGGTCAGCGTGTAGGTGCCCTCGCCGGCAATCTTCCAATCGGCAGACCAGCGCAGGTTGTACAGATGGCGGAAATATTTCAGTTCTGCTTTATCCGCCGTGCCGCCCTTGGCCAGCAGAGTGTTTTCCTCGTTCGTCGTTTCCTCTTTGCTGGCTGTGTAGGTATCGCTGTAGTTCTCCCGCGGCTCGGCGCGCATGGCAATGTAGATGTCCTTCGGGTCGTTCAGCAGACGGGTGATGCTGTACAGGCTCGTGGCGGAAACCTCGTCGTTCTCACACGCACGCAGCAGCGCCGCGTCCGCCATGGCGTCCAGCGTCAGCACAAAGCTGCCCTTGTTGTAGCTTAGCGGGAAGTAGAGTTTCTTCTCCTCGGTGCCGGTCTGCTGGCCCGCATCATTATACGTATAAATCGTGACAGGCATCTTGGTGATGACCTGCTTGTTATCATCCGCCGCACCCGCGGTGTCGCGCTTGATCGTGATGGTAAACAGCGGCTTCCGATTGTCGCCGGTGTCCCCGGCGGCGTAGGCCGTGGCCGTGTAGGAGGTGTCCAGATCGCCGAGGCTGGAGTTGCCGCTCCAGCTCAGGGTCAGCGTCTCGCCGTTCGTCAGGCGTGGATTCTTGACCTTCAGCTTCGTCTGCACCAGCTGCACAACGTTGACGCGGTCCTCGGCAGAGTAGTAGCCGACAAGGCTGTCATTGCGGCGGTGGTCATAGCTGCGGTCATAAATATTCGTAGCACCGTCCTGATTGAAGCGGAGCTTATCGGATTTGGTATCGTAAAAGACCGAGTAGACCTGCCCGCTCTGCACGTCGATCTCGACGCAGATCGAGGCATTCAGCAGCGAGGCGTCGTAGATGTAATCGCCCAGCAGCCGCTCCACCAGCGCGTTATGGTTGCCCGCGGCAGCGCCCGTGCGGTCATAGTAGAGCGCGGCCACGTTCTGGTCCAGTTCGGTCTTGGTGCGGCTCACAAGGGTTTTGCCGTCCGCGTCGGTCACGGTGACGTCGTTTTGGAAGTGGTCGCCCGTGCTGCCCTCCTCCATGACCTGCCGGCGGAACGCATCCAGCTCCCCCGCCGTCTCCATCCGGGTCAGGGAGATCTGCGCCGTCTGGAACAGCGTGCGGGCGTTGGCCTCGTTCTTTTCAAACCGGGCCAGCCGCGTGTAGGCGATCAGCCCGCCGCCGACCAGCGCCGCCAGAATGGCCGTGATAGCCAGAACGACCATCAGCTCCACCAGCGTAAAACCTTTCTTTTTGTTTTTTATAATTTTATTGTACTGCACCATAGATGCTCCCGTCGTTTCTCCGGTGAAAGGTTACAATTAGACACAATATCAGATTATATATATTGCCATTATACTCGGAATGTGACGTTTTCGCAAGAAACTCCGCGAGATTTCAGCAAATTTACACCAAATATAGTGGGTCAACGGCAAGCTGTGCACGATTTCGCCATAATTTCCGTTAGCTTTGAACAAAAAGCAGAGTTTTTTTCGCGAAATTTCTTGCAAATACAGGCCCGGCACGCTATACTAAATAGCGTGTTATTATATGGTAGAGGATGTGTAACAATGCTGGCAGCACGACTGGGCGCATGGCTGCGCCATACCGGGGAACGCTGGGCCAAAGCTGCGTTTGCGGAAAAGCTCGCCGTACTGCTGGCGCTGGGCGCTGTCCTGTATACTATTGTGACCGGCGCGGCGGAGCTGCGCTATCAGGCCCGTGCGCGGGAGGCCCTGGCTCAGGTCAAGGCTGCGCGGCTGGCGGCCAGTGCCGTGTCTGCCCAGTGCTACTCCGCCGGGCAGACGTTCGCCGACCAGACAAGCGCGGACGGCTTTGCGGACGGCATCGCCGAGGAAATCCGCACGCTGGGCTCACTGCCTGGCACGGTGACGCTTTTGCAGATCGACCCGAACGGCTACGCCGTGCAGCGGCTCCTGTATCAGGAGAACGGCATGTACGCCATCTATGATGCCGACGGCGGTTACCGCGTTTTCCGCGCGGAGGACCGGCTGCAATACGGCGCGGGGGTGGGCCATGCTGCTGCTTGAGCTTCTGTTGGGACTCATTCGTTTTCTGCTGGGCGCGGCGCTGTTCAGCTTTATGAACGTCGTCGCGTGGCGGCTGCCGCGGGGCATGGACCCGCTGAAGGGCCGCAGCGTATGCCCGCAGTGCGGCCACACGCTGGGTGCGCCGGACTTAGTGCCTGTGTTCAGCTGGTTATTCTTGCGCGGGCGGTGCCGCCACTGCGGTGCGCACATTCCGGCGCGGTACCTGCTGGTGGAGCTTCTGGGCGGCGTGCTGGCGCTGGGCTGCACTTGGCGGTACGGCGCTGCCTACGCCCTGCCGGGCGGGCTGTTCGGCATGAGCTGGGCCGCGCTGCTGGCGCTGGCGGTCTGCGGGATCTTGCTGAGCGTTTCGCTCATTGATGCCGAGACGCAGACCATCCCGGATCGGCTGAATCTGGCGCTGGCGGTCTGCGGCGCGGTGAGCGTGCTGCTCTCCCCTGCCGACTGGCTGCCGCACATCATCGGCGCGCTCTGCGTCAGTGTGCCGATGTTTCTGCTCTGCCTTGTCATCGACGGCGCGTTCGGCGGCGGCGACATCAAGCTGATGGCAGCCGCCGGGCTGTTCCTGGGCTGGCAGAATACGCTGCTGGCGATGTTTTTCGGCATTGTTTTTGGCGGTATGTACGGCATATACCTGCTGGCCGCCAAAAAGGCAGGGAAGAAGGACCACTTCGCCTTCGGCCCGTTTCTGTGTGCGGGCATCGTGATCGCAATGCTGTTTGGCGGGCCCGTTTTGGAATGGTACTGCGCGTTTTTGTGATGCTCCTTGCCTCCCTCTGCGAGGGAGGTGGCCCCGCAGGGCCGGAGGGAGAGAACCTTGCCACAAACCGAAATATTTCGGTTTGCCGCAAGGTTCTCTCCCCCACCGCCTGCGGGCGGAGCCCCCTCGCAGAGGGGGCCAAGGGAATCAGCCTTTCATCTATTTCTTTCGGAGGAATCTCCCTCATGCCACGTTTTCGTTATACTGCCACCAATGAGAAGGGCAAGACTGTCCGCGGACTGCTTGAGGCCCCCAGCGAGGAGGCGCTCTACGCCAAGCTGCGCAATGACGGCCTGTACATGACCGACGCGCAGGAGGCCCAGAAGGCCCACGCGACGTTCCGCCCGCTGAAAACCGCCGTGCTGGCGGATTTCTGCCGCAACCTGGGCACCCTGCTGACCGCCGGTGTGCCGCTGGTGCGTGCGTTCCGCATCATGGCGGACGAGCGCACCATCGACACCCGCCAGAAGGCCCTGTACGAGGCCATCCTGAGCGAGCTGCGCAAGGGCGTGCCGCTGTCCGATGCGATGGAGTCCTGCGCACCCGCGTTCCCCACCCTGCTGCTGGCCATGATCCGCAGCGCCGAGGGCACCGGCAGCATCGACCACGCCTGCGCCCGCATGGCGACCTACTATGAGCGTGAGCACAAGATGAACCAGCAGGTCGGCAACAGCATGATGTACCCCATTATCCTGTCCGTGCTCATCGTCGGCGTTATTGCGATTTTGATGACCTTTGTTCTGCCGCAGTTCAAACCGATGTTTGACCAGATGGAGACCCTGCCGTTCCTGACCCAGCTGCTGTTTGACGTCAGCGACTTTGTCGGTGCCAACTGGCCGGTGCTGCTCGTCGCGGCGGCGCTCATCGTCTTTGGCGGCAAGCTCCTGCTGGCGCAGCCGAAGGTCCGCCGCCAGTGGGACCGCTTCATCCTGCACGCGCCGGTGGTCGGCGTGCTGAACCGCAAGATCTGCACGGCGCGCTTTGCCAGCACACTGTCCAACCTGTACGGCAGCGGCGTGCCCATCATCACGACACTGGCCGCGGCACGCGACGCCATCGGCAACCGCTGGATCGAGAGCCAGTTCGGTGACGCGCTGGACAGCATCCGCGCAGGCCACAGCCTGTCGGAGGCGATTGCGGGCATCGACGGTTTTGAAGTGAAGCTCTCCTCCTCCGTCGCTGTCGGCGAGGAGACCGGCAAGCTGGACAGCCTGCTGGCGACCATCAGCGAGACGCTCGACTATGAGGCCGAGATGGCGACCAAGCGCCTTGTCACGCTGCTGGAGCCCGTTATGATCGTTGTTATGGGTCTCGTGGTCGGCGGCATCGTGGCCGCGGTCATCGTGCCCATCTACCAGTCCTACGGCACCATCGGCGCGTCGAGCGGCGCGATCTAAATTCTATTCCGGGAGGCCCACCATGGCACTTCTTACCTCTTTATATCTGTGCAGCCGCACGGTGTATGCCGCCGTCGGCACGCCCACGGGCAGCGGGGCGCGCGTTGTCGCCGCCGCCCAGACCGAGCTGCCCGAGGGCTGCCTGATCAACGGCGTCATCACAAACGAGGCGGACCTGACCGCCGCGCTCAAAGAGTTTTTCACCGCCAACAAGCTGCCGATGAACCGCGTGGCGCTGATTGCAGGCGGCAGCCAGTTCATGCACCGCATCCTGACGCTGCCCGCCATGAGCGAGAAAAAGCGGATGGCCGTGCTCTCCCATGAGCTTGCCAGCGGCGGCGCCGAGGTCAGGGCTCCGCTGGACGACTACATGCTGCTCTCCCGCGATGCCAAGACCCGCGTGGATACCGTGCTGGCCACCCGCGTGGAGCAGAGCGTCATTGCCGGGTACGACGCGCTGGCCAAGGCCGTCGGCTTCAAGCTGTACAGCATCGACTTAGGGCTGGCCGCGCCGATCAAGGCCGTGCGCACGATCCCCGATTTGCAGCAGAAAACCTTCGTGCTGCTGCAATTTGACGATGACACGATCTCTGCCTGCCTGTTTGTGCAGGGGCAGTACACCTACTCGACCCGCAGCCGCCTGTTCAACCCGCGCGGCTCGGCGGAGTCCGGCACCGAGATCGCGCAGAAGCTCTCGGGCCTGATCCAGTTCCACACGACCAGCAAGAGCGAGCACCGCATTGAGACGGTCTGCTTTGCCGGCTCCACGGCGGACGACCTTGCGGTCTGCCGCCCGGGCTGTGAGGCGCTGGGCCTGCAGGTGGCCCGCTTCCCGGATTCACCCACCGTCAGGCTGCCGTCCGGCACCGCGCTGGCCGATGTGCTTTACGCGGCGGGCAACCTGATCGCACGCTGATTTTTACCTGCAAATACTTGCCCCGGGGGCTTATCATTATGGCTATGAAACAGAACAACTTTTATCTGCGCTGGCAGAAGGCCGCCGGTGCGGCCAAGTCGGAGTCCCGCAGCCAGGGCCTGCGGACACTGGTGCCCGGCCTTGCTGTCGTGGCTGTCTCCATGCTGGGCTGGGGTGTGCTGACGCTGCACACCTCGATGCTGAAAAGCCAGCGGGAGGACATCCTGAACTGGTGCAGCGACAATACCGAGCCATACCGCGCCGCAACGCAGGATTCCGAGTCTGCGGCGCAGTTCCGCTCACTGACCGACTATTCCGACGGGATGACCGCGCTGCTGAACAGCTACCCCGACGTGACCAGCAGTCTGCTGCACCGGGTCGAGGCTGCCGGCGGGTCCGGCATCACGATCCAGTTCACCGACTACAACGCATCGACGGGCGAGCTGCTCTTTAACGCGAACTCCTCCCAGGTCATCGACATTCCGGCCTACATCCGTTCCCTGCAGAACTGCGGGGTGTTTTCCACCGTCAGCTACACCGGCTACAAGGCCGATGACGACGGCTATTCCATCGATCTGCGCTGTGTGCTGGCAGCGCCGCAGCAGTAAAGGAGGGCGCTATGGAAATTGCACCAATGACAAGGCGCGATAAAATTCTGCTGTACGTCGTTCTGATGCTGGCGTTCGTTGTGCTTTTTGTCCGGTTCCTGCTGATTCCGGGCATTGAGAACCACCAGCAGGCCGACGCCGATCTGCGCGAGGCGCAGGACGCCCAGACCTCCATGCAGGATGCGATCATGCTGGCCGGTACCTACGCCGCCGAGAAAAACAACAACTGGGGCGAACTGCAGACCGCCAACGCCAACTACTACAGCCTGCTGAGCAGTGACGAGCTGGACACGCTGGTGACAAGCCTGGAGCTGAACCACAATTTACAGCCCGACTCGCTGACCATCGGCGAGCCCGTGACCCAGAGCCTTACCTATTATACCGCCAGTGAGAACGCCGGACAGAGCGCTGCCCCCAGCGCAGCCGCGTCCGCCTTTGCCGGTGACGACGACAGCATCACCGCCGACACCGCCGGCACGACGGCCCAGGGCAACGCCATTTTGCAGCAGATCTTAGCCTCCGACCTCATCCTGGACTATGACCAGCCGGGCTATTACCGCAGCGTGGCGATCAGCTTCTGCTGCACGGGCGAGGACAGTGATTTTCTTTCGATGCTGGACGACATGGCCGCGAACTACCCGTCCGTACAGCTTGTATCCTTCTCCATCGATACCCGCAGCTTCGCCGACACCGACGGCAGCGCCGTGACGGCCACGGCGTTCAATGTATCCCTGAACGTGATCCTCTGTGACAAAGGAGGCGTACAGCCGTGAAAAACATCCGCCTCGGCGACGTTCTGATCGAGTTCGGCTATATCACGCCCGACCAGCTGAACACCGCCCTTGCCTACCAGAAAGAGCACCGCGACCTGCGCGTCGGCCAGGCTTTGCAGGAGCTTGGCTACGTCAATGAGCGCCAGGTCCTGGAGGCACTGGCCCAGCGCCTCCAGCTTAAAATGATCGACATCGAGCACACCAACGTCGATGTGACCGCCGTTGAGAAGGTCCCGCAGGAGCTTGCGCAGAAGTACGATATGCTGCCGATTGCGCAGAGTCCGCGCGCGCTGACGATTGCCGCCAACGACCCGCTGAACTACTACGCCCTTGAGGACATCCGCCAGCTGACCGGCCTCGAACCGGAGATCGTGCTGGCCGAGCTGGAGCCGCTGCGCCGCGCCATCCGCTACTATTACGCCGAGGTCAGCGCCCGCAAGGCGGCCCGCACCGCCAACGACAGCGATATGGCCGCCGCCCAGACCGAGGATCTGGCCATCGACATGACTGCCGAAGGCGGCGACCTCGACGCACCCATCATCCGTCTGCTGAACAGCCTTGTGCAGCGTGCCGTCACGACGACGGCGTCGGATATTCACATCGAGCCGTTCGAGGGCGAGACGAAGGTCCGTATGCGCATCGACGGCGTCATTATCGACTATGTGACGCTGCAGCGTGCTTTGCACCAGCCACTGATCGCGCGTATCAAAATCATGTCGAACCTTGACATTGCCGAGCACCGCATCCCGCAGGACGGCCACTTCCGCGCACGTCTCGAGACCGGCCCCGACGTCAACGTCCGTGTTTCGATCCTGCCGACGGTCTTTGGCGAGAAGGCCGTTCTGCGTATTCTGTCCAGCAACACCTACATCAAAAATGCCAGCCATTTCGGCATGAACGACGAGACCTACAAGCGCTTTCTGCCGCTGCTGAACCGCCCGAACGGCATCGTCTACCTGACCGGACCGACAGGCTCCGGCAAAACGACGACGCTGTACATGGTCCTGCAGACGATTGCCGAGCGGCAGGTCAACGTCTCGACGATCGAGGACCCCGTGGAGCGCAACCTGGCCCGCATCAACCAGACGCAGGTCAACAACATTGCCGGCCTGACGTTTGAGAGCGGTCTGCGCGCCCTGCTGCGCCAGGACCCCGACGTCATCATGGTCGGCGAGACGCGCGACGCCGAGACAGCGTCCATCTCGGTGCGTGCGGCCATCACGGGCCACATGGTTTTCTCAACGCTGCACACAAACGACGCACTGTCGTCCATTGTCCGTTTGGAGGATATGGGTGTCGAGCGGTACATGGTCGCAAACTCCGTCGCGGGCCTCGTGGCTCAGCGTCTGATGCGCCGCGTCTGCCCGCACTGCGCCAAGCAGATGCCGGTCACGGCGGAGGAGCGCACCTATTTGGGGCCTGACATCCCGTTTGTGCGCCGCGGCACGGGCTGTACCCAGTGCAACGGCACGGGCTACCGCGGGCGTATCGCCATCCACGAGCTGGTCATCATCAACCGTGAGCTGCGCGAACTGATTTCTGCCGGGGCAACGCAGGCGCAGCTGACCGAGGCCGCCCGCCGCAGCCAGGGCATGACGAGCCTGCGCGAGGCCGCCCTGCAGCTCGTCCGCGAGGGCGAAACCACCCCCGAGGAGCTGCTGAAGATCACGTTCTATGAGGAGTGACGGGAGGAGTAACTGCCATGCAGATCCATGAACTCACCGCGCTGGCGCGGAACAACAAGGCCAGCGATATTCATATCTCCGAGGGGCTGCCGCTGATGTTCCGCATCGACGGGCATCTGGCAGAGGCACCGGTCCAGCTTTCGGCGGCAGAGACGCGCTCGCTGATTTTGAGCCTGATGGACGAGGCCCACCGCGAGGCCATCACATCGGAGCGCATCGACGCAGACTTTGCACTTGTCGCGCCCGACGGTACCCGCAGCCGTGTGAACGTCTTTTATCAGCAGGGCAGGGCCGCGGCCACACTGCGCCTGCTGAACGACTCTATCCCGACCTTGGAGGAACTGGCCATGCCGCCCGTTCTGACAAAACTGGCCGACGAGCCGCGCGGCCTGATCCTGGTCACCGGCCCCACGGGCAGCGGCAAATCCACCACGCTGGCCGCCATGATCGACCACATCAATAAGACGCGCAGCGACCACATCATCACGATTGAGGACCCCATCGAGTACGTCTATCAGGGCCGCTGCTCGCTGATCCACCAGCGCGAGGTCGGCGCCGATGTGCGCAGCTTTGCTTCGGCGCTGCGCAGCGCCCTGCGTGAGGATCCCGACGTCATCCTCGTCGGCGAGATGCGCGACTATGAGACGATTTCCGCTGCCGTCACGGCTGCCGAGACCGGACACCTTGTCATGAGCACGCTGCATACCATCGGCGCGGCGCAGACGATCGACCGCATCATCGACGTCTGCCCTGCCGGTGCGCAGAACCAGATCCGCGGCCAGCTGGCCGCCGTGCTGCGCGGCGTCATCACCCAGCAGCTGCTGCCGCTGGCCGTCGGCAAGGGCCGCTGCGCCGCCACGGAGATTTTGGTGGGCACCGACGCCGTTGCAAACCTGATCCGCGAGGGCAAGTGCTACCAGATCCCGAGCATCCTGCAATCCGGCGCGGCCCTTGGTATGCACAGCCTGAACGCCGACCTGGCCCGCCTTGTCAGCACAGGCCGCATCACCCGCGAGGCCGCCGAGCGCTGCGCCACGAACAAGAGCGACCTGAAAAATTACCTGTAAGCAAAATAAAGAAGGGGTATCTGCCGTTCATGCGACAGATACCCCTTCTTTTTTACCAACTCGCAGGTTCACGTTGTCAGCCTTCCCCCTTGGGGGAAGGTGCCCGAGGCCCCGCCCGAGGGCGGATGAGGGGCAGCCCTGCGGTGATTTCCCGTTCGCGCTCTGCTTTTCGCAAGCTCATCCCTCATCCGGCCCTGCGGGGCCACCTTCCCCCACTTGGGGGAAGGCAAAGCTGCCGCCCATTCACGGGCAAAGCCCCTCCGGCCATCGCTGCCGCGTACCTCACTTTTCTGCCCCTTCCTTCCCCTGCGCCAAAATCCTTACCAGCCACCCGGGCACGGGTGCGCCCATGGCGGCGGCGTTCTCGGCAATGGAACCGAGCTCGGTAAAAATGTACCACACCAGCACCACCGGCAGCACCACGCCGTTCACCTCAAGGCCCAGCCCGGGAAGGTTGGCAACGGCCACCGCCAGCACGGCGTCGGTCAGGGCGCACACCAGCACAACGACCACCATCCCGGCCTTATGCCAGATGCCGGCCCGGGCGGCAGCGCTCGACCACGCGCCCCTGCTGGCCGCGGCGGCGCTGCCGCTGACCCAGTCCAGCGCCATGCAGGCGGCCCACGCCACAACAAGCCAGCCCAGCCAGCCGAACGCTGCCGTGAACGCCCCGCACACCGCCGCCACAACGGCCTTGCCGCTGACAAACAGATTTCGTTTTTCCATTAAGCATCCCTCCATTCGCTTCTGTACAGTCCGGCATCCACCAGCCCGCGGGCCCGGCAGACTTCCAAAACCGCGTCCGCATCGCCCTGGGTGACCGGCCCCACCGTGATGACCTGCATCCGTCCCGCCGCGCCGTACACGCCGACAGCATTCTCGCACCCCGCATACACCGTCGGGTCCAGCCCGACGCCGCCCGCTGCGGCGCGCACCTCCAGGTGGCAGTGCCTGTACGGCGGGTCGGCCAGCGCCGCATTGCCGGTATTGCCCATGACAGCCAGCGCGTCCCCGCTTGCCACGCGCTGCCCGGCCTTGACCAAAAGCGACGCACAGTGGGCAAAATACAAAAAGTTCACGGCGTCGGGCGTCTGCCCGCGGTCCAGCTGAACACAGACATAATAGCCCCACTCCCAGGTCTTGTCGCGCCTGTCCGTGACGATACGCGCCCGGGTCACGCGGCCCGTGATGCGCTTGCCTTTATAGTAGGGCATTCGGATCGTCGCGTCGTCCAGCCCGGCCAGGTCAAGCCCGCCGTGCCAGACCTTGCCCCCGCCGCGGGTCCAGCCCCAGCGGGCGTAGGGGAAGCGCACCTCGGTGCGGCCCGCAAAAATTCCTGTCTGCTGCATCCTCAGCCTCCTCTGCGCAGGGTGTAGATGACCTTCATCGTCTTGTCGGCGGTCTTTTCCACCGACTTCGGCAGGTCGTTGATCGTCGCCAGATAGTTTGCCCGCAGCACACGCTCGGTACGGATGCGGCTGTCGCCGTAGTAGCGGCGCAGCGGCGTCAGCGGCTCGCCCAGCACCGGCGCTGTTGTGGAAAAGCCCGACGTCGTGTTGTCGTAGCCCGCCGCTTCGCAGGAGAACAGCTCGTTCTTCCCGGTGTTCAGCACCACGGCGCGGGTGCGGTAGTAGCAGTACAGCCGCCCGTCGTGGGCGTCGGACAGGTACGCCATGTCGTCGCCGTGCATCGTCACGGCCTGCACATCGGTGGGGTCAGCCAGCGGAAAGCGATAGATCTGCTCAGCCTGGTCCTGGACCATGTAAAGGCTGCCGCCGTAGACCGTGCCGTTCAGCGGCGTGCCGCGGTTCTCGCTGATGAAGGACTGCAGATCAACGCCGGTGTTGTTCGGCACGGTGTAGTCCTTTGCCGCCAGCGTTTTTCTGTCGTACTCACGTATTTTTACAACGCCCATTGCGTCAATGTAGTCAACCTCCGGCGCAGACACCAGATAGATTTTATCCGCCTCCGCGTCAAAGCAGATGCGGCAGTAGTCCTCCCCGGCGGAGGAATCCACCTGCAAAAAGTCCCCTACATTCAGCGTGTCGGTGCTCCTCAGGCTGTCCCACAGGCCGGTGGGGTCGCGGCGGAACAGGTCCAGCGTTTTCAGCCCCAGCGCATGATGCCGCAGCTCCAGCATGCCCTCGTCGGCGTTCAGATACCCGGCCACGGCCTCGTCCGTCTCGGGGTCGGCGTAGAGCAGCACGCCCTTCTCGTCGGTGGGGTAGGTCGTTTTGGCCAAAAGGCCCGTCAGCAGCTGGTCACCGCCCAGCGCCCCGCCAAAGCCGAGCCGGTCCGCGTTGCAGGCAGCCGCGTCCGGCGCGTCGATCATCTCGGAGTAGTACGCACCCATCGGGTGGGTCAGGCAGACCGAGCCGATGACGCCGTTGGCCTGGCTCGTCGCGAACTCATAGACGTAGGTCACGACGCCGCTCCACGGATCGATCTTCGTCTCGGTCAGGTTGGCGCTGCCGCGCACCGTGTTTTTAGTCGCGTTGACCTGTCCGGCCATCGCCGTGCCCACAACGCCCGCGCCCGCCGGGGCAAACACTGTGGCCGGGTCGCTGCCCAGCGGCGTGTCGTACAGCAGCAGGCCGCCGTAAAACATCGTCACCAGATCCTTCGGGGCATTCGTGTACCCCTGGTCGCCGCGCCACAGCAGCATGGCCTTGTTCAGGCTGCCGCCGTAGCCGTTAAAAATGTCCGACACTGCGTTGGTGATAAGATTATCGCTCTCCACCACCTCCACCGCGCCGGTGTGCACATCGGTCAGTTCAATGCGCGTATGACCGTGCAGGGTCATTGCATCCGCTCCCTTCGTTTTATACATTGATGCTGCGTGCTTTTATTGCAATCGGCAGCAGTGTCTCCTCACATTCCAGCGTGCCGTCCCACGGCGTCTCGCTTGCCATGCCCTGCCCGGTCACGGTGGCCTTGATGCCGTAGGGCGCGATCTTCACCGTGCCGCCCGCGCAGGTCAGCCGCACCGACAGCCGCGTGACCGTCCCGGCCTCCACCGACGCAAACGGGTAGAACAGCGCCAGCGTGTGTGCGCCCGTCTCCAGCCGCTGCTGCGGCGCAAAATTTTCCACAGGCACGTCGTTTATATAGTACCGCACGGTCAGCGTCAGTACCTTGCCGGTGTCGGGCGCAGCGTCCAGCAGCAGCTGCGCCAGGAACATAGCGCTCGTCTCCTCCACCGCCGTGAAGGCAATTGCCACGGCGGGCGTCTCCACGGTCTGCACCGCCAGCTCCGCCGGGTTCGTGAAGCTGTAATACACGATCCGCTTGCTCTCGGCGCTGTTCTGTAAGCGGCGCAGCGCTTTTTCCGTCGCGCCGTCCGTTGTGCCGCCTAAGTAAGGGTTGCGGCCCACGCCCTTTAAGGTCTGCCGCCCGCGGTAGCGCCAGACGAAATGCGTCACAAGCATCTCGGGCGCAGTGCCGTCCTCCATCGGCAGCGCCACGCGGTCCCCCGGCTCAAACGCCGGGTCGCCGGGCATCGTCACGGTGGCCGGGACGTAGTCCAGCCTTTGCAGCGCCGCAAACAGGTTGTCGGTGATCTGCTGCCGTGTGGCGGGCAGGCCCTTTTCGGCCAGCGTCATGTTGGAAATGCGCATCGTCAGGCCGGTATCCTGGCTGCGGCCCGCGGCAAAGCTGCCGTCGTCGGTCTCGATGCTCAGCGCCGCGTAGTGGCAGGCAAAGTCCGAGACCGCCGCCTCGCTGCGCGCCGCCGCGGTCAGCGCGGCACAGGGCTTTTCGGCAAAGGTGCGCAGCACCAGCCGCCCCGCGCGGTCCGCCGCCGCAAAGCCGCCCACCAGCTGTGCCACAGCGGCGGCGCACTCCCGCCAGGTAGACAGGCCGTCCGTGCCGCTCAGCTGGCAGACGAGGGCAGCGTTCGGGTTCAGCGCGCCGATCTCGGCCTCGGTCTGACCCAGCGTCAGCCCGCAGGCCGCCGCGATCTGCCCCAGCAGCGCATAGGCCGTGCCCTGCATCGTCGTACCATCGTATTTTTGCTGCAAGGCCAGAATGTTGTCATAGGCCTTGATGCTCACATACAGCGCGCGCCGCTCGGCCTCGGCCACCGTGTAAACGCCAAGCGGCACGGTCTCCCACCGCCCGCCGGGCAGCTGCAGGCCGTAGTGCAGCACGAGCTTTGCGCCGTAAAACGCATAGCGGCTCAGGTCGGTGCGCAGGTTGAGCGCCGCCTGGCCGAGGTAGGCGCAGCCAAAGGCCAGCTCCTCCCCCGTGACGCACTGGTTGTCCAGCGTCAGCGACCCTCTCATGAGGTCTGCCGCGTCCAGATTCAGCACCGTGCCGTTTGTCAGCGTCAGCGTGCCCGTCACCCGGTCGGTCCGCGTCCGTGCGCGGATCGCGGTTTTGTAGGCATCCGATACGGAATAAATTGTCACTCACCTCGTTTCCACATCCAAGTAGGGGCGGGGCATGCCCCGCCCGCAGCCATCCCATAGACGGCCTGTTGCGGTAAGGCCGCGGGCCGGACATGTCCGGCCCCTACCACCTGCAAAATTCTGCATTAAAACTCGATCAGATTCACCGCCACCTCCCACACGGCCTGCCCGTCGCGGGCGGCCTTCAGGTCGGCGGTGCGGTCCCCGGCGTACATCTTCGCCGTGCGCACGCCGCCAAAAAAATACTGCACGGTCATGCTGTCCGGGGCTGTGGCGTTCAGCACCTTGGCGCAGTCCGCCGTCGAGAGCGCCGCCCAGCCGGCGCTGATCTTTGCCACGCCGCCGCGCACCCGCTCCCGCACAAGAACGCCGTCCTCGGTGCGGCCCGTGCCGCTGCTGTCCAGATCGGAGAGCTGCACCTTGTACGCACTCGGCGCGGGCAGCGCCGTGCCGTCAATGTTCAGAATTTCCACGCTTCACCTCCCGCCGCTGCGCAGGGCGCGGCGATTCTGGCTGTTGGCGATGACGCTGTCCAGCAGCTCCTCGCCGATGTAAATGTTGATGGGCTGGCCGTCCGCGCTGCCCTGCCAGCCGGCCAGCGTCTCCGCCATGGCCTGCTTGATGGTCGCCAGCGGCGCTTCCACGTTCGTGCCGGTTGTCTGGTCACCGAGCATCGCTAAAAACTGCCGGTTCGGCGGGATGACCGCCCCCTGCGCCAGCGCCGGGACCGGCACCGACGCCGCGTAGCCCAGCCCGGGCAGCGCACTTTGGCTGCTGACCAGCTTGCCCGCGCCGCCCAGCACACTGCCCGCCATGCTTTTGGCATGTCCGATGGCCGACAGCAGCCCGTTGATGGCCGCCGCAATGGCCGCGACCATGCTGCGCACAACGCCCAGCACCGTGGAGACCGCCGTCTGCACAATGGAGACGATGCGCCCCCACACGGTAGAGACCGTCGCGGCCATCGCAGCCCAGGCAGCGTCCCACTCGCCCCGCAGCACGGCGGTCAAAAAGTCGGCCATACCGCGCAGCACCGCCAGCGCAATCGTGATGCCGTCCGCAATGATGCCCGCCGCACCGGTCACCGCCGTGCCCAGCGCCGCAAACACCTGCACGGCCACGGGGGCCAGCGCCGTGATGAGCCACTGCACAAACGGTGCCAGCACGGTGTTCCACAGCGTCAGCAGCAGCGTTGTCACCGCGCCGAGGCACGCCGTCAGCTCGTTCCAGAGCGGCTGCAGGTGCGCGGTCCAGAGCGCACCCAGCAGGTCAAACAGCTGCACCAGCACAGGCTGCAGCACCTCGCTCCACAGCGCCGAAACGATGCCGACGACGTTCTGCCACCCCTGCGCAAGGCCGTCCAGAATCGGCTGGCCGTAGGCGGCCCACGCCTGCTCCATGCCCGCCCAAAGCCCCTGCCAGACCGTGTCCAGCAGCGCCAGCGCGGGCTGGACCACCGTAGAGAGCGCCGCGCAGAGCTGCTCCCATACGCCGACTGCCGCCGCGGAAAGCCCCTGCCAAACCGTCTGCCACGCCGCGGCGAACGGCGCAAAAAACTCCTGCAGGTACGCCCAGAAATCCGCCCACGCACCGCGCAGGCTCTCCAGCACGCTCTGCCAGACTGCCGTCAGGCCGCTCAGGTCGCTGCCCGCTGTACCGCTGCGGCGTGCCGCGGTGCCGGTGGTGGCTCTTGCGGCCTTCTCGGCCTTCGCCGCGGCCTCGGCGGCCTTTTGCTGCTTTTCCGACGCCGCCGTTTTGTCCTCCGCCGGGGCGGACAGGCGGTTGATCTCGTCAAATTTTGCCAGGCTGCGGGCCGATTTTACGCTCTGTGCCGCCGCAGCCCGCAGCGACACGCGCAGCTCGTCCACAACGCTGCGCGCCTGCTGACCGGCGTCGCCCACGCTCCCCAGCGCCGCAGAAATTTTATCCAGCGCCGTGCGCAGAGACGCCGAGGGCTGCTTCAGCGTTGACAGCTCGTCAAAGGTTATCTCCTGCATTTCTCATCCCCCCAGCAATTCCAGCAGCCGCCTTTTCTCCGCCTGTTCCTCGGCGCTCTCCACGCCCCGCAGCTCCACCACGGCGCGGTGGGTGCGGTAATAGTCCAGCTCCCAGTTTTCCAGCCGCTTGCCGCGGCGCAGCTTATCACGGATGGCCACCACCGTCGCAAAGCTCCCCTCGCCGATGGCATCGAACCACGCCAGAAAGCTCCACCAGTGCAGGTAGGGCAGCGTGCGCACATCCTGCCCCGCGGCCTTGCTGATGCCCGCGGCGATCAGCGGTGCGTCCTGCTGCCAGTCCATCAGCGCGGGGCCGGGGCGGGGCTGCTCGCGGCGGCCCGCCGCCAAAAACTCCGTCAAAAACTGCGTGGCATCGGGCCAAAGCGGCTGCGGCAGTGCGGCAAACTCCGGGTAGAACAGCCGCATGGCCACGTACCAGCGCTCGCTCTGGTCCAGCGCCGGGTCTGCCTGGCCGTTCAGCCAGCGCAGCAGCTCCAGCACGTCGCGGTAATCGCTGCGGATGGCATACCGCACGCCGCCCAGCTCTGCCTGCATCGGCAGTCCCCACGCCCCGGTCATACTGCGCCCCGCTCGGCGCGGGCGGCATCGGCCCGGGCTGCGGCGGCATCGGCGGCAGCGGTCAGGCGGCGCTCGGCGCCCTCGCGCAGGATCGGCGTCAGCGCCTCCAACAGGTTCTGCACCACACGCTTGCCGTTGGCCCCGACGCCCGCCAGGTTCACCCCGCCCAGGATCGCGTCAAAGTCGTTCTCCGCGCCAAAGATGCCGGTCAGCAGCTTCTTGATCTTGCCGTCGTACTCGTTCAGCAGGGCCGGCCCCGCCGCGGCGCGCTGCTGCTCGTCGCCGTCCAGCGCCGCCAGCGCCTTTGTCAGCGCGGCGTCGTAGCCGTCAAGCTCTGCCCCCGCCGCAAAAAAACGGTGGTAGAGGTTCGGGTCTGCCGGGTTAAAGCGCAGCACCCCGCGCCCGTTGACGCGGAATTCCTCCACGCCGATATCAATGTTCAGCTCCATCGTACTCTCCTTTCTTCAAAGCCTTCCCCGAGGGGCTGCGCTCGCAAGCGCGTGTCGGAGCGCAACCGCCGAAGGCGGCTTTTAGCGCGTAGACTGAAGGCGGCGCCGCAGCGCCGGATGAAGGGCAGCCTTCCGGCAGCCGCTCTTTTGCCTGTCACGCCTGCGTAAACTTCTTGGTTGCCGGGTCAAACGTGCCCTTCGTCTTGACGCCGGTGTAATGCACGTTGAACGGGATCTGGTAGCCGGTGGTGTCGCCGCCGTAGCTGACGACCTCGATGTAGCATTCCTCGCGCACTGCGGGGTACGCCCCCGCCGTATCCTTGTCCCAGAGCTTGACCTCGACGATGTCGGTTTTCAGGTCATCCAGCACCAGATCGCCGTCGATGATGGCCTGCAGACGCTCAAACAGCGGGTCGCCCGGCTCGGCATAGTAGGGGCTGACCTCGCCCTGTTTCTGGTAGCCGTTGATCGTAACCGTCGTCTCACCGACGATATTCGACTTTTTCTCCACGTTCGCGGTCAGCTCGGGGGAGTATTCCTCCAGATCGCTGCCCAGGCGGGTGTAGCTGGCGTCGCCGCTGCCAAAGGCGGCGTTCAGGTAGTGGGCCATGTACTTGCGTTCAATTTTCATGTGGTTTCCTCCGTATAAACTTGTGTGTATTCCGCTTGTAAACGCACGGTGTAGACCGCCGTGCCGCCCGCGTCGGCGCGCTCCATGCGGCCCTGCTCGGCGCGCAGGACCTCGCGCCCCGCGTTGCCCAGCACCGGCCCGCGGCCTGCGGCGCTCTCCACTGCCGCCCAGGTCTGCAGATCCAGCAGCCGCGCGGCGTTGTCGGCATCGGTGCGCGGCAGGCAGAGCCGCAGCGTGAACTCCGCCCGGCAGCGCTGTGTCACGCGGCCCAGCAGGTTTTCCCGCCGGTCCAGCACCGTGATGCCCCGGCACCACAGCCCTGCCGTGTACGGCGCGGGGCCAACGTCCCCCACCGTCAAAGAAAGCCCCTGCAGGGCAGGGGCCCGGGCCAGAAAGGCCGTCATTTTTGTAAGCATGGTTTGCCTCCTTCTCTAAAGCCTTCCCCCTCGGGGGAAGGTGGCGCCGCAGCGCCGGATGAGGGCAGACTTCGCGCGGCCCTCCCGTTCATCGTTCGGCCACGCAAGCTCGCCCCTCATCAGCCGCCTGCGGGCGGCAGCTTCTCCCCCGGGGGAGAAGCCAAAAAAATTCTCACCTCGTCAGGCTCCTCACGCCCGTTCCGCTTCCGTTCCACCAGGCACCGGCCTCGACATGGTGCGGTTTACCGCGCAGCCGCATCGGCAGCACGTACTGCACCAGCGCCGCACCCTCCACCGCCGCGGGCACAAAGCCCGGCCAGTCGGCCCAGGTCAGCGCCGGGCCCTCGCCGGGGAACAGCCTGTCCCCCGGTGCCAGCGTATAGTCTGCGCCGTACCGGGCCGCCGTCTCCGGGATGACCACCAGCAGCGCCGTGCCACGGCGTGTGCCGTCTGCGTCGGGCAGCTCCCGGCGGCCCTGCTGCCAGCAGACACCCCGCAGTACTGTGCGCACCACGGTCTGCGCCGCCGCGTCGGCGTGGTAGAGCGTCACGGTATCGCGGTACAGCTTATTCATGGGGCAGCCACCGCCCGATCCGCAGATAGTAGCCCGCCTCGTGGCGGAAATGCGCCGCCCGGTCTGCCAGCGTGCGGGAGCACAGCTCGGGCGGCGCGGTGTAGGTCTCGCTCACGCTGCCGATGCTCACCTTCGCAATGCCCCGTGCTTCGTCCTCCTGCGCGAACTCGTACATTGCGTCGGCCACAGCGCAGAGCGCCATGCTCTCGGCCAGCTCCGGGTCCAGCCCCTGGCGCGGTGCCACGGCGTACATCTCCCGCATACGGCGCAGCTCGTCCCCGGCGCGTCTGATGAAGCGGGGAAACTCCTTCTCCGGGATGTCCTCGCCCAGGTAATCCTCTACGTAAAAGGTATAATCCGGCACGCGCACGCCCCCTTACGCCTTGAACTTTGCCAGCACGACCTTAGCCTCATTGGACAGCACAGCGACGTAAAATTCGTCCGCCGTGATTTCGGTGGTGCGGGTCTTGGGCTTGCGCTCGGTTTCAATGTTGACCTCGCGCTTGCGGTAGATGGTCAGCGCCGGGATCTCGTCATCGGCCTCGGGGTCGGCCTCCAGCTTGACGATGGGGCAGGCGTAGACGCCTTCGGCCAGCGGGACCTTCTTGCTGGGCACAAGGCGGCAGCCCGCGATCATGCCGATCTCGCCGGTCAGGCTGACGCCGGGCGTGTACTTGTCGGCGCTCAGGAAGTCGGGGTTCTTGCGCAGCTGGGTGACCTGCTTCGGGTGGATGAACAGCACCTTGTCGGAGCAGCCCATCTCCTCCTCAAACAGGTCAACAGCATCGACGATGGCGTTGTAGCTGATCTGGGCCTGGCTGCCGTCGTAGATCAGGCTTGCGGTCTGCAAAGCGTCCATGCAGTCATTGTCGACCTTGGCGGCAATGGCCTGCGCCAGCTGGGTGTTGGCCTCGCCCACCGGGTTGCCGTAGCCGGACAGCACGGCCTCGTCGGTCAGGCCGATGCCCTTCATGGCCTTTTTGATGGTGGCCTTGCGGGTGGAGGTCGTCATCTTCTCAATGGCGACCTCGCCGCCCTCGGCCACGTCGGAGGCGTCGCCGATGTAGGTGTAGGCGGGCACGGTGATGGTATCGCCGGGCACGCCCTGCAGCGTATCGTCAATTTTGGCAAACGGTGCCACGCGCAGCTTCTTCGGGATGCGCGCGGACACCATATCCCCCATAACCTCAGGGTCGATCAGTTCGGACAGCTTCGTGATGAAATCAGACATATAGTTTCTCCTTTTTTGTGTTTTAAGGCAATACCGCATAATTCTAAGTGCCGATACGGCGAGCGAGGTGCGGCAG